>ENA-UESH01000983-UESH01000983.1-human-gut-metagenome-genome-assembly--contig:-NODE-983-length-22379-cov-12.015469_pt1 | contig 22379 bp, 10 predicted proteins | sample MGYA00243001_ERZ508002 | MGnify/ENA primary metagenome ERZ508002 (study PRJEB26167, sample SAMN06115447) | human gut metagenome | host: Homo sapiens | place: China:Anhui | collected 2015-08-07... | reverse complement strand
AGAATAGAGAAGAAAGATAAATAGCGAGTAAATTTTCTCTTTTGCATTCTTTTTCGGATTTAAATACATATTTTTATTTCATCTTTTTTAGTAATCTGTTTAAAATTGTCTTTGTATTTTTATAGCCCCTTAATCCTTTCTTAAGAGGGGAGACTATCCCTATGAATATGATAATTGAGTCTTTTTCCGGGAGAGATATAACATATTTATTTACAGACTATAGCATCTTTGGAAGCATCAACAAAAATTCCCCCTCCGGAGAGAGGCAAGGGTGTGCCATAAAGAGTATGTCATATCCTGTCTGTTACATCCCATAAAAAATCTCCCTGTCCGGAATATTGCACCAGACAAGGAGATACATGGAAAACATGAGAGAAAATAATTATCTTGATTTTATTATTTTTATTTTCTCAGGACCTGCGGAATATTCTACGGTAAGAATATATACGCCTTGTGTCCATTGTGAAGCTTCATCGATGGTAATTTCGTTTGTACCGGAATGAACACTTTCTTTTTTAGTTAGTAATACTTTGCCGTTCAAATCATGAACAGTAAGTGTAATATCTTCTTCATTGTAAGCATTTACTGTTACTTTGATGCGATCTTTAAACGGATTCGGAGCTACATTTACAGATGCTTTTACTTCTACCGGTGTAACGCTTGTATAAATCGGATTTATCTGGAATGCTGTAATGTCTTGGAATCCGCTCATTTCGTATTTCCATGGGTATCCGTCAACGTCTAATAACCAAGCATAATCTACACCAACACTGACATCTTTAAATCCTTCATTAACATATTGCCATTCTCCGAATCCCGAATCACTCATACGATAAACTTTGTTATCTTCGGTTATACCCCAGACTTCTTCATTTCCGGCGCTTAATTTGATGATTTTGTATGGATTCTTGATGACTTCCCACCCGCTTTTGCGTTGCGCAGACATACGAACGATTTCTCCTTGCGGGTTGAAACCCCATACCGAATTGACATCGGCAGTTATCGAGGTGAGTTCTCCCGGAACTTTTGTCCAAGGTTTGCTTCCCGAATGGTTGCGATAATATACGTTATTTTGGTCATCTATACCCCATACCATAGACATCGTTGCTGCTATATCGACAATTTTGATATTAGGATCAGATTTATCGGACCATCCGTTCGATACTTCACAAGGTTGGTTACCCGGCAATGCTGCGCAATAAGGTTTTCCTGAAGCGGAAAGCACCCAAACGGTATTGCTTCCGAAAGATATTTTTTGGGTCGCCATGTATTGTCTTGCTTGTTTCCACATTTTTACCGGATGCCCGTCTATTTCATTACAATAAACATCGCTTCCGCATACCATCCATACATCTCGCAGACCGGCAGCAATACTGTTGGCCGGTTTATCGAGGCCTTCTATATATTGTTTGCTTAATTCCGATAAATGGTGAAGCGGACGGAATATACTCAGATCTACCTCTAAGTTGGCATCCAGATAGTCTTTATCTTTTTCCGATTCTTTATACCAAGCAAGACGGTAACTTCCTCCGGCATTTCCTGGTTGAGCACTGTGGTATTCATCGCATCCTTCAGCTTCCAGTATGATAGATTTCGATTCCCGGTCTGCAAATTCACGAACAAGGCTCATATATTGGTTCGGGAAACGGTGTTCCGGATGGTCGCTTCTGTGCCAAACCGAACCTTCCCGCCAGTCGCTCCACGCTTCCAATACGATCCATTTTGCTCCTACTTCATGACCCTCTTCAAAAATATGTCGAATACGGGGAGTTTCACCATCTTCCAAAAGAGAACTGACATGAGTATCGAATTCCGGTTTCCAACTCTCATAAAGCATTCCGTTCTTGTACCAAGTCCCTTCGTTTGTTTCCGGATTCCAATTGGTATGCACAAGGTTCATCATCGGTTGGCGACCGCCATTGAAAGCAAAAGCGAATTTACGTTGGTTTCGGTGCGTTACGATTTCACAACGGCTTTCCATATCTGCCCATCCGAACCAACCTTGTAGTCCCCATGCTATGTATTTCATTTTGGGTCCTTCTTTTTTAAGGAAAGTATTCGAAAGAATGAACGCCGGCACAAGATCAAAATCTTCTTTCATCCGTTGTTTGATATACAAAAAGAAATCAGACCAGTCTTTGCTGCTATATTGGTATTGTTTCATATTGGCATCGGCACTCCACCATTGCATCGGTACGCATTTTACATCTTTACCTTCTTGGAAACTATCTTCATCACTGAGTTCATCCGGAGTGGTAAAGAACAGCATTTCCCGAGGTACGGTTTCGTACCATTTTTTGATGGCATATTCATATACGAATTTTTGATGTTCCGGATTTTTAACGTCAAAATTTTCACCTAAGTATTTTTCTACAGCCAATGGGAAAGGAGCATTGTCCACAAAGTAAGCGATTTTGATATTGTCCCGAGCATTCGGGTTTCTTTTTATCGCTTCTACCATATATTTTAACCCTGCACAAGGCATTCCACCCGGTCCGGTTACATATCCTCGGTCTTCAATATCATATTCTTCCGAAGTTTGTCCATCGGGTTCTCCTCGTCCATGAGCGAAAATAACTTCGACTTTCGATTCGAGCATTTCCGAAATATAGATATCCGCAGCCTCTTGCGTATAACCTAAATTGAAATTATAGATCGACTGTTTGTTCCATGAGATAACCTGATTGCGGCTATATTGGGCCTTTTCCGGAGCTGCCGAAGTCCATGTCGCATCATCACCGCTGTCACCGCCTTTCGCTAATTCTCGGGTAGTTCCTGCATGACCTCCGATAGCAAAAGTATGCATTCCGTCGTCCCAGTTATTTTCAAAATCGATATCCGTATCAAGAACATTGTCAGAAGTATTGTCATCTTTGCGAATAAAGACCATGTCACAATTGACATTTCCGGTTTCGAATACCAGTTTCAGGTCATAATAACCCTCTTCCAACTGTTTATGTCCTAAGTGTGCCAGATCAAATGTGTTGATATAGTTATACGGAGCTTCTACTCCGTTTTTCAACGTACTTCCGTTAATTTCCAAATGTACGGTCTGACCTTCGCCATTTCCCACTATACGGCCGGTGAAACGGTAGTGACCTGCCGATAACCATACTTTTTTGTATTGAATCCAATCTCCCGGCTGTGTATTGCCCACATACCAGTTATTCGTCGATTCCTTAATTTCAGCATAGGACGTTAAGGAATACATCCCCAACAAGGCAATAAAGATGTGTCGTAAGATGTGTTTCATATATAATATTTTTATGTGTGTTATGTATAGTTTTGCTATGTCGAGACTATTTGTAAAATTTTGTGCAGTCCGAAAAGCAGAATCTTCACAAAAGGAATAAAAAGAGGCACATAAAAGCACCTCTTTTTATTCAAGTAGTTTATTTTACTTTAAATTGATCTTTTACCATATCGAGATAGAGAAGTCCGTATCCTTTTCCGTACGACGGATCGGTCGGTTCTATTCCGGAATCAAATGTCCAGTCATTGAATGAGTCGATCAAAACCATTGGGTTCCTTCCGAGATTCATTTTGGCGATATTACACATCGACCAAAATCTTTCCTGAGTCTTAGGCATCCACGGATAGTTACCGTTCTGTTCATTGGCTACATATTGTGAATAACCGGGAGATGCCGAAGGGACAAAATCTATATTGTATCTCGACAAAAATGTTTCCCTGTTATATTTGTAGTTTTCATTTGTAAATTGATCGAACATCATGACCCGCTCATATTGATTACCTCCGACTGCACACATATTCTTCATGGTGACAGCATCGACTTTTCCCGATAAATAGAAATAATGGAACCTTTCAGGCGGAGTCCACGCTCCTTGTTGGGCAATAAGATACATCTCTTTTCCGGTATGTTTACGCACCGTATCCCGAATGGCCGTGTACATACGATAAGAATCCTGAGTGTACAATTTATTAGCATCTGCTATTACGACAACCGGACGACCTCCTGTATGGTAATAATTCGGATCCGAAAAATAATCGGAAATACGTTTAAAGTAACTGCAAATACGGTCTGATCGTTTAATCAATGTGTCGATACGTATGGTTACGACTTTATCCATCCCGGGATTATCCGGATCATCTATTATTTTTGTTATCGGATAAGTTTTTTTCGTAGGTTCGACATTTTCTACCAATTTGTTGTTGTTCAAATCGGAACATACACTGTTCAGATTGACCATCAAGGCAAATTTCAGTCCGTTCAACTCTACTTTAGGCAGCGTATCGTTCAATCCGCGTACCATATCGATAAATGCGGTATCCCGTCCGATATTCAATGGATAAATATCATTGGCATTTTCATTGACTCCGGGAAGAACCATAAAATCGATTCGTCCATAGTGACACCATTCCACGATTTTTTGCATGGCACGGGCTCCGATCGTATCTGCCGCCAGATGGTATTTCCCTGCTTCTATTGCTTCCGGAATGTTATGCCAAGGTTTGGTATTCGGACCGAGTTTACCGGCTGCCAGATCCTGTTCCTGAATGATACGGGTCCATTGATCTATATTACTTTCCAATGCTTGTTGAGGATTGTAGAGATATACCCCTACCGGAATATCCTGCGTTACTTTTACCTCCTCGATTTCATAATTCAACCAGTAATCATCTATCGAAGGATTGTCATCTTTACAGGAAGTAATTGTCACACCGGCCAATATTAAGCCGTATATCAAAAATTTATTTACTTTCATGTAATTCTATTTTTTGCTTTAAATACTAAATTAATCTATCAGATATCCACTCTTGAGTATTGTCAACACTTCATAATCCAGCGCTTTGATCAGTGCTTTATCTTCATTTGTCTCTCCGGATACCTTTTTGGCATACTCAACCATCTCCTCATACGTCTCTCCATACAGATGTTCGAAATATTCGGCACGGAAGAAGATCACTTTATTACCCAAATACAACTCGTCAGCAGTAGCGATTGCCGGATCTTTTTTAGCAAATCCCAAACTGGTCCAGATATTGTCTCCCCATCTTTCCGGTCGAGCATACGGGCTCGCTTTTTGCAGGTTATCTACCGCTTTGTAATATTCGGTCTTATTTTGGTATGTCTCGGATATTGGATATATCATCCGTTCAGACCAAAAATTATAAACTGTATGTATTCCTTCTACGTTTGTAGATGCACCTCCCGAGATGAACGGCGGCCATTTCATGGCACGAGTACGACGTTCGAGATTCCATCCTTCGATGCCGTTAAAGAAGTCTGCAATATAGCGTTGTTTATAGATCTGTTCCAATTGTCCCTCCTGACCGTTAGAACCGATAATTTGGGCTTGATATAATCCGCGGCTATCCTTGAATCCGATTTTATCCGTACCCCATTTAACACCGTCTTGTGCCATATACTCATCAGCCCCAGATATTTCGTATTGAGCAAACGAAGCGCGAATACCCTCTTCGTAATATTCTTGAGCGCTCTTGCTGCCTAATCCGAACAATACTTTCGCTTCCGCTTTCAGGAAGCAGGCATCCGCCCAGTTCAGAATACGGAATTTTGCATCGATCTTGATAAACTCTTCTTTAATATAAGAAGGATTGTACACACTTCGAGTATTTAACGGGTCGGTTGTTCGTTCGGTATTACTTCCCGGTTTGTAAGCAGCTTCCCAATCCGAAGGCATTCTGACTTGCTCACGCATCGGGACATAAGGTACCGAATGACCTACAATGATCGAGTCCCGACGAAAATCGTTCATTCCGTCTACGAGATGGTCCATCCAATCCTCACAACTTGTTATATCACATACATGAGGACGGGTAATCGTATCCCGAACCTGAAACAGTTTGTCAGCAGACGTTCCGCGAGCATTTGACTTTTCTACAAAAGCCTCGATACGGGGATCATTGAATGTGAACAGGTAGATCGCTAAGTATTCTGCCAATGCCGGAAATGTAGAGTCGCTCAGTGTACCGGTCTCCAACGGTCTTAACAAACGATCCCAATAAAATGAACGGTCGGCGGCACGGTCGGTACCCCATTGCGGTTGTACGATTTCATCTACCGATGCGATCAGCCAATCTTCATGTTCCATGGCTTTAGCGGCATTTTCTCTTGCTAGATCCATGCTGAGATTTTGTGACTGCATAGCTACATTCAAACGCAGTGTATTGGCAAATTTTCTCCATTTAGCCACATTTGCCAATGCGACAGAAGTATTTGTCGTTACCCCGAATACCGGATCCTGCATCAGTACATCTGCTGTATAGGGAGTTTCGGGATTATACAGATTTACGGCATCATCCAACAATTTCAGGATATTCGTATAGACTTCAAGCTCCGTATCGTATTTGAAATCCCGTTTGTTACTGTTTCCCGTTAACAGTGCATCGCTCATGGGAACACCTCCATACATGGAAACCATTACGTAGTATATGTATGCTTTCCAGGTTTTGGCAATTGCTGAACGGTTTTCAAAACCGGCTTTCCCTTCATATTCCAATTCGCAATCGTTCAAATCGCGTAGAATATCGACATAAAATTTTTTAAAATATCCGTTGCCTTCATCTTGAGAAGGAGTCGTTCTGAAACCTAAAACCAAGTAGCGAGCAAACAAGTTCCCATTCATAAAATTAAATTCGGATACCGTATTCATTGTCCGGTACACGGTACCGGCAAAGATGTTCGGCAACTCCGCAGTATACATCTTATTGTTGTTCGTATTAATTTCCTCAAATTTATCGACACATCCGAACAGGCTTCCGATAAAAGCGAGAAGGCATATATATGTTATCTTTTTCATATCCTGTAAAATAATTAGAATGACACTTTAATATCGAAACCATAAGTTGCCGAAGGCTGTGCGTATCCTTCTTCAAATCCCTGTGCGTTTCCGGTGGTACGGGTAGCTTCCGGATCGAGTCCTTTCGGCGTATTCTGGAATAGAATGGCAACGTTACGACCAACCGCCGATACTCTGACATTCTTCAACGGAGTTTTTTGCAACCATTTTTTCGGAACTGTATAACCGATGCTGATCTCTCTCAGTTTGATATAGCTGGCATCATAGATATAACGTTTCATACTTGAAGCATTATTATGACACCAATGTGTAACCGGACTAACCCATGACGTATTCGGTTTCCCTGCCCATACACCTTCCGATTCGTCATATACGGAATTATCCATGTGGATACCTTTGGGACGCTCCCAATCAGGATAGACTACGGCATGGTCTTTCAAATCGGCTCCCGGCATTACGGTATTTCCGACATCCATAATCCCTTGCATTTCATTATTGGTTTCTCCGAGAATACGTTTCGACATTAAGAATTCGTCACGACCTTCAAGTGTTTGTACGGTTTGTCCGTCTATACCTCCTTGGTAAGCTGTACGAGAAAGGAATTTACCTCCTTTTTTGAAATCGATCATCAAGTTGAAATCGAAATCCCATACCCGAACCGAGTTTCTCCATCCTCCGATCCAGTCCGGTTGGACGTTTGCCAATACTTGGTCCGATACATATTTAGGACGACCATCAAGTTGTACGCATATTTTACCGTTTTCGTCCCGTTTGTAGTCATTCCCGTACAAAGTTCCGTAGGGTTCGCCTACTACGGCGTATAGCTTAACTCCATTTACGCCGCTTCCTAACTCATAACGATCCATTCCATCGATAAGAGAGACTATTTCGGAATTGTTTTTCGCCCAGTTGAAAGTCGTGGTCCAAGTTACCAATTTGGTTTTTACCGGTACGCCGGTAACGGATAACTCATGTCCCCAGTTTTTAACTTCACCGGCATTGTACATCATTTGCGTATAACCGGATACCGGAGAGATATCTCCGCGAATAATCTGATCTGTGGTCCGTTTGTTATAATAAGTGTAGTCTATCGACAGACGGCTATCCAAGAACCGGAGATCTGTACCGATTTCTCCCGACAATGTTTTTTCGGGTTTCAGATTCGGATTTTTACGAAGCGATTCGCCGTTATAGTAGGAGATATCTCTAAACAGTCCGGCATAATTGTATCCGTTATACAAGTTATCGAAGCCGGTATCGTTACCTACTTGAGCGAAAGATCCACGCAATTTGGCAAATGAAAGAATATTTTTGTCGATTTCGATCATATCGGTAAATACAAGACCTGCGCCGGCCGAATAGTAGAAATAGGAGCAATTGTCGATCGGCAGGGCAGAAGACCATTCGTTACGGGCGGTAAGGTCTAAATAAACGCCTTTATATCCTACGGAAAGCATTCCGAAGATCGCTTGTTTCCATTTTTTGCTTTCCCCCTCACTAGTAGTCGGTTTCCCTGCATTATTGGCAAGACTTTGAAAATCCGGCTTCAGTAACTGATTGACTTTAGAATCAGTTTGTTCCGATTTTATCTGTTGATGAGATATACCTATGTTCGCATTGATACTTATATCTCCGAAACGTTGGTTGTACATTAATATTCCTTCATAATTATTGTTCATTGCAATTCGGTTACGAACATTATATTCTCCGTCGGTATCCCATGGGGAATTGTAGTTGGTGAATGCCCATGCCCGAGTTGTTTGCATATCGGTTGCAGCACGCAACCTTAATTTCAAATAGTTGGTGAAAGTCACATTCAATGTAACATTTCCCATAAACCAGTGTTTGTAGTCTTCGTTTGAAAGCTCGTTTAATAACCAGAACGGATTATTGAATCCCCGACGTGTTATTGCTGTCCCATCCGGATTTTTCCAAGGAATCAATTCTTCCATCGTCGCATCGCGCGACAGGTTGGCAACCACCCAGAGGGGATTACGGTTAGAACTTCCTCGGAATCCACGATTGTCGGCATGTTCATATACGTAACGAGCACCTAAATCCATACTTAAGAAATTCGTGAATTTAGCAGTAGAGTTCAAGTTGAAGTTGTGACGATCTAAATTGTTGAAATTTTTCAAGATATCGTCGGCATGGATATTGGTATAAGAGAAACGGAAACTTCCGTTATCCATTACTTTATCGAAAGAGACACTGTTGGTAATGGCTTTACCTACTTGGTACATATTCTCGATCGTTTCTTTGGCAGGAGAGTATTGTTTGATTTGTCCGTTACGTCCCACCACATCGAATCCCAACATCGGGAGTCCCCAACAACGTTGGTCTTGCCCGGCCATATTGGGATTGAAAATACCATAAGGTAGATTCGGATCATATTTATAGCCGTTTCCCGATGCCGTATAATAGTTAAAGCCTCTTTCGAAACCCATGTTTTGTCCCGATCCGTAAATGTTCTGATAGGTAGGATATTGCATCAGGGTACTGAACATCATATTGAAGTTATAGCTGACTCCTAATCCGGTTTTGCGGGTCGCTTTCTTAGTCGTAATCAAAATAACCCCGTTCGCACCGTCCGATCCGTACAGCGCCGAAGCATTCGCACCTTTCAGCACTTCGATGCTTTCGATTTCATCCGGACTGATATTATTTGCCGGGTTACCGTAATCGAGGTCACCGCTTTCACCCATATCGTTCATAATGGGTACACCGTCGATAACGTATAACGGTTGGTTGTTTCCGGACAGAGAACCGTTACCGCGAATAACCACACGTGTAGATGCCAACGGACCTCCGTTACCGATTACCTGAAGACCGGCAACCTTACCGGAGAGCATGTCCAACATGTTCGAAGCACGTACATCGCTCATCGATTCCGTATTTACCGTTTGTCGGGCATACGACAAAGATTTTGCATCGCGGGTAATACCGAGAGCCGTAACAACGACTTCGTTCAATGCTTTAGAGTTCTCTTTTAACGTAATCCGGAAATCGGTTTTATCACCGATTCTGATTGTTTGAGGCTCGAAGCCTATAAAACTTACCCGTAAGGTCGATTTGGGTGGAACACTTAGAGTAAAGTTCCCTTTGTAATCGGTTATCGTTCCTTTAGATGATCCGACAACCGATACGTTTGCCCCCGTAACAGGTTCTCCGGAGGCATCGAAAACAGATCCGGTAATCTTTATTTCTGAATTTTGGGCGGAAAGTAGCTGTGTGCAGAGAAACAGTCCTACTACTACCCAAGCAAAACGGAAACAAGATGTCCGTTGCAAGAAATACATTAACGTATTTCTCCATGTAGTTTTTTTAGGTATTTCCATAAATAAAAATTTAGAATTTGATTAGTGTGTGATATTGTATAATCGAGGTTCATAGAGATATAAAGTCGTTAGACCATTCTAACGACTTTATATCTTATCATTATTGTATCTATTTTATCCAGATTTTCTTTACCGAAATTTGGTTGTCCAAAACCGCTTTTACGATATAGAATCCGTTGTTGATACCGTTGATTTCCATGCTTCCGGTTGTTGCTTTCAACAAACTTCCGTTCATATTATATAACTGAATGTTTGCATCGTTATTTCCTGTTCCGACAATGATCTCTCCATTACGGACATAGATTTCGATTTGATCTTTGTCTTCGGTCGTGTTTTCGATACCCGTAAGAATAGGATTCCATGTCCATTTATCCCCGAGGCCATCTATTCCGGCTTCATCCATTTCGATAGATCCTACGGCACAAGAATTACCGGAAACTTTCCGGACATTACCTATTTGGTCCTTGTCAAGACCGAATTGTGTTAGGTATTCAGCGTTACCGAAAGTAAGTCCGGGAGCATTTGTATCTATAAAAGGAGCTATATATTTTCTTGGACCGTATACTTTGGCAATATCGTCCGACAAGCCAGAGAGATTATATTGAGCAAAATTTTCTTCATTTATATCATTTATACTTCCCGGCATATAATTCGTCTCACAATTTATGGCTGCACCATCGGGGATAGGATTGTTGGTCAGTCTGCCGAAATAAGTATTGTACGCTTCAAACTCTCCAGTTTCCAGAGGATCTCTTAAGGTCAAGTCAGAAGTCGTATTTTTAGCATTGTCAACAGCATAGTTTCTTTGGAAAATACAATTGTAAATACGTTTCACACAGTTTGTTTTCGGATTGGTTTCTTGATTAGTAATTAACAGAGCTGCACCATGTCCGCCGTTACCTTTGGTAATATTTTCTGTTACAGTACAGTTTACCATCGTAAATTCGCTGCCCGGTGAAGCGGCTCTCATTGAAATAGTTCCCCCATCGAGATTAGCAACATTGGAAATAAAAGTGGAATTCAAAACTTTTATCTTACTTGGGTTCTTTACTATATTATCAATTATGAAAGCTCCACCCATGTTTGCAGAGTTGCCGTAGAATGTACAATCTTTGATGGTGACAGTATGACCAGCATTCTCTCTGCCTGCTGTTTCACGAAAGGCAATTGCGCCTCCAGATCCGGCAGTTGCATTTCCCATAAACAGACAATGTTCGATAGTCGCGTTGATCGGCTTATCATTAACCATGGTCCAGAAGAATATCGCACCTCCTTCTCCGTTGATTTTAGATGTATTTGCCATAAATCTACAGCCCGAAGCAACAAATGTACCTCCACCAAGGTTTATTGCATTACCTTGACGGTTCTCATTGGCCATGAAAGTACAATTATATAGGTATAAGTTTCCCATTTCTGTTTTGTGGATGGCTCCACCACGACCGTTCGATCCTTTGTAATCGGTCGGAGAATCGGGATCGGCATGGTCGGGAGTGTGACCACTGAAAGTACAATCAATAAATCGAGCATTTACACTGGCTCCTATCCAGAAACCATTACCACCGTCATTAACCAAATCCCGACCGTTTTTAAAAGTCAGGTTTTGAAAAGTAATATTCGAACCACCGTGCAGGCGGAATACACGTCCCTTGTGTTCAGAGTCAAATCCGGAGTTGACACCTTCTCCAATGAATGTGAGATCTTTCCATGCGCCACCCATAATTACAAATCCTTGGTGTCCTTTTGCTCCGGCTTGTTGATGTACATAGCCACTTGTTCTATCGGGTTTTTGATTAGGGTCTTGAGACATCATGATCATCCCATTTACATGAATTACATCTCCTGCTTCAATTACGCTATTCAATTGGCTTAAATAAGCTACCGGAGTTTCAGGAGTTAAACCATCATTCTCGGCAGCTCCGCCATTCTCAGCAGACGCAACATAAAGGTCTTTTGCACTCAAAGAAAAAGCTGAAAACGAAAAAAGTAAGGCTGTTGCCCACAATTTTGTAGAAGTTCTCATAAGTAAAAATTTAGAGTTAATGAATATTGTGAATTCTGTATTTTCAAGAAGAAGCTAAGTTTTTCGGTAATTTAGATCAGGCTCTTCTTAAAACTTGTTACAAAAGAAATTTGGTGATATTAAAAATGCTCAACTACATTGTTACAAACTGTATTAAATTCTTATTAAATTGATTTTAATATTCCTGATATGAGAATTATAATTTCAGGACTACTATGTTAATAATGTAAATACCTGTGAATTAGTGATAAACAATATTATTATAAAAAGAGACCTATGTTGGGGAACGATTATTGATTCCAGTAATAAAAAGATATATTAAACCGAGAATTTATATTTATATGGTGATACAGAATAGGTCGAGTGTTTTTAATGAAGTACCCCCTAAAAGTAGATAAAAAACTTTTAGGGGGTACTTCATTTTTATATTAAATGGCTTGTGAAATCTTTTATTTTTGAATTTTTGTGGTGTATGTTTTTCCTTCGAGGATAGTTTGTATAATATATATGCCTTTAGGAAAAGCGGATATATTAATTGTTTTATTGAAAGGTATATTTTGTTCTTTATTTTTTAATGAGCCTATTAAATTCCCTTGTGTATTATAGATTCGTACAATTATTTTTCCGGTTCGAACGGCTTTGATTGAGAGGATATTATTTGCATAAGTTATCGTTATCGGAGATTCTATTTTTGTATGTCCCATCCCCATCGGTTTGTAGGAAGGTTTGGTATCGCCGTATTCTGCATTCCCTTTCAGCCATTCGCCGGCCTGTCCGGCTAAGAACAGATAGTAATCGGTGGGCAGATCATCGTCGATTCCCAAGAATTTACCTTGAGGGTCTGATGAAGTTGCGAATATCGGTGTATTTTTACTGTTTGCACATTTGAAAATACAGGTCCCTTCATCCAGTTCGTCGAACATGGCTACATAGATCATCTTGGCTCCGGCTTTTTTTGCCTCGGCAATCTGTCTCCATAAGAAATCGCCTTTCAGGCGAGGTATTTCATCATATTTATCTGCGGTCAGATTTTTTAAGTTTCTCCATGAGAATCCCGGAAAAACTACCGGGGCATATCCTACATTATTCATTCTACACCATAAAATATCGGTTTTCAGGAATTTTTCCACACGGTCCATGAATCCTGCTATAGAGTTGTAACGTCCGACCGACCAAGGAGAAATAATATCTGCTGTTTTTAATACTTCGACCAGATCTTTCGTGTCGGGATAGGCGTCGCCTCCTCCGGTTCTCCACTGATAAGATGATCCCAGTAAGTAGGAAAATTTCTGTTTAGCCCCGTCTAAATCTTGCAGATTGTCCATCATTGTTTTAAACTGGGCGGGAGTACTGCCTTTGCCTTGTAAACCGATACCCCATAATGCAATCATCGGTTTTCCGTTATGGTGAAGATAGGTAGGACATACAGACGGATCGGAAAGACGGTATTTAGCATTGATGATTTTCCAGTCATTTAATACTTTATAGATATCTGCCTCAGTAGATAGTCCGCTGCAATCATACATAATCGAAAAGGCTCGATTATATTTTTTTGCTGCTTTTACGGCATGTTTCAAAACTTTTCCTATTGCTTGACTTGTTATGGAAGATATGAATCTCTGAATGAAAACGCCATCGATTCCGTATTGCTGCATCCATTTGAAGTGCAGATCGACAGTCTCTTCATCGGAAGAACTGAAAAAATAGGCCTGGCTATTGTCGGGGTAAACGAAATCGACCGGATATTTTTTTGTGTATTCGGTCATGTCGGGCCAAAATTCTATTCCGGCATATCCCGGTTCGAATTTTCCGTCACGGCCGCAGTGAACATATCCGTTGTTTCCGGAGTCATCACCTTTTACAGAAAACCATCCTTGATAACCTGCCATTACCAGATTATCATAACTTGGGTATATCGGTGTTCCTTCGGGCTTTGTTCCCGGGTTTAGAGTAGAGACTACTTCGACAGAACCGATAGTGCATCGGTTATTGGTAAACGGTCTTGTTTTCCCTTTTTGATCGGTGGTTATGCCGATTTCTTGTAACCATTGGGGATTTCCGTAATTAGAAGCGAGAGAAGAACTTAGTACCGGAATACATTTTTCGGCCTGAATCTGATCGGAAGTAGATCCTTCGAATTCGGCAAGGGATTCTACTGCCGAAAAATAGTTGAAGAGGTTGTCTTCCATGTAATATTTTACGTTGATATTATTGTTCCCGTCGCTTCCTATGAAAGAGTTTTTAATGATTAAGTAGGTGGCTTCGGGCGTATGACGGAACGACAGATCGGAATTCTGATTTCTGCTGCCGTTGTTTGTCGCATAGTTGTTTTCGATAATACAGTTCAGTATTCTTTTCAATACGGTTTGGCTGGTTGACGAATCGTCGTTATAGAACCGGATTCCTGCCCCATGTCCTGCGTTTCCGGTTGTCGTATTTTCAGTGATGGTACAGTTGATCAGATCGAATGTTTCTCCTGTTTGACCGGCAAGCAACATGATTGCTCCGGCGTCGTTTGGAGAGCTGTTTTTATAGATCGTGGAATTTATCAACTGATAGTCATTGATCGCTGTTTTTTTATTTTCAAGGGAGATAGCTCCGCCTCGTCCTGAATTTTCGGCAAACGTGCAACTTTCGATTCGAAGTTTGACGGCATTATTATTTGTAGAGTTGCTTACGGCTATCGCACCGCCTGCCGAACCGTTGTTTTTGTAAAAGTACGAATTAGAACAAAAGATGGAAACTTGTTTTTCTTCGGGAGTAACCGTGTTGGCGGTATTGGCTTGTGTAGCGATAGCGCCACCGAGGGTAGCATTCCCTTGCGCGAAAGAACAGTTATCTGTCATCAACTTTCCGGATGCGACGTATATAGCCCCTCCGTAAGAAGCGTTGCCCCCAGCGAAACTGCAATTTTTCAGTGTTACGATGGCGTTATCGACCTGAATGGCTCCTCCGTAACGAAGAGTGGATGATCCGCAGGCATCGAAATTGCAATTCTCGATGGTGACATTTCCGCCTTCAACACTGATTGCGCCACCACCTATTACCATGGGATTTATATTTTTCAGGGCATTGGTTATCGAGATGTTTTTGATTGTCAGATTTTCGACGTTTTGCAATAACAGTACCCGTTGCCCTAAAATAAGAGATGTCCCGTCAATACCGGATGTTTCGGGAGAGATTCCTTGTATGACGATATTTTTTTTGTCAGACGGAAATTTGATGCCGAGACAATCATCTTCCATTTGTCCCGTTCCGGTTCCCGAAGCTTCGTTTTGTATGCTTAGTATGTCCAGTATGAAAATTTTATCGTCGTTTTCGAGAACGGTAAATGCTTTTCCCAATGTTGCATAGGGTTCGTTTTGCGAACCGGGATTCGAGTCTTTTCCGAAGGATGCGACGTAGATTTCTTTTGCTGATGCAAGGCTTGATAGCAGCCCGAAAATGAGTAAGATCGGTAGTCGTAAGTTTTTCATTTTGGTAAGATATTGAATTAATGTAAAGCAAAAGTAGACTCCTGTTCTTAAGAAATACCCGAATAATGTATTAAATACAGATTAAAAAGAGAATATATCGTGTTTAATATCGGAGTTTATAAATAAGACTGCTCCAAAATCTTATTTCAATTTGGAGCAGTCTCAGAGGTGGTATCTATTTATAGATCTTTAGCCTACAGGCTCTTATTGTATTCGGGTGAATTTGTAAGTAATACCGAATACCGATGGCGCATTAAAGTTCCATTCGCCGAAGAATGTATCATTGAACGAAGAGTAGAAAAAGTCGGTCGGGACATATTCGTGGATGAATATGTTGATAGTATTGTCATCTACTTTGTAAAAACCTATCTTGAGATCAGCCGGTTCGGATTTTGTCGCTGAAAAATATTTGTTGGCACCTTTTATTGTGTAATATATGATGTCGATTCCGTCCCAATTATCCATCATAGACATGTCAAAGAAATTTTCTACGCTTAGGAAAGAAACTTCGTGTTCTGAGCCACAGAAATAATTTTTCAGGCTTCCTGTTACGTGAGGAATAATTTTTTTACTGTCGTTTGTATTCACGATTTCAAGATAGTCATCGGCATTGAATGTTTCGGGCAGATTTGTATAATCTTCTGCCGGGATTTCTAAGTTTATCCAGTTTAGTTTGTTTGTGATTTCTACCGGTTTCCAGTTTCCTGCAAAGTTGTTGAAATCAGTATTAGCTTTAGTAATGTAAATATTCATTTGGTCATAGTTTCCCAAATAGAATTTGTCGGCGTTTTTTTCGGGAGCATTCAGTTTTAAGATTATGCTTTTGATTGTTGAGATAGATTCTCCGGCCGTGAAACGCACTGTTCCTTCATTACTTCCTGCTTTTACGGTAATGAAGTGTTTGAGTTTCGGTTCTTCCGAATCGGCAGCGGTACTTTCTGTCGGTGTATATCCATCGATCGAGTAGTCTGTTCCGATTTCTGCCGTACTTGCTGCGTCTACTTCGAACGGAATGTTTATATCTTCCGGAGCAGTAAATGATTTTCCGCTTTCTTCACCTTGAAGAATAACTTTCACATCTAAGGTGTTGGACATCGATTGAGACGAGGCTTCGAAGGAGTACATGATTTTTTCATCGATTTCATCAAAGGATGTCGGTTTTTTCGTTTCATCATTGTCATCATCGTTGCATGATGGGAATGTGAGCGCAATGACGCTTAAACATAAGAAATAAAAGATTTTTTTCATTTGTTTGATTTTTAAATGATTAATAAATAGTTCGATTTATAGAGTTTGTCCGAATTTCTTGAAAATCATTTTTATTTTCTCTCGGAGAGAAATATGAGTTTTTATTTTGTTGCAAGTTCATATTCCGTTTTTTTATCATTACACAAAGCTCTTTCTGAGGAGGTCATGACTGTTCCTTTAGGTAATAAGTATTTAGTGGATGAGTTTTCGGTCTTCGGGGGAAGATCATCGCTTTGGTCGCATGAGACGAGTCCGCAAATAATTGCCGATACCAACAAAGCTGATAGTATGTACTTTTTCATTTGTCGTATTTTATTATTATAGGAATGAGATTTTTATTCTTCGTATCCCGGATTCTGTATTACCAGTCCCGGATAAAGGTCTATATCGGACTTATTTATGGGGTAGGTATATAAATATTTTTCATTTACATATTTTTTCCCGTTATTGGCGACCCAAAACTCCGGACGGCCGTTTCGTTTCAGTTCAAACCAACGGTCTCCTTCGATGTAGAACTCTTTACGGCGTTCGCATAAAATTGCCGACATTAATTTGTCTATCGGTTTACCGGTTGCATCTTCGGTGATCAGTTGGGAATATATTTCCGGTAAGTTTTTTTCTGTGTATGGGATGAAATTTTGTATGATTCGTTTTTCGCGGAGGGCATTTAATTGACGTATGGCGTTTTCTGTGTCGTTTAAATGGGCATAAGACTCGGCAGCAATCAGGCACATCTCTTCGCTTCGGATTCTGAAAAGAATCGTTTTATTGTTTACCCGTTTTTTGTTGAATGCAACAGTATAACGAATGTCATCATTTTTTTCTGAAAAAGATTCAGCCATTTCTCTGCTTACCGGACGTGTTTTGGAATCGCTAAAAGCATTGGTAACCGCCATAGAACCTAAAGAAGATTCTGAGGTGTAGGGATTTAAAATGAAGTTAGAACTTTGGGTAAATTTATTTTGCATGACTTCTTCATACTGGTTCGCTTCTAACATCGGATATTTGGATAGCAGTTCTTCTGCATACTGAATTGCTTTTTCCCACTGCTGAGTCCAGAAATATAGTTTTGTCAGATATGCTTTTGCGACATCCGATGTGAAAATGTAGTCTGTGTCGCTTATATCGTATCGTATTGCGTTTTTAAATCCTTCTTCTATGAAAGATACTGTTGTTTTCAAGTCGGATCTGGACGGTTTTGCTTCCATGTCGAAGCGGTCGATTAAAGGGAGTCCGAGTTTATCTTCAGCCGAGATCGGATTATACGGCTCGCAAAAGCGGATCAATAAGTTATAATAACAGATGCTTCGTATCGCCCAAGCTGTTCCTAAGAGTTGTTTTGCCAGTTCTGATTTGGTATCTTTCATTTCTCCGATTATCATATTGCAATCTTTTATTACCGAATAGTTGTCGGAATATTCGTTTTGTACCGAATTGATTCTTTCTCCGATATATAGAGGTGTATATCCGTTTATTGTAAATCCTTCTACTAAGGAGGCTAAAGTCGCATCTAAATTGTCTGAATAAAATTCTTGCAGTATAAGGTTGGTCGCATTACCGAGAATTTCTTCATCTTGTCCGGTTTCTACACGGTCGAGCCAGTAGTGAAGGATCGTGGAGAAGTCCTCTGCCGTTTCAGGAATAATTTTTCCTTTCGGTTTTACATCGAGATATTCTGTGCATGAGGGGATGAGCAGAATGAGAGTTCCTAATAATATGTATTTGAAATGTTTCATATTTTTTAATTTCTGTATAGATGTTAAAATCCGATATTGACACTGAAGGTAACAGAACGGGATATCGGGTATGTTGCGCCCGGAGTTTCCGGGTCCATTCCTTTGTATTGCGTAATTGTCAAGAAATTATTCAACGATAGAGAAAAATCGAGATTGGAGATTTTAGACCGTTGTATGTATTTTTTAGGAAGTTTGTATCCGAGAATAATATTTTTAATTCTGAGATAAGAGAGCTTGGTGAGAAATGCACCTTGGGTGATTGCTGTTTCTGTCGGATATTGCCGACTAAATCCGTAATCTGCCGTATAGGGATTCCACAAGCGCGGAGCGGAGACATCTGTCTTGTTCTCCGGTGTCCAACGATTGAACATATCTCGGTTAACATTGAGATATTGCGTGAATAAGTCGTTTTGAAAAGTCTGGACCATTTCGTTTACCGTGATTTCTTGCCCGTATTCTGTACTGGAATATGAAACGGGAGGACGAATATATTCGAATTGTTTTGCTCCGACCGAATAGACGCCGTTTACGCTCAGCCGAAATTCTTTGTAGTCTGCGCTTAAACTGAAACCTCCGGTAAGAGGGGAGGTCGGAGTTCCCAAATAAAACAGATAGTTGTCCGGAAGATGAAGATCGTCTTTTGTTCGGATTACGGCGTCCGGACGGAGTTCGAAATTGTACAATCCTGTTTCGGGATCGATTCCTGTGCATCTACCGCTGAAAATCCCGTCGGTAGGGAATCCTTCGAGCATTTCTGCATTATAAGAGGTACTGCTGTTTCGGTAGGGAGGATTATACTTACTTACGATGTTTCGGTTGAGAGCCATGTTTACGGATAGGTTCAGGCTGAAATCTTTTGTTTTTACCGGTACACTGTTCAGTGTTACTTCAATGCCTCGATTTTTAATTTCTGCGGTATTGTATTTTTGTGTAGGATATCCTGTCGTGGAGAGCACTCTTTCTGATGTAACGACATCCGAACTTTTACGATAGTATGCTTCGACTATACCGCTCAATCGATCGTTGAAAAGCCCGAAATCGAGAGAGGCTTTTACATCTTGAGTTTTTTCCCATCTCAATTTGGGATTCGGAGCACCTACGACTTTTCCGATATGATAAATGTTGTTATTCAGATTTCGGTAATTATCATAATATGCGATAATCAGTTGCGGACTTGCTGCGCGACTGATGTTTCCGGTAAATCCGCTTGCGATACGGAGGGTCATCCTATTCACTGCCGGTTTTAGGAATTTCATGAAAGATTCTTCTCCTAAATGCCATGCAGCTCCGAGAGCCCAAGTCGGATTGAATTGTTCTTTGCTTCCGAAATTCGAGCTTCCGTCGGTTCTGAAAGATACATTGAAGATATATTTGTTCATCAGATAGTAGTCGGCAGATGCATAGAAGGATGCAAATCGTTGCTCGTCTTCCAATTGTCCGGATGACAGATCGAGAGCTGCCAGATATTCTTTCAGTTTTTCATATCCGACACCGTTCGGATCGGGTAACGGAGTCGTATTGTTTTCGGTAATCGGGTCATAGCCGTACCGTTTACTATATAATGTGTGGGAGGTAGAACCTCTCAATTCTGCTCCGGCTAAAATAGACAGAGCGTGATTTTTTCCGAAATTGTCGGAATAGGCGAAATGTCCCCTTACCATATAACTGTTCATGGATGCTTTGTTTTGAGCGATAGAAGCGTACTCACGGCGACTTTGACTGTCAACCGAGAGGCGATTATCGAATGCCGCTTTCGTTTCCGCACCGTAAATACTCTCTGAATTGTTATTGGAAAAGGAATAAGAAGCTAATCCTTCAAACTTTAGTTCGGGTATGATTTTCCATTCCAACCCTCCGCGTAGCGATGTGTTGGTGTTCGATGTATTGCTTTCGGTCTCATTCATTTCACGCATGATATTGAATCCGCAGGCGGGAATATAGGGTGCTTTGTAAGATCCGGTAAGATTATTGTATTCCCCTAAACTGTAATATGTTTCGTCTGCACGATAACTACCGTCAGCATTATATGGACTTTCATAAGGATTTGCAAAATAGGCGTATTTAAAAGGATCGACGCTTTCGAGAGCCGGAGCTTTAGAGTTGAGATAGGAGACATCGATTCCGAAATTTATTTTTATTTTTTGACTGGGAGTGATGTTGAGGTTTGTTGTAAAATTGTAACGGTCATAATCGTTCTTTTTTACCAGTCCTGCGTCATGAGTATATCCTAAGGATGTATAATAGGTGACTTTTTCCGTTCCGCCGCTTAGTGAAAGGTGATGGTTTGTCGATATTGCGTTGCGGAACAGTTCGTCATACCAGTCGGTTTCTATGTTTCCGAGCTGATCTATATAGGAATTTTGTTCTTGCTCTGTCCAACCTTGAAATTTCCCTTTTCCGGATCGTATGATTCCCACTATTCCTATTACCGGATAGTTTGTCTTTCCTGCGGCAAAATCGGTGGCAGAGAATTCGTCCCATAATGTTTGTTCGTATGTCAGTTTTTCTTTAGAATTCATCAGGTTATTATCTTTTTGTGGTGGCATGACGACCGATAAGTTTGCCGAATAGTTGATTTTCATCTTGCCGGCCTGACCTTTTTTGGTCGTTACAATAATAACTCCGCCGGCAGCTCTTGAGCCGTAAATTGCTGCTGCTGCCGCGTCTTTCAGAACCGTGATATTTTCGATGTCATTCGGATTTATTCCTGCAATTCCGGTTATAAACATATTGTCGAAGTTTCCTGTTTTAATTTCCGATGAGGATATTTCAGGAACGCTGTTCTGCATGGGAACGCCATCTATTACCCATAATGGGTCGGCATCTCCGGTTAGTGTATTTGTACCTCGAATTCTGATTTTTTGCTCTTTCCCCGGTTGGCCGCTTGTCGCAGAAACCGATACTCCGGCTATCTGACCTTGTAAGAGTGCATCGATGTTGGGTTGTGGTTGATTGGCAAGTTTTTTGCCGTCTATTATACCGACAGAACCGGTCATTTTTTTTGTTGTCGTTTGTGCATAACCGGTTATAACTACTTGTTCCGTCTCTGTCGATTGAATCTCCATTTGCACTGTTATATAGGAAGTTTTGGATGAAACTGCAACTGTATTGTCATTCATTCCTATATACGTGAACAAGAGATGCTTTCCGTTTTCGGGCAGGAGTATCGAGAATTCTCCTTTATCATCGGTTGAAGTTCCTATGGATTTTTGTTCTTTTACCCGAACTGTTACACCGGATAATCTTTCTCCCGATTCATCGATGACCTTTCCTCGAATGTAATGCTTGTCTGCGGCTAAGGTAATTGTGAAATAGAAAAGGAAGAATAATGGCAAAATAAGCAGTAATTTTTTGATCATTTCGGCTTTGGCTTTTAAAACTATCCAAATAAATGAACGTTTATTTGGACTTTTTTTATGAATTGTATCTTTTCTCTTTTAATTATTTAGAATATAAGTACTTATATCGAAAAACAGCCTTTTTATAAAAGCTCGATCATCTATTGGCTTTAGAGTAAAAATAAACGTTCGTTTATTTGTTTACTGTGGTTAATTTAAGTTCTGATTAAAATTCTCGATAAAGTTATATATCCGGACTTTTGATCCTGTATGGCATGTATTTTATACGGTTTGCTATACTTTTTATCGGGTTATCGGGACAAAAAATTTAAGAGGATCTCTTAAAAAGTGTCCGAACAAAATTTAGACGGCCTCTAAGAAACAGATAATAGTACGCGATATTTAGTTTCTTATAAGAGATTATCATTGGTGTTCATA
>ENA-UESH01000974-UESH01000974.1-human-gut-metagenome-genome-assembly--contig:-NODE-974-length-22496-cov-33.903965_pt1 | contig 22496 bp, 35 predicted proteins | sample MGYA00243001_ERZ508002 | MGnify/ENA primary metagenome ERZ508002 (study PRJEB26167, sample SAMN06115447) | human gut metagenome | host: Homo sapiens | place: China:Anhui | collected 2015-08-07... | reverse complement strand
TGCTGTCCGCATACCCGGCAAACGCACCCTCTTTTTTTACTGCATACATGGCATCACCCCGAATTTCTCAAAATAGATCTGTTTCAACCGTTCCGTGCTGGCTGTTCTCAACCGGTTCTTCCAATAGCCGTTCTCCTGTCCCGGCCACAGCTCATCTACAAAGTCCTCGCCGCATCCATGCTTCTCATACCATCGGTAGAGTTTGTCCAACATATCCTGCCGGTATTTGCCCTCGTCGGTCAGTGGTCGAAAATGATTCCAACCGTTTTCACTCGTCGCACAGCATATCGGCTTGCCATCCAGATAGAGGAATTTTTCATGCTCCTGCAAAATCGTGCCGAACGGAATATTGATCTCCCCGGAAATGCTTTTTCCTTTGAACCGTTTGTATGTGATGTAGTTCATAATGCCTCCCTATACGCAAAAGCCAGGTGCGAAGCCGAGGGAATAGGTCGCGAGGTCGTGGAAAATTATGGCGTTTGCAGCCACGCCCACAAAGTGACCGGGTAAGGCCAGGTCCAGAGAACGGGACCACCCATCAGCAGCGGTACTTGTTCCGTCGTGCTTGTACTTAATTTTGCTATTCCCGGCAGAATAATAGGCGTACTGTGCTTGCTTGTTCGCCTCGTTCGGGTTGGCGGAAGAAATGCTGCCGAAAACCTCAAATTCCGAGAGGAGGAAAAAGTAATCTGTTGTCGCTGTCACCGCGCTTGCGTCGCTGCTGGCACCTGTATTGTCCGTGTACTTTGTAACGGACTTGATGATGGCACGGAGCGCCGCCGGAATGACTGCAATAATAGTTCCGGAATAGCTCGCGAGGCTCGTCCCGCAAATATTTGTTCGCATTTGCGACGAGTTCCATCCGCCGGAGCTTGTTATGCTGCTGTTCATGGAAAAATAGCCCGTCTCGGATACTTTCGAATTATATTTGCTGTCGCATAGGCAAATGTCCGTACCGCCGGAGAGCGCGGTCTTTGCAAGCTGAAAATGGATGCGGTTTGTTCCCTCCAGCTCTTGATTGTGATTGAATCCAATGATAAATGCGTATGTTGTGTAATTCGATAGTGTAAGATGTCCAACCGTGCCGTTCAATGTGACTTCCTTACGGTCACCAATGCTCCAATAGTTCGCGCCTATTCCAGCATCAGAAATGCCACGAATTTTTTCCCATGAATTATCATTCAATATTGTAGATGCAAATGCCAGTACCGTATCATACGAAGATACAACATTCACGATATTACTATCGCTTGTTGCTCCACCTAAAGTTGCACTAACCGTCCATTCTCCTTCTTCAGGCACAGTAAGTGTACAAGAATTGTTGACAGATGTACCACTCACAGACAGACTCCCTTTTGTAGCGGTAACAGTTGCTCCCGAGGTCACAGACACGATGATTTGTAGCTCTGTACCGGTCTGAATGGACTGAATGGCTGTTACAAATCCGTCCGGATATACAAGCAAATCCGATGTGCCGCCTTTCTCCCGGATAGCTGCTGCAACCTTTGTCAGGTCGGTTGTGTTTGTCAAATATTCAGCCATCAGAAGCTACCTCCATTCGCGTTTGCAATCTCCGCAGCTGCCCATGCGCCGTTGACCACACGCAGGAATTTTCCATTGTCAGCGGTGGTGACATTCGGAAGCTCTTTTGGTGGAGAAGGAATATTGGTTAATTTTGAACCATCACCAATAAATTTTTCAGCAGTTACATTAGCTGGGAACGTTGCGTTTTGTTGATAATCGTATGAATACAGATGCCCCGTAGCTGATAGCTTGCTTGGATTAACATAGTTAGTAATCCCATTTAATATTAGATTTTGAACGTATGGCCTGCCTTGATAACTACTAGAAGTACTGGTTGAAAAAGTAAACCGTAATACTCCAACATTAGAAATCTGGTTTAATGAATACGCCCCAAAATTATTCGAATAAGGTATTGAGTTCCATCCACTATTCCCAGAAACATTATATAGGCCTACAACAGTGAATGTTTCTTGGTCGCCAATGGTGGCCGACTCGATTTTAACAAAATCATTGGCGCTACCACTTGTTGCAAATTCAATCAATATCTTTCTTAGGGATGTATATACGCCACAAGTCCAAGCATTAACAGTTATGCGCAACATATCATCCGCAGTTACTATTTGCGAAGATTCTGTTTTTTTGCCATAATACAATCCAACAGTAGAAATACCAGATATTAGATTAATTTTGGTTTCCTCTGTGGCGTCATAATTTACCCATGTTGCCCCACCATCATTTGTATATTCAACGGTGATTCCTTGTGGTTTGCATAACGCAAATTTATTGCCTCCGATGACTGATACCATTGCCGCATCCGTTGGAGATACTTCGCCATGAAGATTTTTGCCACCCCACAAGACATCATTGTCGTGAACAGTTTGCTCAGGATGCACATGATCCCCTCTGGCATACGCGCTTTCCGAACCAGCCGACGCCGTCCCCGGCGCTTTCGGGGTGGTGGCGGAGGGTTGCGGTTTGCTTCCCCATGCGGCCTTGTTGTTCTGGACGTCAGACACCGCCTGATCGATCTCTGCGCCGGTGTGCGCGCTATTGTATTGGTCTGCCATAAAATCACTCCTTCATGCAGAGAAATTCCTTGCCGTCTGCCGTCAGCATGGTCTTGGTCGTGCCGGACGGCACAAAACCATAGTTATCATTCCAGCTTCCGTCCGCGCCCTGTGCGTAGAGGGAGATTCGATATTCTCCATCACCGCTCAAGAGAAAATCGTCGTAGACCTCAAAGGTTCGCTCCGCCCCCGCAGGGGTCTGGGAAAAGGACGCAATGAGCGCCCCTTTCCCTCGCCCCCAGTCCTCGCCGGTCTTCGTCGCGCGGCACTCGAATGCCTGATATGCGATGTCCGATGAGAATTTGACGGTGATGGAATCGAAACCCGAGACTGCCGAGATTTTATTCCCCGTGATGGTGAACGTCAGTCCCGGCGCGGCCATTATGCCACGCTCCAAGTCCCGGCGGCATTCTTGACAAAGACCTTGATGATCTTCGTGCCGTCGCCGGAGGATGCCGTCGCAAGGTCGGCGCCCTTGATGGTGACATCAATCGCCGTGGCCTTCTTGTAGCCGCCCTTGCTGCCGGAGGTGTTTGTGGAGCCGCCAGTGGTCGGGATCTGCGTACCGGCGTCGTGGAGGCTGCTGGTGCTCGGAACAACACGCACCGTGTATTCCTCGAAGTCCACGTCGCAGGTGAAGGAGAACGCGCAGGTGTCGAAGCCGGAGACTTTGGAAATCCTGGTCTTATCGGGACCAGTGATTGTGATCACCGGAACTGCCGTATTGACCGTGATAGACGCTGTGACCGCAGCCGTTTCGTTGCCGACGTCATCCCGCACCTTGATATGTACGGTTTTCAGACCATCGCCTTCCGTCAGAACGATAGACTTGCTGGCCGCGAAGGTTTCCCACGATGCGTCCTCTTCCGTTGTAGCCGCCTTGATGCCCCAGAGCTTCATCTGGTAGCCGGTCTTGGTTTCATCCGTCAGCGTGATCGTTGCGGTGACGGTGTTGCTGGTTGCATACGTCGCGCCGTTGTTGAGCTTTAAGGCAAGCCCAGCCGGTGCCAACGTATCAAGAATTAGATTGAAAAAACTTGCCATAGGTTATGCCCCTTTCTTTTCGCTCAGTTCGATGTATAAATATCCGCCCGGGCGGGTATAGATGGATTCTTCGCCGATGCAGGCATTCTTGATGCCCATCTCGCCGACAAACAACTCCTTGAGCTGTTCTTCTCCGACTGTGATCATTCCGTCACCCCCGAATCAGATACAGTGTCTTTGCGTCCTTGACGGCCAGCGCGTCATATTCCGCCCGATCGAGGACTACAATGGTGTTGATCTGCGCAGATGAGACGTTGCCGCCGCCACTGCCGCCGGGTGACACCCGCAAGGGCGGCAGGCTGAATTGGATGCTCGGCTTCCCGCCAATGTCAAAGTGGATCATCACAGCACCACCTTACTGATGGAATCGCTCACGCGGATGCTCTCAATGCTGGTACCGATGACAACCGGCTCCGCGCCGGTAAACTTGATGCGGATCTGAACGGCCTGAGAAGCGCTTTTGAACTGAAAGGTTTCCTCCTGCGTCAGAGGGAACAGGAAGTTTCCGTCTGTGTCCGTCGTGACCTCGCCGGGATAGATTTTGCGCAGCTTCCCAACGATGAACTCGATCATCTCAATCTTGGATAGGTCGAGCGGAGCGCCGTCCTGCGTCCCAGTAAATACAATGGCGTACTGGTCGCCCTGCATGATTTTTAGGCTCATTCTTCCGCCTCCAATTCGATTAGGCCTCTCAGGAGGCACAAGTCCTGATAACTGAGCTTCACATTCTCATCAACGGGGATCTTGACAGGCTCGATCTCGTCCGCGACCTCAACGTCGATGACTTCCTGCATCTTCTTCCGGTACTCGTCGATTTTGTCATCATCGACGCGCCATCCCGTATCGATCTCGTGGCCCATCGACTTCACAAGATGGGCCTGACGCTCGTTGTAAAACGTCAGAACATGGTCGAGCGAGTCCATGAGCTTGCTGACCTTGTAAAGCGTTCGCGGCCTCATGTCTGCCGCCGCGACCTTCCGCAACGCGGGCATTGCCGAAACGATATTCCCGATTTTCATATTCCACCTCCTATGGGCGCAGATATTGGATTATCTTATTGATGGCGCTTTTCATGCTATATTCGTGGTTCGCGAATTTTGTGGCTCGAATCGCCTCACCTTTTTTGGGCTCGACGTTTTGATCGTATGGCTCTGCTCCATCCAGCCCAAGTACACACAGCAACGTGCGCCAAAGATTGCTCCACAAAAGACTGATATCTCTATAAGTTATCACATCGCCTGGGGAAACATCAGGGAGCGTACTACTCGACCACCATATCCTTCCCAAATCGCCATTAAGCAAATCTACAACTTTTTTTATTGCGCTCGCTTTCAAATTTGATGGAAGTTCGCCTTCCTTTATCTTTGCTGCATCATCGTCTGTCCAGCTAAAATCAGCGACATATTTCCTGTTCACAAAATACAATGTAATTTTCCCATCGTCAGGGAAAGCGAATGTATCTGGGCCAAAGTGAGTCCACGGAATGCCGGATATTGTTGCTCTGCAATTTCGCAACGCATACGTTGTCCCATACGTTTTATAGGCCAGTGTTTCAGCGGGAACAATACTAGAACCCGATATTTCCTCTGTCAGCGTGTGAGTTTCGCTCCGCAGATATTTGTTTGTGTCGTTATCGTATATGTAAATCCAGACAGTCTCTTCTAATGTAGCCATAAGATCACCCAAATACCGCCACGCCGATGGGGCTGTTTACACCATTTACTGTTTTGAATACGCCAGAGTCCGTAACATATAGCGAATTCTGCCCAGCCGTCATACGGACGCCCTTCTCTGTAACGATAATGTAATGGCCACCGAGGTCTAAGTTTGTACGTCCGCCATAGGCCATAACGATACCGTTCGTAGAAGAAACGCCATTGTTGCCGCTGCCCATGCCGATATAGCCGTAATCCGTTTGGCCTGTTGAATCCATCACGTGGAAATAGCCGCCTCGCAAGCCAATCTCGTTCGCTTCGATGTAGGGAGATTGCACCTTCGTGAAATCAATATAAGTCGCCTGAATGTACTCCGGGACGTTGCTACTCTCGATTTTGGTCTGTAAGTCCGCGCTTAGATCGCCAAACGTAATCGCGCCGGTCAGGTTGAGATTGTCCGCCGTGATCGTGCCGACCTTTACCAATCCGGTAATCGAGACGCCATTTTTTGAGAGCGTGATGTTCGCGCCGTTTTCAGCGGTCGTGTAAGATAGCGTCAGCCCGTTCAGATTGATGTCAACAAGGGCCTGTGCCTCGTCTCCATCGATCTTCCCGGCGACTTCAAGCGCGATCTGCTCTGTACTCTTGCGGATCTCAGAGAAGGATCTCGCGTTCATCCGTTCTTCCCTCGTCCGCGCTTGATACGGATATTCGTGATTGACCTCCGTTTCGATTGGAGCCTCAATATCTGCGCTCATAGAGACGCCCACTGTAAAGGCCGCAGAGGCCATAATAGAGGCGTTTCCATTGGGCTTGACGCTGTCCCCCAATTCAAGTGCTGGGTTGAAGAACGCCGTTCCAGCACTGTACGGAAGGTATTTTACGCCGTTCAGAACGCCACGGACGTAATTACAAATCTCCTGTGTTGCGTAAATGCAATCTGCTTGGATCTCGTATCCACTATCCCCAGCGGAATACTGAGTGTTCGAATCCGGGTAGAGCGTTACTTTGCCGATGGTGGCTGTATCTCCGAGAATGTCGCAGCTCATGACCGGCACGTCGTCCGAGTTCGTCGGAGAGGCAAGACGGATAAGTCGGAGCTTTCCTCCTTCGGTAATAACGAAGTTGCCGCCGGATGCCGCCGCGATGCCGCAGAGGACTTCACGCATTGTGTAGACCTCTGTCGGAGAATCCACCGTGTAGGGCGCGATCTGGCTTCTGGAATCCAACTCGACGCCCATCTTTCCGCAGATATAATTCACCGCAGCCGACATCACCATCGGATATGTTCCGGAGTTGTCGATGTAATCCTGCTCGGCTTTCAGCATCGCGTCGTATGCCGTAATGGTCATCCATCCATAAGCATCCGTGGAGCGCGTATCGATGTAGAACGTGCCGAACGGGAGCCAGTCTGTGGCCACATCACCGTAATCCTTCAGCCGGATATAGCACTTGATCTCCGCGGCTGTTGGGATCGTACCGTTTGGTTCGAAGACCATATCCAGCATCGCCGAAGTAGCCTGTCCGATGGTCAGCTTATCCATCATGGATTTGGTGATCCGCGCAGATTTGATCTCGCCGTATGTATAGGTTTTCCCATTGATGACCGCCTTGAAGTCAACCTGATAGTCTCCCGCAAGGATGTCATTCCATTTTGCCGGAACTGTCTGCATTACATCACCTACTGTTCAATGAGATTGAATGTCGTACCAGTCCAATACGTTTCTCCGCCCATAACGATCTGCGTTGTGCTCTCCACGGACGAGCCGTAAAATTTCTTCGTCACGACCCCGTCGATGGGGTCAAGATATGTGACGGAAATAAAAGACGGCTTCAACGCAGCGTTCAGCTCCATGAGCTTTTGCGTTGTCAGCCGTTTTGTCGTGATTGAGAGCTTCGCCTTGATTGCAATTCGCGTCCGGTGCATAATGCCGTCGAGCGTTCGCCCGGTCTGGTCGCTGTCTAGGTCGTTTCTCGACCATTTCAAAGCCCCTTCCGGGAGAATGTCGGTAAAGTCCTTCCCGTCAATTTTGAATACTGCTACCATGCGTCACCTCACTGTCAGCGGCGCCCCGGACGCTCTGGACGCATTGGAAAGGCTTCTCTGCGTGACCTTTGCGAACTGGACACTATCGACCATCATAACCTTGCCCTCACGAATCGCCGAGAGAATTTCCCGAAGCAGTTCATTGCTGGCGCTCGTCTGCGTTTCCTCCCTGACGATCTGACGGATCAGGTTTTCCGGTGCCTCAATGTTGTTCCCACTCGCCTGGTCGCCCAGAACGGCCATAAATTCCCGGTTCGGCGGGATGACCGCGCCCTGTGCAAGAGCCGGGACGCGCAAACTCGAAGATTTCGCACTAACTCCTCCGCCGCCAAATCCAGAACCCGGTTTTGAGATCGCAGAAGTTTTCCCTCTCTTTGCGTAAAATCCGCCGCGCGTTGGAACTCTGTCTGTTGTGATGTCGCCCCAGTGAATGGCAAGGCCAAGCGTGATGCCGACGACACCGCCAACGATTCCACCAACAACACCGCCGATCGCTGCGCCGATCAAAGCTCCGATGATGCCGAGCATTACCGTTTTCAAGATGGCTGCCGCTTTTGTCTTTGCAGAACCATCGATAGAATTGTCAAACTGAACAGCAGCGATTGAAATGCCAAGTCCAACCACGAGGCCAATCACGCCGCCAACAAATCCGCCGAAGATCGTACCGATAACGAATCCGAGAAGTGCAAGAACAGCTGTTGTAAACAAAATTTTGTCGTTGCTTGGATTGTCGAGCTTTCTAATCCAGTTGAGGGCCTTAATGCTGATTGCAGCTCCGACCACAAGCCCGATAACACCACCGGCAAACCCGCCAAAGATCGATCCAATAACGGCTCCGAGGATTGCGGTCATTACAGTCAAGAATGTGTCCTGACTATTCCATCCCTCAAATTTGCCGTCTATAAAATCAAGGGAAACAAGGCCGATGCTTAATCCGAGCAAAAGGCCGAGCATCGCACCCTTCAGACCGCCGAACTTCGCACCGAGCACAGCCCCCAGAATTGATGTCAGCGCAACAATGGCAAGCCGTTTATATTTCTCCGGATTGCTTGTCTTATCCAGTAGCGTACACCCAATCAGGCCGATTGCGGCGCCAAGAAGCAGACCAATGACAGCTCCGTGCAGGCCTCCAAACATACCCCCAAGAACCGCGCCGAGAATACCAGAGAGTGCAATGATCCACGCATCTTTATTGTGCAGGATGTTTCCTCTGTCCCAATCGAATTTGAGATCTTTGATCTTGATCTGCAAATCCGCAGCGAGGTTTTTCAGCCAGTTTGGGAGATTCTTCAGGAAAGATGTCTCATCGAAATCGAAACTGGCGTCCGTAGAGCTTCCACCGCCTCCACCAGAAGATGTCTCCTGAACAAGCTGGTTGATCTCGTCAAATGCCGCAAGCTGTTTCTTTGCTTCATTGGCCGCAGCGCCGACGCCGCCGAGTGCCTTTGTCTCCTTGTTGAGATTTTTCGCCGCTTCTTTGGACTGCGAAATGGTCTTTCCGAAAATCCAGGAAACAAGCATCGCCAGAGCCGTCACGACCTTTGTCACGATATTTACAAGGGCAGTAAAGGCCGGAATAATGACTTCGACGATTGGCTGCGCAAGGGTTAGAAGAGCACCTTTGAGCTGTGCGATAGATGCTGCCGCCTCGCTATTGCTCTGGATGACATTCCCGAGCCACGTTCTAAATGAGCGGAACGCAGAAGTCAGAACAGAAAAGAGAAATACCCGTCTAAATAGATTCTTGATTCGATTCCCGATTTTCTCCACACTCATCCCAACTCGTTCAACAGAATCCTGCATTTTTGTGCTTTTCCCATTGGCCTTATCGATCTGCTCTGAAATCTCGCTATAATGCTCCTTTTCATCGGAAAGTCTCGCCGTGGCATTTTTGATTTTCTGATCATAGCTGTCTACACGGCTGTTTATTTTGTTCCATTCAGACTGCAAGCCGTTCACAAGCGTTTTCTGTTCTGCGATTGTTTCTTTGCTATAAACACCCTTCGCAGCACTCTGCATCTCATAGAGCTTTTGTTTTGCGGCGTCGAGCTGTGCGCCCATCTCCTTTGCCTGTTCTGCCAGCGCATTTCTGCCGCTGCCCATCTCAGAAATACTCTTTTCGAGTGAATTGATCTTCTTTAAGGTGCTTTGGAGTTCCTTTTCGAGCTGCTTATTGTCAAGTGCCGTGCTGAATGTGATTGTTCCATCTGTCATGTGTTCACCTTCTCTCTGCTATTACCCGGCGCCCCACTGTTTCAGGAAATCTTTCTCCGCATCGGAATAAACCTTCCTAAAATCAACCAGTTCTTGGTTTTTGCGGTACCATTCCGCATCCTCTTTATCGAGTTTCTTTCCCCGCGCCTTTTTATCGCGGATTCTGACGATTTGAGCGAAAGTACACTCAGAGCCGATTTCGTTATAGGCAGAAATAAACGTCCACCAATGGAGTCCGCCGGTGTTGTGTTCTGCGTCATAAGGAATCCCGCGAATATCCGTTCCAAGCACACGGTTCACCGACGATGTGATGTAAGGAAAATCCTGCTCCCAGTCAACCAGTTTCGGCTTTTTCTGCTTGTCTACAGGCTCACCGCATCGAATAAACCAGAAGCAGCGTTCAACAAGATCCTCGATTGCTGGATATTTTCCCTGAAGGTCTGGATAGAACATCTCGACAATGCATACCTTTTTTTCATAATCGCTGAGTTCACGGTCATCCAAGACAGAGCAAATATCGAAGATCACGCGGAAATCCGTTCTGATTTCGTATGAAGTGCCGTCAATCTCAACGGATGTCGGAAGGGTGTAATTCATCGGTTATATTTCTGATACTTGCCCATGTATTTTTGCAGACGCGGGTTTGTCGTAGCATACTCTTTCTCGGACGCATTGTCGACCGTTTCAATCACGCTCAAAATGAAGTTGCACCAGATCGGACAGCCACCAGCAAACGCATAAACATTGCAGTCTCCGAATACATCCTTACAGAAATTCTCACCGAAGATCTGATCAATTGTTTCGCGCATCTCCGCATCGCGTTTTCTTGCGATTTGGAAAAGCTCTGCGCCCTTCGCCGCGCTGGCTTCGTGCTCATACTCCGACTGTTTCTTATCCAGCGTGTCAAACGCATTAAATAGCTTTTCGACAAATGCACTGTCGGTCGGATTGAACGTGATCTCCCGGACGCCGTTTACGCAGTATGTCTTTAAGCCATTGTCAAAATTCAGGTTTTCCATAGTTTCCTCCAAATAAAATAGGGGGCATTGCGCCCCCTTTATTAAGTGTCTGCCGTGAATGTTACCACGCCAGCAGCAACGGTCGCCGTGCCGGTTGTGCGCGTACCGCCGTAGGTAACGTCGATTGGCATGCCAATCGTGGAGCTGCCGCCAAGACCGGACGGCTTCACCATGCAGCTCGAATAACGCTCCGCAAATACCTTGCCGGACGTGCCAGCGTATGTATGCACGATGAGCATATCGAGGTTACACAGCTTCGCCGCGTTCTGCTCCTTGACCGCAAGGTTCCAGATTTTGAGCTGCGCCGCGTCACCCGCATCCAATTCGCACGGATCAAAAGTCTGCGTCATGATCGGCGTTTTCATCGTCGAATAGGTGTTGCCAAGAATGTCATTCTTGGATTCGTCCTGCCAGTCGTATTCAACGGAGCTGTCCTCGACGCGCTTGCCAATCGCAGACCATACCGGAGTGCTGGCTTCGCCGGTGTTCAGGTACGCGATCATCATTTTTCTCTCAATGGTCGCGCCGGAATCAGTCAGAAAAGTCATGTCTGCCATTCGTTTTTCACCTCATATTCTTTTATAAATTGCACGGAGATCTGCACCATATAGGTTGCAGTCCCTTCCTCGTCTGCCGCGTAGAGCATCCCGTTCTGCGCGGTGATTTTTTCCTTACACGGAACGTCGCCAAATACCGGCGCTTTCCGTATCGCAGACTGTTCTTGTACCCACTCTTGGAGCGCGGACACCCAATCTGCGTTGATCTTTGCGGATGCTTCTTCGCCGGGTGCTTTTTCAAACACATAGTACAGTCCGAAGTTGTATTGATTCGTGACTGTCACGTTTCCCATAATGTCAGACGCCCTGCTGACCTCCACAAGACCATTAGGGAAGATACCACCATTGGATGGTACCTTATCCGTATAGTCGATCTGAAAGTCCGTCAGGGCGTCATATTGCGGGAACGTGGCAAGCCAGTTTTTCATTTTATCCAGTGCCGTCAATGTATCTCTGCACCTCCTGAATCATCTGGCTTTTCTCTTTGGCGAGAAGCGCCCTATCCCAAAATGGGCCAGCGTCCGGGTTCTTCGTCTTGTCGTACTCCAAATCCCGATCCGTAACACGAAGAACTGTTCCTTTCTTGTACCGATACCCGACATTGGGGATGTAAGCTGGTCCTTTCCCTGTAACGGAATTGACCATCACTTTCCCGTAATACTGATACCGAGCATAAGGGGCATTGACTTCGATCTCGGTCGGAGATTTCACGAACTTTAGCTTCGTAGCGAGCGCGCCGGACTGAAACGGCATATAGCGTGTCATACGGCTACTGATCATGTTGGTCACATAGAGCTGCACCCGGCCATTGCTATCCAATCCGTGATTCTTCAAGATCTGTTGGATCGGCTGCATCTCGACCTTTATCCGTGTGCTCATCCGCCCGCCTCCACATGGACCATTTGGCCGTTCCAGTATTTCGGGTCAACGTACTTCACCACGACAAGGCCGGGAACCTTCGTCGGGATCAGAGACGCCCATTTCGTGGCTTCCTCGCCCACGCCGAGCAGAACCTTATCTTCGGGAAACACGCACTGCTCCGAACATGGAATGACCAGCAGGAAAGAATTTGTTTCTTTGCTGCCGGTCTTGTCCACATTTTCAGTTTTCTTGAAGTCCAGAAACGCCCTGTCATACACAGTCCGCGTGACTGCGTCCCCACGCTTGTGATAGACCGTGACGGTCTGGTTGCACAGGCTGTAGTCAACCGGGTTGCGCTTTGATACTCTCAGCATGACACACCTCGGTAAATGTCCAGATACCGCGACGCCGCCTTGTATAGCTGCCGATCCTGCCCCTTTTCGGACAGGTCAACGCCAAGAGCCGTAGGCGATCCATAGCTCACAGACACACTCCCGATGCTGGCAGAGGAAACCGCGCTGCCGTCTCCGGATAGCATTGTTTCGATTGCAGATAGCGCATCGACCATCGCGCAGATTGCCATATCCCGTGCCCCTTCTTCTGGCTCCGTCACGGTGTAGATCCGTTCATACCGGCAAAGCTGCTCGTCAGCGCGAGCAGCCAGTCGGGGGAACGATTCTTCGTCAACGACGTCGCCCATGTATTCAGACAGGTAAAATGCGTAGTTCGGCATGGGCGTCACCTCCGTTATCAGCCGCCAGTCTTAGGCTTCATGACGATGCCGTTCAGAGACGCCGCTTTCAGCGTGTTCTTCAGAACAGCACCGGCCACAAGCTCCACTTCGCCGGTTTTCACCGCGCCCGGAGCGTTCATGTCCGGCATATACGAATTGATGATTCCGGTTCCGGTCGGGGAAATACCGTGGAATCCATCGAGCGCAAGGGACACAGCGTAGATGCTGGTCGTCCCTGCTGCGGACGCGGTCGGCGTAGACGTACCGACAACGTCGACGGAGGCGGTGCCGTTGTAATACTTGCCGAGGTCGACAAGCGGAGTGCCGCCGAACATTTCGACCACGCGGCCAAAATCATCCTTCGTGCGCTCATAGTAGCCTGCTCGACGTGCTGCCGCGCGGACTTTGAGCAGCATGTCGCCGTTCATCAGCAGCATGGAGACATCGCCGTCGATGGCGTGAACAAGCGCGTCAAGCTGGTCAATAAAGGCATTGCTGTTGCTGTCCAGCTTCGAGGAATCCGACAGGTCAATGTCTGTGGTAAACTCATTGCTAGTGCCATTCAGCAGCTTCCGGAGGCCGTCAAACGTACCGGTCAGAAAGCCGGTTCCGCTGGATGCGGACGAGCCATTGATGACGAGGTTGTGGAAATAGTTCGCCGTCGCCTTGATCTTCTGCTGTGCCTGGAACGCCATTTCGTCAACAGCGCCAGAGGTGTTCTGAAGAACACGGTCGACCTGGAACGAACCGCCCATGATCACGGCCTTCGCGGTCTTTTCCTCGCGTTTCGCTTCACCGGCGGTGTACTCGGTGTTGATCGCACGGACGGCGGCAGTGGACGGAGTCTTGAGCTGAATATAACCATAGGTTAGCGTGGAACCACCGGTGCCCGGAGAAATGACATTGTCAAACGTCATTCTGTCGAGCAGGAGAGACGATCTACGGAATTCGTCAATGATCTGCTGATCTACCTTGTCGGCCATGCCGACCTTTGCTTCTGCGAGAGTAATAGGCATAATTTAATCCCTTTCTTTCATTTCGTATTTGCGTAACGCGCCTGCATCGCGCTTCGCAAGTCATTTGGTTCCCCAGCAGGCGGGTTTTTCCCGGCTCCGTTACTATACGGAGGGGGCGTCTGTGTCTCAAAGAGATAGCTGTTGTCCTTCTTCAAGGCTTCCAGCGCCGCTTTGATGTCCGCTTCCTGATTTTTGCTTGTTCTCAATGCTTCGACGTCGAGCAGCGCGGAAATGGCTTTCGCGTTCCGGCCCTTTGCGGCCGTGATCGCGTCCTTGACGCGGCCATCAAAGGCCATATTGTCAAGTTTCGCTTGCCACTCCTTATCTTTGTCCGAGAGCTGGCCTTTCAGTGTGTCGATCTTCCCCTGGAGGTCTTTCACATCCACACCGTCAAAAGCTTTTAGGCCATCCTCTGCGGTTTTCAGTCGCTCCTTGATCGCTTCATAGTCCGCAAACGGCTTTTTGGCAGCTTCGATGTCTTTGCCATTCTCGTCCATGATCGCGTCAATGATCTCCTTCGGAAGCGCCTGATCGCCAACCTTGAGATTCTGCAAAAATTCACGTTTCATTGTGTGTTCCTCTCTCCGCTACGCTTTGTTGACGGGGGTCGCGTCCCCATGCGGTCGTTCGTTTTACGACATCCCGGTCAAAATTTGTATGAAAAAAGCACGGCGCAGAAGCGTCGCGCTTGAATCATTCGGTTTTGTGCATAGGAAAGGGAACTATGTTTCCATAGTTCCCTCAAGGAAAGTGGTTCTTTGGCGGGTGTGCCTGTCCCCGCATCTCTTGCTAACCCCATAAAGAGGTGTGTAGCGACACTAAATCTCTACCTCAAAGAACCGTTCTATTCTATTCAAAGTATAACAGCATTATTCGGATTTGTAAAGGATTTTCTTGTTTCTAATGTACTTTCTAAACTTCTTTTCGCTGATTTTTAAGAACGTAATAACGGAGTTCTTCTTATATTGGTCATCTCCAAACACAGCCAATCTCAAAATCAGCCTAAACCGCTCGTCATTCTCTGAGAACTCCTGCAATAACACAGCCGTATTCGGAACGGGATCTTCAAGAATATACTGTGGAGAAAACAACATTTGCGATATATACTGCGAATATCGTTCAAAATCATTTGGATGGTGCTCACGAATATGCTCAATGCGCTCGTCTGTGATTACGACTTCATCCGTTCTAATTTGTTTTGATACCACGCTATATTTTTCAGTGTCAATCCGTCCAATTTGGTGAACCGTTGCCTCATCGCCCCTGCCGTTTTGTACATCCATTGTAACAGATTTTGACGAAACATCAACAGTATTTGCAATTTTCGTAAATCCATGCTTTGCAGAAAAACCGACCACCTCCGCCCGCGCATCCTGTGTCCGAAGTCCAGCGGCTTTAGAGAATCGCCGGTATTCCTGATTGAGAACTTGCAGCTTGATTTGATCCTGCTGCTTTTTCTCCTGATCTCCGGTTGCTTCATCCGCAAGGATTCGCCGCTTCTGGCGGCGCATGGAGGCTTCTAAGCGGCGCTGCCGCTGGGTGGCCTCATACATGGTGTAGTGCTTTCCGGCGTAGTCAATGCCGCGCTCGTTGTCCAGGCGATACTTTTCAAGTTCTTCCTTCGTGTATTGCGGAGGTGTGGCGCCGAGGATAATAGGAAATGCAGCGTGGCCGCAGTTCAGCGTGCCAATGCGGCGGACAAGGCTGTTGTTGAGCGTTTCATATTCCTCGTCGCTATACTGATTGCCCTGAATCGGTTCGTGGTCAGGTGCGCTGGCCGCGTGGGCGCTGATTTCCCATCCATTTGCACCGAGGTCATCATGCGTCTGCTTGGAAATCTGCTCCTGCATCAGGCCAAGACCGCCCATCACAGAACGCCGCACAGCCGCTTCCAGACTTGTGTGGATGCCAGACTGATAATCAATCGTCTGGATGCCTTTCTCCGCGAGATTCTTCACTGCAAGCCTGACGGCGGTGTTATAATCCGCTGCTCCGGTTGCAACCTGAGAAAACGCGAAATCCATGCTGTTTCTATATGCCTGTTGCAAAGGAAGTGCCCGCCCATACGGGTCAACCATGCCGATTGTTTGCGTGATATTCGTGAAGTCATCCTGTGCCAGCTTCACCGCGGCAGACACGATCTCCTGCAACACATGATTCTCTGCAAATGGAATCGCATCCGCAGTTGGGAGTGCTTTAAGATCAAACCGATAACCAGCCTCTGCGCTCTGTTTCAGGAGCTTTTTGATCTCGTCATTTGAGACACCAAGCAGCTTTTTCAGGCGCTTTTTGATCTCGACCTGACTAAGTCCCATCTGCTGCGCTGCCCATATCTGATATTGTGCTGTGGATGTGAACTGTCCGGCCTTTGCAATCCGCTCTGCGATGTCTCGGATGAGATAATCGTTGATCGGGTCTGTCAGCTGTCCGGCATAGTCCCGAAGCGCTGCGATCTGTTCAGCGGTAAGCATTATTCTTCGACCTCTTCAACCTCCGGCATGTACTCTTTGCGGATCTTCGCCCGATCCGCCTCAGTGTCACACGGGAGGTTGTAGTACCAGCCGAGATAACGTTCCGGGGCCAGCAAGCCAGCCTGAACCTGAGACATCATCTCGGAGTTGGTCTTGTCCTCGTCGTAGAGAATACCATTTCCATACGAAATCGAAATATCGTCCGGCTCAATCGGAGCGCCGCTGTAAAGGCCGTACATCTTTCCAACGATGCAGCAGATGCGCAGCGTCTCATTTACCGCAGCCGTCCACATCTCCTGTAAATCCTTAATCGTAAGGTTGTAGTCGCCAGCGCTGGATGTGATCTCAGTTGCTGTTCTCTCTGCGACCTCGACTTCAGAGAGGATACCGCGCTTCATGCCGATGATGTTCTCGATGTTTCTGAGATATTCTGTCTTTCTCGCAAGGAATGACTGTTCCCGGAACTCCGGGGAGAAAATCGTGATACCAACGCTGTCCGGATCATCGTCCAGCGCGGTAAACACCTTATCATCAAAAGCTCTATTGCCGTTACGGTCGCGCTTCATCATGTCGGCCGACACAATGATCCGAGACTGTCCTCGTTCGAACTCGCCGTTGATCTGCGCCTCGTTGATGTTGATAAGATGGATCAATCCAGCAGCCGGAGCATACACCGACGCTCCATCAGGAGAGCCATCCACGCAATTCACAAGCGGGATTCTCACATGAACCAAGCCAGTGGAATAAACCGGCTCCTGATACACGATTTCCGGCATAAGCTGTTCATACTTCGGCAGCTCCGATAGCGGGACTTCAACACCGAGCGTCACATTGTCGGACGCCTTAAACAGTTTGTTTTCGATTCTCAGATATCCGTTGTGGTCAACAGAGCGGCGTTCCAAAAGCGTGTAGGTGTATCTCCCGACAACCGTCTTTTCCGCTGTCCCAACGTCTGCGATATTGTCCATTTCATCCCGGCCAAGCACAACATAATTGCGCCGGTCGATGGTTCGGAACGCAAACATGCCGTTTACAATGATCGGTTTGATAAAGCACTCGCCGCCGACCATTGCTTTCTGTACAGCCTGTTTCCGCTCCCGGTTCAGCGCAGAAAGGAGCGTTTCCGCAAACTCATCGGAAGCGTCCGTCTCATATTCGGAGAACATAGTTTTTGACAACTTTGATACGATTGTGACAGGGAGCCGCTGGCATGGATCTTCGCCTTCTACCGGCACACTCTGATAATACAGATTGAACCAGTCATTGATTGCGCCCCTCATGGCATTGGTCGTTGTATCCTCTACACCGAACGCCTGTGCAAAGTTATATACGCGATTATCAAAAAGCGCAGCCGCAATGCTCATCTATCCGTCACCTCATTCCGAATCGTGATTTTCTGGTATCGCAAGGCTGATTCCAACCCGTCAATGTAAGCGTTAAGCCGGTCATTCTTCGCCTGAAGCTCTGCGATCTTATTTGCAAGCCGCTTGTTTTCTTCAAGCATCTCGTTCCGGCAATATGTAGGAAGGAACTTTTCAATCAGCCATCTCTTGAACTTCTTCATCTTCTCTCCTGTCGAGCTTGTAATATCTCCGCAATACTGTATTGCACATGTAGCGTGTGTCATCCATCGCGTGATCTGACTCTTTTATGACCTGGTCGCTGTTTTTCTCATCGTCCCAGCGATACAGGCCAAATTCCCGAATTGCGTCTTTGCAGCTCCGATGTACTTTCAGTTTTCCATTCTTTAGAAGCCGCCCAGTGACACGAATACCGTCAAGTACATCGTTATTCGCCTTTCTTACAGAAAATCCAGAGCGGCGGCGCAGTGCCGTAATAAAAGATGCTGCGGACGGGTCAACGACTATCGCCCGGATATATCGATCTCCGGCCAGTTTTTCAACCTCATTGCAGTATTCCTCGTCGGTCTTTTGCACCTTCATGTCGCGTCCGCTGTAATAATATTCCGCAATGCGAACCGCTTTATCTTCATTCACACACCACAGGCCAGCAGAAAACGGGTTGAGCGTGCCATAGTCAATGCTGATGTAATACTCTCCACTTTCCGGAATCTCATCTGTGATATTATCTTCTCCGAACTGATAGACAAGGCCTTCTGCAACCACCCACAGGCCGCGAATATAGCGGTCATAGAACACGCCGGAGAACATGGTTTCATAGCGAGTAAGGGTCTTTTCACTCAGGCTCGGATTGTCCCGCATCTCAAAATGGAGGTATAGCGTGTTCCGCTCTTTGTGTCGGAGAATCCATTCGAGATAAAACCAATGCTGTGGACTTTCCGGGTTGCAGGAAAACCACACTTTAGCTCCGTCCACGGAGCATCGTGTCAATGCCTGTTCCACAAAGGAGCGCGGCATGAGGGCGACTTCGTCCAGAATCACGCCCGCCAGAGTGCGTCCCTGAATCAGAGCATAGCTGCTTTCATCCTTGCCGCCAAACACTTCAAAATAGTTCGTGGTATATCCGCGCCGGACTTCCAGCACCTTATCAGCTCTCCTCCAACGCATGGTATATCGCTCTTTGGCGTAGCTCATGGAGATATAGGGGACGACGATATTTTTCACAGCCGAATCGACCGTCTTGCCGCAGACGCCAAATCGCTGCCCACTGAATTCCCGCATCGCCCAGTCGACAAATGCAACCATCATGATTGAGGTTTTGCCAGAGCGGACGGCCCCATCGCAGATGATTGCATCGTACTGAGAGTATGGAAACGCCAATATCTTTCGCTGCTTTGAACTAATCATCGCTTTCAAGTCCTTCTGCCATCTCGCGCAGGCTTCTGCTCAAATCATCCTCTCTGGTGGATTCTGCCCGGCCGCCGCTAATCAGTGCCCACTTGTCAATCAGAGTACCAAGCGCCGTAGTGATCTGTGCTGGCGTTGCCGTAGCCAATTTCTCAGGATCATTTAATGCCAAAAGGCCTTTACCAATGATTTCACAGACGATGTCCTTCTTGCTATCCATGTAAGCAAGGACATCCGCCGCGTTCTCTTCTTTTTTATCTGTGACCTTTTGTGCAAAATCATCGTCATTTCTTAATGTCCGCTGAATCGTGGTTGTGGAAACTTTATATTTCTTCGCAAGCTGGCGAATCGTCAGACCATCCGTTCTATCTGCGATGATTTTCTTTCGTTGCAGGTCTGTCAGTTTTGCCATAGCGGTTTCCTTCCTTCAGGATTATTTCATGCCCATACTTTCCACATATATCACACGGCTCCTTAAATCTGTTCTCTGTCCGTATAACAGAATAGCCAGCAGATATATAATCCTGCTGGCATCTATAACACAGTGTCCGAATATCTCTCATATCAAAGGTTGAGAGCTACGGAGTGCGGTTTCCGTAGCTCTCATGATGGAGGAATGAATCATCTGTTTGTTTTGGCATTATAATCATAAACCATATCTGATAGGACATTCAAGGACATACTAGGACACGTTTTCTCAAATCAACAGGTTTTCATCCACTTTCCGAAGCGCAATACCATGCAGCCGCGTGACTTGCCTGTACGAATAATTCAGGCTGTCTGCAATTTGTTGAAAATTCCATCCACGAATGTACCGGCGGCGTAGGATTCTTTTGAGTTCGATTTCATCCACCGAAGCAACCGCTTGTTCGATGCTGTGCTTCAAGCCCTCCATGCGCTCCAATCGCTCTGCACAACTATCTTTGATCTCAAGAATCTTCGCAACCACGCTGTTCAGTTTATCTGAGGAACCGCCCCCAGGCGTGCCGCTATAACTCGCCGTTACCTTTCCAGCGATTGTATACCATTCTTCAAGGTCATGCAGAAGATCTTCAATTTCATCGCAGATATAGAGATACTGGGAAAGATACTGCTTTTTCTCTTGACTTGTCACTTAATCGCCTCCGCTCTCCAGACATTCCTCGCACGGCAGCGGCCCGTTCTCATCCGAATCCAGAAACCGTTCGTAGAGATCGCACCACCACGCGATGCAGAATTCACAGCTATTACAGTTCTTCATCACTGTCACCATCCAAGATTCCTTTGATTACATCCGCGTTGGCCTTGATAATGTCCATTACAACGTCACTCAAGATATTCGCCGCAAACACAGCTTTGTCTTGCCCTGTTGCGTTGTAATACCCCGTCTTCGTTGTCCCATCTTCTGCGGTAGCAACAATGCAAATTGAAGAGGGCTTGAATTCCAACACAGTTTTCAGAGATTCTTCCAGCCACGCGGAATATTCCTGTTTTGTAATATCTTCCATTATCTCCCCGTGCTCCCGAACCCACCGGTTCCTCGCTCGGTTTCTTCCAAAGAATCCACCACTTCCAGCTCCGGCAGCAGACAGGGCAGGATCACAAGCTGAGAGATTTTATCGCCCTTGCGCACCCTGTACGGCTTGTCCGAATGGTTGTAAAGCTTGACCATGATGCTCCCTGTGTAACCGACATCTATTACCCCTTCGCTGGTAATTCCGCTCTTGACGTTCAGGCCGCTCTTGCTCTTGAGAAAACCGACCGTGTTTTTTGGAAGCTGGATATGTACCCCGGTGTCAAACAGCTCACTTTCTCTCGGGTAAATGTACACATCATTGTAAGCCGAATAAAGGTCGAGCCCCGCGTCGAACTCATGCGCCCGTGTCGGCATGATCGCCCACGGCTCCAAAACAATTTTCATAGCAGTTTTTCAATTCCTTTCTGACCGCGTAGAGCTTGATTTCCAGCTCCGTGATTTTCTCCTTGATCTCCTTGTATTCCTTCTCGTCGACCTCCGCAACAGAGATCACCTTGTGGCATTTCCGGCATTCGTACCGTCTCCGTTGCAGTATGCCGTTCTTTTTGTAAGGCCGGACTTCCAGCGAGTAAAACTTTCCGCCACAGCTGCATATCATCTGTCCCACCAGTCCTTTATCAGCTCGTTCCGCTCAAAGAACGGCTGGAAGTACCCGCCGCAGACCTTTTGCAGCACATAGTCGATTCTCGCAATCGAAACGGCGGCAGAATACGAAACTGCGTGGTTTACCCAGTTATATGCGGCTCCGCACGAGTCGCAAGAAAAGTAAACGTTATACGCCATCCTTCTTGCCCTCCTCCGTCGGTTTTAGCCATTCGCGAATACGCTTCCCGCATGAGCAGCAAAGCTCGATTTCTCCCGTTGGATCGCGATAGGCGCCCCTTACGTTTACATACGTTGCCGAACTCGTGGGGTTTATTTCGGCTCCGCATCGGTCGCAGATTCTTTTTACCATCATTTTCCCTCCATTTCCGCCAGCGCCTTTTCAGCTTCTTCTCTCGTCAAAAAGACGGTTTTGCCAAATCCATTTAGCGCTACGCCATACTTCCGCCCTCTGGCGCCTATTGGCTCAAGGCCAACAAATCCGATCTCATTACCGAGGCCGATCTGCTTTATCTCGCACTCGCTTATATGCTTATCCGTGTCCAGCAGGGCAAACACCCGCTGACCCACCTTGCACGGCAGGACAATCACTCGCCCCTCCTGATCGGCCACGGCCAGCTCCCGCAGGCGCATCAGCGTCATGCCGTCGCCCAGTCTCAAAATTGCGTGCAGATTTGCTGCATCCTCCGGGGATAGTCTGCTGTCCTCATAGGCTGCGAGACGGTCAACAAAATCTGCCTGGTACTGCACTCCGCTGAAATTTACCCGCCAGTATCCGTCTTTGAAATAAGTCAGTCGTTCCATCGCTCCACCTCCTCCTTCAACTCGTCATACAGTTCGCTGAACCGCTTGTTCCACTTCCTTAGCCCGAAGAAACAGTACACGCCCAATACGATCCACAGCCCGCTGGCGAAGTTTTGCAACAGATTTTCCATCACTCCACCTCCTTCGGCGCTTCCGGCAGCGGCATCCAGTGGGTAATCAATTTCTGCGGTACGTCCCAATTATCGCACGTCCATCCGTCGCTCGGGATGTATCTGGCCATATCTACAATCGAGCCGCCCGCATCCCGAAAAGCAACGAGATATTTTTTGAGATGGTCTATTGGCAGTCTTTCCTTCACACTGATCCACTTCGGTAATTTCTCCCGCAGCGCGGCCAGCTCCTTCTGGTCGCGCTCGATCTGGTCAATGCAATGCTTGAATAGCACACCGATGCAGGTCGATTCATCCTTTTGCAACTCTACCGGGCACGTTTTGCACGGATAATCGTTGCTGCAATGCCGCAGCGCCTTGACCAGTTCTTCAGGTTTCAAATTCATATCAAATCCTCCCTCTGCAATTCTTCCGCCAATGCCTTGAAAATCGGATATGCCTGCTGCGGCACTACCGCGTTTCCGAG
>ENA-UESH01000973-UESH01000973.1-human-gut-metagenome-genome-assembly--contig:-NODE-973-length-22498-cov-3.714420_pt1 | contig 22498 bp, 18 predicted proteins | sample MGYA00243001_ERZ508002 | MGnify/ENA primary metagenome ERZ508002 (study PRJEB26167, sample SAMN06115447) | human gut metagenome | host: Homo sapiens | place: China:Anhui | collected 2015-08-07 | study... | reverse complement strand
CCAGAAAACGTCTCAATTGGAAGTGTCCGGCTGAAGTCTTTTATTCAGTAACTTTGCACTTGATTTGATAATTCACCTACGTAAAAGTGATTCTCTCACAGTGTGACGGAACTGAAATCCGGCCCTGTGCCTTTTTTATCCGCCTCGATCCGGCGGGAATCCCCGGTTTTCAATGTAAAGATGCCCGGTTCACACCGATTGGAACAAGACAAAAAACATTCACCGACCGGACAAAAACTCCCCTCCTCTACACTGAGTATGCCTTTAGGGGGAGGAGAGAGCCTCCTGAAGAGCGTCAACAAAGGAGAGAGACTGCCGCGGGGCCGGAGTGATCCGCCCCGCGGATTGTCTCCCCGCACCAATAAACACTTCGAGGAGACCGAATCATGATCTGGATTGGACTCGCGATCGTCCTGGCCACTTTCTGGCTGATTTACAAAAACTACGAGGCGCGTCTCGTTCTGACGCTCTCAGGCGTCCTGATGGCGCTGATCGGGCAAGTGGCGCTTGGGTCACCGACGACGGTCGGAGCCGCGGTTGACGCCTTCGTGAAGCAGCTCGTGAACGGAGGCCTTGTTCCGACGATTGTCACCGTGATGGGTTTCGGCGCCGTGATGACGTACACCAAGTGCTCGGATCACCTCGTGAACGCGCTCGTACGTCCGCTCACGCACGTCCCGGCGATTGTGGTGCCGGGCGCGGCGATCATTACCTGGATCCTTAATATCGTGCTGCCGTCCGCGGCCGGTGTCGCGGCTGCCGTCGGCGTCCTCCTCATTCCGGCTCTCATCGCGCTTAAAGTGCGCCCGGTGATGGCAGCGGCCGCCGTGTTCCTCGGCACCTGGGGTTCTGTGATCAGCCCGGGGCTGATGTTTAACCCCCAGATCGCGTCGATCGCCTATAAGGCTGGAGAGATTTCGTCCGCTGACGCGATGATCGTGATTCTTCAGGAAGCGCTCCCCGCGGCGCTCGGAATTCTGATCGCCGCGGTGATCCTTGCCGCGATCTCCATGATGCTGAAGGAAGGGGTGGGCTCCGTGAAGGAAGAAACCGAAACGGACCGCGAGATGGCGAATTTCAAAATCAACCCGATCATGGCGCTGATCCCGGTGATTCCGCTCTTCCTTCTCGTGATCGCGTCGAAACAGGTTGGCTGGCTTCCGACGAAAACCTTCTCCGTCCCGGTCTGCATGCTGATCGGCACGGCGCTTGGCATGGTGGTGGGGCTCGTCCACAAGCAGGACGTCGGTGAAACGTCGAAGCGCTTCTGCAAGGGCGCGGGGGATGGGTTTAATAACGTCGTGATCCTGATCGCGGCGGCCGCCCTTTTCGCGGCCGGCATGAAGTCGATTGGCCTCACCGGAGCGCTCGTTGACGCGATGCGCGGGTCGCAGTCGGTTGCCATGATTTCGGCCGCTGTGGGCCCGTTCCTCATGGCTGTCGTCTCTGGGTCCGGGAACGCCGCGGCGCTCGCTTTTAACGAAGCGATCACGCCGCACGCCGCGGACTTTGGAATGACGATCGTGCAGCTTGGCGCGGTCGCCCAGATCGCGGCCGGTATCGGCCGCACGATGTCGCCAGTCGCGGGCGGCGTCATCATTCTTGCCGGCATCGCCGGTGTCAACCCGATGCAGGTCGTGAAGCGCACCGCGCTCCCCTGCGTCGCCGCGGTGATTGTGACCACGATCGCGATGTTCACGCTCGTCTGAACCAACAGGAACCGTCTGGCTATTCATGCGGCGGTTCCTGTTTACAGACCGAAAAAAACCGCCTGGGGATTATTCCTTCAGGCGGTTTTCTTATGCTCTCACCTCTTTATCCGGAGGCGAGGCTTTCTTTCATCAGGCTTTTAGGAAGCGGCGGCTTCGCTCGCGGCGTTCGCGGCTTCGCGTTCCGCTTTCTTTTCAGCGGCGATCGCTTCACGTTCCTTCAGCTCTTCCTTCTTCGGCATCGGCCAGAGCTTCAGGTAAAGCTTCGCGAAGATACCGACAAAGAGCGCGGAAACAAACGTGCCTTCTCGGATACCGATGAGTCCGCCCGAGAAGACGAGCGCGACGAGGCAGGCGAGGAGCACGAGCGTCCAGTCGTTAAACACCTTCACGGTGCCGAACGGCTTCCGGAAGAGGATCGATTCCGCGATCACGAGACCTTCACCCGGCTGCACAATCGTGCGGGAGTGAAGCTGCATCACGATACCGAGCGCGAGAACCGTGTTCCCGGCAAAGCTGATCAGGAGGCGGAGCGGATAGGACTCCGGCATGATGCCGCCCGAAAGGCTCATCGTGAAATCGATGAAGGCGCTGAACACAAACACGACCGGGATCTGAAAGAACGTCGTGTAGTGGAACACGCCCTTGCGGCTGAGGATCACCCACTGCAGCGCGATGAAGATCAGGTTGATAAAGAAGGTCGTCGTACCGAAGGAGTACCCGGTGAGACCGGTGACCGCGTACGGAAGCGAACTGATCGGGGTCGTCCCGAGATTCGTCTGAGTAATGATTGCAATGCCGCAGGCTGCGACAAACATCCCTACTACCAGCAGGGCCCATCTCCACACATATTCAAAGAACTTATCTGAATTCAAAACTTTTCTCCACATTTCGTGCGACACGAAGCGTTGGGCGCAGCCCCCCTCGTTGCCGCAGGCCTGTCATTGTAGGAAAAGCAAGCAAACGTGAAAACCGACCCCCATCACATACATAGACCATCCTGATCTATCGGACTACTACCATTGGTGGGGTCGGTTATCTATTTAATAGAGCTTATGACGGAATAGCCAGCCCGCTATAGGCAGGCAGACAGCGGCCATGAGCGTGAGCGGGATGAATTCCATCCAGATGTCGCCGAGCACCGCGCCTTCGAGATAGACGCGCTTCACGATCTCAAGCCCGAACCGCAGAGGATTGAGATACGTGAGGTAGCGGACACCGACCGCCATGTTGGCGATCGGGGAAACAAAGCCTGAAAGCAGCACAAACGGCACGATGAGGAGGAAGGACCAGAGCATCGCCTGCTGCATATTCGTGCAGAGCGCGGAGATCGAGAGCCCGATACCGACCGCGGCGACGTTGAAGAAGAGGAGCCCGAGGTAGAGAAGGCCGACGCTCCCCACGATATGAATCCCGAACCAGAACTGCACGATGAGGAAAATAAGCGTGCTCTGCGCGACACCGATGATGATCGAGGGAACGGCCTTTCCGACGAGGATCTGAGGGGGCGTAAGGGGCGTCACGAGCAGCTGATCAAACGTTCCCCGCTCGCGCTCACGGGCGACTGAGAACGCCGCCATCATCATGGTCTGAAGAAGGGAGAGCGAGGCAATCAGGGCGATCAGGATGTTCCAGCGGCTGTCGAGCGTCGGGTTGTACCAGGAGCGGGTGTCGACCGACACGGCGCTCTTCTGCCCCGTGATCGAGGCCCCGTAGTTCGTGGCGATCGAGCTGATATAGGCGCCCGCGAGGCTCGCGGTCATCGAGTTACGGCCATCCAGAATCAGTTCAACCGGAGCGGTCTGGCCAGACGAAAGCTTCGTCGCGAAGTCTGACGGGATATTGATCGCCGCGACCACCTTCCCCGTCACCACCGCGTCCTCGATCTGGGACTGCGAGGTGAGCGTCATCGCGCGGATAAACATCCCCGTGCTGTCGAGATGCGTGAGAAGCTCGGTCGACGCCTTGCAGTTACAGGAATCCATCACCGCGTACGGGACATAGCGGAGGTCAAAGCTCGCGGCGTACCCGAAAAGGAACGCCTGGATGATCACCGGGGCGATCAGGATCGAGCGGCTCACCGGGTCCTTCATGAGGACGAGGAGCTCCTTCCGGATCAGAGCCCGGACCTGCGAGAACCAGATAATGAGTGAATTGAAGCGTTGGGTTTTCATGAGTCTTTACTCCACGCGCTTCCGAAGCGTCCAGGTGGTGAGGATAAGGAAGAGAATCGTGTAGCCAAGAAGAATCAGCACCCCCTCACTCACCACCGAGGCGTCGTTTCCGGCAAGGAAGAGGAGTTTCGCCACCTTCATGAAGTGGGTCGCGGGGAAGATCTCGCAGATTGGCTGGATCCAACCCGGCATATTCCGGAGGTCAAACACAAACCCCGAGAACATCACGGCCGGCATGAAGCTCACAAGCAGCGCCATCTGGCTCGCGAGGAACTGATTCCGGGTGACGCCCGAGACGAGAAGCCCCATGAGGAGCGAGACGAGCAGGTAGAGGATCGATACGAGCACAATCAGCACGAGCGACCCGCGGATCGGCACCTTGAAGAGGAACCGCGCGGCGAAAAGGCAGATCGCGATATCAATGATCCCGATCACGAGGTACGGGGCGACCTTCGCGAGCGCGATCTCAAAGGGCCGCACCGGGGTGACAAAGAGCGACTCAAAGGTGCCGCGCTCCCACTCGCGCGCGATCAGCATCGAGGCGAGGAATGTGCCGATGAGGGTCATGATCAGAACGATGATCCCGGGAACGAGGTACCAGGTACTGATTGCGTTCGGGTTGAACCAGATCCGCTGCACGACCGATATCCCGCCGCCCACGGTGATCCCTCCGCGGCGCGCCGCTTCCTTCGCGCCCCAGTTCGCGACGGCGCTCATCACGTAGCCCTGAATCGTCTTCGCGGTCTGAGCGTCAACGCCATTCAGAATGAGCTGCACGGTTGAGTCCCCGGCCGCGTACTGCTGCCCGAAATTCACCGGAATCCTGAGAATACCGAGCGCCTCTGACTGCTCCATCATCTCGACCGCCGCCGGATAGTCTTTCACGCGGACCGGGACGAGGTACTTGCTCCCGCCGAGACTCTGCGCAAGGTCCCGCGCGGGGCCGGACGAATCCTCCACCACGACCGCGACCTTCGCGTTCTCGACGTCAAACGAAATGCCGTACCCGAAAAGGAGAATCAGGATGATCGGGAGCAGAATCCCGATCGCGAGATTGCTCTTATCGCGCATCATCTGCCGGAATTCCTTCTGGAGCAGCGCGAAGTACCGGGTGAAGAACCCGGAGAGACCGGTTTCAGCCTTGTCTGTCATCTCGTGTACCCCCGCTTCTCACGCGAATTTTCCACGATCGCGATAAAGGCGCTGTTCATATCGACACAGTCTTCGCCCCCGAGCTTCCGGACTTCAGCCGGGGTGCCGAGCGCGAGCATCTCGCCCTTATCCTGAATCGCGATCCGGTCGCAGTACTCCGCCTCTTCCATAAAGTGCGTGGTCACAATCATCGTGCGCCCCTGGCTCGCGAGCTGCGTGATGATGCGCCAGAAGGCGCGGCGAGCAAGGGGATCGAGGCCGGATGTCGGTTCATCAAGGAACAGAATCGCCGGCTCATGAATCATGGCGGCCGCGATCGCGAGACGCCGCTGCATGCCGGCGGGCACTTTCCCCGCGATGTCATCCGCGTTCAGGTGGAATTCCCGGATCACGTGCTCAATCCGCTCCTCGAGATGCTTTCCGCGGAGCCCATAGGCGCCGCCGAAAAACTCCAGGTTCTCCCGGACGGAGAGATTCCGGTAAAGCGAAAACTTCTGGGCGACGTAACCCACGTGACCGCGGGCTTCGGCGCGCGCCGTCCGGAGATTGAGACCATCCACCTGCACGAGACCGCTTGTCGCGGGGAGAAGCCCGCAGAGAATCCGGAAGGTCACCGTTTTCCCGGCGCCGTTAGGGCCGAGGAGCCCGAAGATTTCGCCCGGTTTCACCGAGAACGAGGTGCTTTTCACGGCGGTGAAGTCCCCGAACTTCCGGACGAGGTCCTTCACGATAATGACTGGCGCGACGTCGCCGTCTGACGCCCGATGACTCTCAATCGGAGCCGGATTGGGGAGGCGGGGGTCTTCGCCCTTCACGATCTCCCGCATGAAGGTGTCTTCAAATTCAGGCGGTCTCGGGCGGAGATTCGTGCGGGGAGCCACCGCGTCGAGCTGCGCCTGCGTCACGCCCTCTTTCGCGATGATGCGGACGTCGCCGCCCTGCGGCACGGCGTCCGTCGTGAGATCAAGCCTGTCATAGAGCGCGGTCTGCAGGAACCGGGGCGCTTCGCCGTGTTCCGGCGTCGCGAAATACGTGAGTCCCGCGGACTCAAGCGTCATTTCTTTTGGCTTCCCCTCGCGGATCAGCCTTCCGCCGTGAAGGAGCAAGACGTAATCCGAATTCTCCGCCTCATCCATGTAGCTCGTGGCCCAGAGGACCGAAATCCGCTGCTTGGAAACGAGTTTCGAGACAATTTCCCAGAGGTCGCGGCGTGACAGGGGGTCGACACCGACAGAGGGCTCATCGAGGAGCAGGAGGTCCGGTGTCCGCACGAGCGAACAGATGAGACCGAGCTTCTGCTTCATGCCGCCTGAAAGTTTCCCGGCCGGGCGGTCGAGGTACCGCGCGAGATCCGCCATCGCGAGAAGCTCCGGGTAACGCTCTTTCCGCTTCGATTCCGACACCCCATGGAGATCGGCGTAGAGGTCGAGGTTCTCGCTGACTGACAGATCCTCATAGAGCCCGAACGCCTGCGGCATGTAGCTGATCCGGTCCTGCACCGCCTGGGAGTCCGTCGCCGGGTTGATGCCGAGGACAGAGAGCTCACCCGAATCCGCCTTCATGAGCCCTGTGATGTGGCGCATGAAAGTCGTCTTCCCCGCGCCGTCAACGCCGACAAGCGACACGATGACGTTGGGTGGCATGGAGAGCGTCAGGTCGGAAAGCGCGTCAATGCGTTCTCCATCCGCCCCCACGAAGGACTTCGTGAGGCCGCGCGCCGTGACGACAGGGGTGAAATCAGCCATAAAGGGCACCCTTCTCTCAATTCGCCGCAGGAGCGGCGGACGGAGGCGTATCCGGCACCTGAGACACCGCGGCCGCGGTGGAAGCGGGGATCTCAGCGCCCTTGCTGTTCAGATTGATTTTCACGGTCGCCGGCTGCCCAAGACGCAGATCCCCCTTCGGATCCTTCACGATCACGCGCACTTCGTAGACGAGGCTCGAGCGGAGATCCGGAGTTTCAACGGTCTTCGGCGTGAATTCGGAGACGGACGAGATGTATCCCACCATTCCCTCAATCGGGGTGTTCGGGTGAGTGTCCGTCACGACGCTTGCCGTCATCCCGGGTTTTACGTTCCCGAGGTCCTTTTCATTCACATAGACGCGGACCCACTTGGGAGACGTGAGCGCGAGCGTATAAACCGGTTTCGCGGCGGCCGCCATGTCGCCCGGCTGAAGGAGCCTGGAGCGAACAATCGCGGCGTCAGGTGACTTCAGGGTTCCAAGCGAAATTTCGTGATTCAGAAGCTCGAGGTTCGCCTTCGCGGCGGCGAGTGACGACTCGGCGCTCCGGATATCCTCAACACGGGGTCCGATCTTCATCAGTTCGTACGCTTTCTGCGCGTTCACGAGATTCTGCGACGCGACCCGCTCCGCGCTCTTCGCGGCGTCGTAATTCTGAGTGCTGATCGCGTGGCCGCCCGGCGCGTTCCACAGGTTATTGGCGCGCTCGAGATCCTGCTTCGCCTTCGTGAGCTGGGCTTCGTACGCGAGCATCTGGCTCCGGGCCTCAGCGATTTCCTGCGGGCGGTTCCCGCGCTTCAGTTTGAGAAGCGTCTGTTCCTGAACCCCAATCTGGGCCGCGGCCTGCTTCGCCTGCAGTTCCAGCGTCCTGGTATCGAGCTTCGCGAGCACCTGACCGGGCTCCACCACCTGGCCCTCATCCACATTCATTTCGCTGATGCGGCCGCTCGCGTCAAAGGCGAGTGACACCTGACGGATATCGACGTTGCCGTAGAGGGTAAGTTCTGTCGGCGCGGTTACCTGGTGCCCCCGGTACCACGCATAGCCTCCCGCTGCCGCCGCGGCCACAAGGATCACAGCTCCTATCGCAATCAAACGTTTTTTCATACTGAACCCCCTTCGCGGCAGATGCAGGAAAGCTATACAAATTAAATTTAAATTCAAATTAAAGTATAATCGATTCCACAGAGAATAAAAGACACGGAAATTACGAAGGTACACGCGATGCCAAAGGACTCGATTCGAAAGACCCGATCGGATGGTGACAAAACCAAGGAACGGATTCTGAAGGCCGCTCTCGCGCTCTTCGCGAAACACGGTTTTGCGGAGACGGAAAATAAAGAAATCGCCAAAAAAGCGAAGGTCGATATCGCATCGATCAACTATCACTTCGGCAGCCGCAAGGGACTGTTTGAAGCGGTTCTGATCCTGGCTCATCAGAACCTCGTGAGTCTCGAGGCGCTGGAAGCCATTCAGCGCTCTGATATGACGCCTGAAGAAAAGCTCCACGGGGTATTCAATCTCATCACAGGCGCCGCGCGCCGCGGTGAGCGGGCATCGCTTCAGGTGATTTCGCGGAGCGTCATCGCGCCAGGGGCGGCGCTTGAAACGCTGTTTAAGGAAGAGGCTCGTCCGAAGCTTCAGGTGATCCTGCAGATCGTCTCTGAAATCACCGGATTCCCCGTCGGGGATCCCCGCCTCATCCACTGCATCGCGTCCGCGATCGCGCCGGCATTCCTCTTCTTTGTGTTCGGCTCCCGGTTCCCGGGGCCCTTCGGAGCGCTCACCAAAATGCCGCAGTCGGATCTTGATGTTCGCGCTCGGGGGACTCCGCGCGACTGCCGCCGCGGCCGCTGCCAAAGCGACAGATGAAAAAGAAAAAGCAGCGCTGCCCTCCGGTTCCTTCAAGGTTCCGGATACGGCAAACGTTGCCTGAGATTCAATCTAGCTGAATCTGAATCAGACCGACCGAAACGCCTCTTCACGAGGAATAAGCGCGAAATTGAGTTCAGTCCTCCTGTTGAGGCACAAAATCATCGATCGTAATCGATGATTGAGGAATTCAGACAGGATCATCGACTATAGTCGATGGTTTTACTCCGCGGCGGCCTTCAGCCGGGACAGATCCTCACCGGCGGAGCTTACATCCGGGTAACTCTCGGACGTGACAGCATTCCTTTTCTGATCGCTTACCGCAACGCTGCCGCTGACAAAGCGACAGATGAAAAAGAAAAGGCAGCGCTGCCCACCGGTTCCTTCAAGGTTCCGGATACGGCAAACGCTGCCTGAGATTCAATCGAGATGAATCAGATACCGTCGTCCCCGAGGACCTGGTTCAGTTTATTGCTGAAGAAATACATTCCGTCGTGCGTCACCACGATCCCCTCTTCCACCCACTTCGCGAGAATCCGGCTCACGACCGCGCGGTCGCTGTGAACGAGACGCGCGAGTTCCGTGACGGTGATCGTTTTGGGAAGGCACTTGGGGAGTGCCGTGAGCGGCATATTAAGCGCCTGAAAGAGCACCTTCACCATGAGCGCGACCCGCTGCGGCACCGTGAGGAGGTCATTCATCAGAAGCCCCTCAATCTTCGCGTCGTCATGCCGAATGAAGCTCTTCAGAGCCGCGATGCAGAGAATGGGATCAAGCTCCAGCTCCCGCTTAAACTGCGCCGCATCCATCACGAGGACCTTCGTGGGGAGAAGCGCCCGGGCGATCAGAGGCTTGATCGCGTGCTTACCTTTGATCGACTTCTCCGCTCCCACTGAAGTTCCCGGAGGGAAAAGCACAATGAGGCGCTCATACTTCCCGACGCCGCCCGCGAATGTCCCCACGAGCCCTTCTTCCACCATATAGGCTGTCGGCTCCTCACCGAAATTCACCACCGTTCTGGAGCGGACAAAGGCCGGCCTCCCCTTCTCACGGAAGAGTGTGAGGAGTTCCGGGGCGTCCGGCGGGACGACCCAGGGACATTCAGCGTAAACGTGATCCATTCAAAACCTCTGCGGGCTAAAACCACAGGCTCTATTTGCCTGACAACTGAGCGAGACGCGTTTCTGCCATTTTATAGCCCATCTCCGCGGCTTCCCGATAAAGTTTCTTCGCATCCTTTACATTCACCCTGACTCCATAGGCGCCGGTAACGTAAATATCGCCGAGCGTCACGAGTGCCAAGGGATCCCCCGTTTCTCCTGCAAGCAAAAGAACCCCAAGGATAAATTCCAGTTGGTGCTCTTCCGCGTCATAGCCATGTTCAGGGAGAAGGGTAACAATGTCATTTACGGACTCATCCGCCTCAGCCAATCCGTAATAGCGGATTCTCCAGTCGAACGCTTCTTTATTAAGGCCCTTATCAAAGCAATCAAGAGAAAGCCTATAGACTGCATTCGGAAGACCGTTCTCCGCCGCTTCACGGATAAGCTTTTCGCCTTTTCGTTCGTCCTTTTTCAGCTTTTGCCCATCAGAAAGCAACACCCCATAGTAAAACCGCCCACGGTCTGACCCCTCATCAATCGCTTTCTGCAGCCACCGGAGTCCGGCTTCCAGGTTTTCCACGGTTCCAAACCCCATAGCAAGACACCAACCGAAAGATGCCGCACCATCCGGGCTTCCCATCATGGCTGCGTCTTCATAGAACCGCACTGCCGTTTTGACGTCCTGAATAAAGCCCTTCTTTCCTGCGAGCAGCGTATCCGCGACTTGAAGTTTCTGCCTAATGCTTCCGTTTTCTCCTGCCTCTATGAGCAGCTGATTCGCTTTCTTAGGATCTCTCTTTCGTCCAAAACCCTGTGCGTAGTAAAGAGCCAGAGCAGCCTTCGGAAGCGAGTCCCCGCCTTCCGCCGCCAGCTCCGCAAGATCCGCGATGAGTTTCGCGTACTTCCTGAGACCTTCATCACTGAGCATCTGGCTCACGGTGATCAGTGTCACAGGATCCGCCCCGGTTTCTCTCAGATCCATCGCGAACTGAACCGCGCGGGGATAGTCCGACGCAAAATTATCGGATTCGCAGCCAATAAGGGCATTGGAGATCAATGGGATATAGGCCTTCACCGCACCAAGCGACACCGCGCGCTCATAAATCTTTCTCACCCGGCGCGCTTCCTTCGGAGTAACCGCGTCCAGATCCAGAATGTCAGCAAGCTTCATCACTGCGTCCGGGTAGTCCTTATCCGCGAGAGCCCGGACAAGTTTCTTCGCTTCTTTGCGATTCTTTTTGACACCTGTGCCGTTCAGGTAGCAGTCCGCAAGACCCAGGATCCCTTCCGGATTCTCCTTTTCAGCCGCCTTCTGAAACCAGGTAAACGCTTCGAATGGGGCCTCATAGAACGGGTCCGAAAGATAGGCCTTCGCGACCTTGACCATGGCTTCAGCGTCGCCCGACTGAGCCTTTTCAAGATCTATCGGATCGTCAGGATTGAGTCTCCGCGGGGGTTCAACTTCCTCCGCAGGGATAAAACGCGCGAGGAGCCAGATCGCGGCGAGAATCCTCATTCCTGCTTTCGGAGACTCGCCCTCCCAGTCTTTCTCAAAGCAGTAGACAGGAATATCGATGCCTGTTTCGCCGAGAAGGGGTTCCTTCATGGTGACCACAAGCTTCCAGACATCCTCCCCGTAAAGCGTCACGAGTTCCGTGGAACGGATAACCGACCGGATAAAGTAGCAGCTCGCGTCTTTTTCAAGAAAATCATCAAGCCCTTTTTCTTTCTTCCGATCTTCCCATGGCGGAAGAAAAGGCATTACGGTGTAATTTTCTTGATCCGTCAGATCCTCCGGAGCCGGTCCATCAGTAAGCACCGTGATGCTGTGAGCCCAGGCGGAAAGCGAAAAAGCCCGCGGTACCGGATCCTTAAACCGATCTTCAAAGACCCGGAGGCCGGGAACTGCGACAGAAATCGAGAAATGTCCGCCTTCCGGCCGCATAAACACTTCACCGTCATACTGATTCCTGAACCGTCGGAAATTGCTTACGCGGAAAAATCCACTGATCCCTGGCATTACGGGTGCGGTCTGTTCCGTCGTCATTCCCTGATTTTCAGGTCCGTGCGACGCGTAAAACGCCGGCCCTTCACGGCTGTCTCCAAGGAGAGCCACGCCCCAGCCGTATTTTTTGTCGGCATATTCAGGCAGTTCGTAGTGATGGCACTCAAAGGGATCAAACGCTTCCTGCACGCGGTCAAGAGTCAGTTCGTCTGCCCAGGCATGCGTGAAATTTCCAATGGCTTTCTTTCCGAAAAACGGCGTATTGAAACGCGCTTTCGCTTCGGGCGGCAGCGCCTGCCCTTGAGCCGCGGGATTCGTACGTGTGTATTGTGATCTCATGATGTCGTTCTCCGTTACTCCAGCCTCTGAATAAAAGTGCGTCAGAGCCGCTTTTTAAAAGAGATTTCAGAGAAAAGCCCGAAAGCTTCCCCCTGCGGTTTCGTCATTGATCTTCGTATTTTGCGTTATCTAAATAAGGACTTTATTGCAAGAAATATTTTGTTACAATTAGAGCAGATGTAACTTTTCACGTATCGGCGATGCAGCTTACGGATGACCAGATAAAACAAAACCCCGAGGAACCTAATCCACGGGGTTTTATGCGAAAAGCTCAGCCTTGAGCGCTCAGTTCAGGAACCTGTCCGATTCTCTGATCCGCTTACTCAGAGCTGGTTTCCGAGGCAGACGATCTGTCGCCAGCTTAGGCGAAGTACTTCTGCAGATGGGCGAGATAGTCCTCGCTGCTCTTCTTCAGGGTTTCAGGCGTCTGGCTGAGAGCACCGAAAAGGAGGAAGGGCGGCTGCCACTCAGTCTGAACGAAATTCGCCATGAGCTTGAAGGGAAGGAGAATTTCCGGAACTTCAGCGCCAACGGAACCGGTCTTCGTGTAGACCTCAGCGGGAGAACCCACCGACACGGCAACGCCCAGCTTCTTACCCTTCAGCGCATTGCCCTTAGAACCATAGGCCCAGCCATAGGCGAGCACGTCATCCTGCCACTGCTTGAGGAGGGCGGGAGAGCTGTACCAATACATCGGGAACTGCAGGACGATGTTGTCATAGGATTCCAGCAGCTTCTGTTCGGCGGCGACGTCAATCTTGCCGTCCGGATAGAGCTTGTAGATTTCGTGAACGGTGTAAAGCTCAGGATGCGCTTTCAGGGCTTCAACCCAGCTCTTATTGACGTGGGACTGTTCGATATTCGGGTGGGTAACCACAACTAAAGTCTTGCTCATTGTTCTTTCCTCTCGGGGGTTAAACGTTATGTGTACTTAGTTTTATCAGATTTAAAAAATTGCGATGTATTTTTTTGTAACCGAAGTGGTTACATCAAAAATTAAACGTTTTGACCTCGTTTTGCAAGACCTTTTTTTGATTTTTCTGAGACGCCTTCAACGGCGGTCCCGGATTTCAAGCAATCACTTCAGAAATTTCTTCAGATTCTCAATCCGTTCCTCGGCTTCCTTATTCCCGAGAGAGGCGGCTTCCCGGTAGTACCGGAAGGCTTCGTCGTGATCCTCTTTGAATCCGTGGAAACCGAGCATGTAGTAGTCGCCGACCGCCACCATCGCTTCCGGAACACCGGCGTCCGCGGCTTTCTCAACGACTTTTGCGAGTTCCGTCATCTGCTTCTCGGACGCCTTAGCGAAACAGGCGTCCATGAAGTTCAGAACATCTTCCGCCGCCTGTTCAGGCGGAATCGCGGCGTAGTAGCGGAGACGCCAGGAGATGGCCTGCGAAATGCTCTGCTTAAAGACGTCCCCATAGAAGTAGCCGTCTGAGAGATAGAGGAGCGCCACGGGAAAGTTCTGTTCCGCGGCGCGCCTGATCCACTGCTCGCCGTCCTTCCGGTTCTTACGTACGAAGCGCCCATCCATCCGCATCTGGCCGTACTCGAAACACGCCATCGGGGATCCTTCGTAACGGGCTTTCCTCAGCCACCGGAGGCCAAGTTCAATATCCTGTTTGGTTCCATAGCCATTCACGAGGCAGTAGCCGTATGCCCCCGCCCCGTCCGGGCTTCCCATCCTGGCCGCGGTTTCGAAAAATCGGCACGCGGCCTTCGTGTCCTTACGGAACCCGCCTTCACCATAGAGGAGCTTCTGCCCCGCCTTGAATTTCTGGACAACGTCCCCTGATTTCCCAAACTCCTTCAGGAGCTGGGTTGCCTTCCGCGGATCCCGATCACGCCCGACACCATTGGCATAGAAGGCGGCGAGTACGTAAAACGCGACTGCTTCACCGCTTTCCGCCGCTTTCTCCGCAAGATCCGCCGCAGGCTTCATGAGCCGCGGATCCTCAATCACAGTGAAGAGATGCGAAATCATCAGAAGCGTCGTGGGATCGGTATCCGCTTTCAACGCGTCCGCCGTGTACTTCAGGGCAAGAGGCACCGGATCCTTTTTCTTTCTCCGGAAGCCCTTCCCGAAACACCCGATGATGAGGGGGGCATAAGCGTCCGTCGCGCCGAGCTTCAGGGCCTTTTGATAAGCGTCTGCCGCCTGCTTTTTTTCTTCATCCGTCCGGGCGTATTCGTGAATCAGGTCTCCGAGCTCCTTAAACGCCTCTCCGCTGCCTGCGGACCCCGCTCGAAGAAGCAGCGCCTTCGCGGCCTCGCGGTCCTTTTCCGTGCCGCGACCTTCCTTATAGCAGTCCGCGAGCCCGATGAGGCCATCAATGCTTCCCGATTCAGCTGCCGTCTTGTACCAGCGGAACGCCTCGGCATCATCCTTTCCGACCCGGAAACCTTCGGTGTAGATATCCGCGAGCTCAATCATCGCCTGCACGTCACCGGACTCCGCCCGGGTGATCGCGTCAGCGAGGAGATCCGCCCTGGAGAGGAGCGGCTCGAGCGGTCCCTCGGGGAGGAACCGCGCCGAAATCCAGATAAAGCCTGCAAAGCGCATACCGGCGGCCGGCGGCACCTCACCCTGCCAGATCGATTCAGGGCAGAAAATCGGTAGCACGGTATCAACCGCGGCAGGATCCTTCTCATCCACCGCGGCTTCGATCTTCCAGTACTTTTCACCGAGGAGCGTCATTTCCTCGACAGACCGGATCACGGAGTGCAGCGCGTACGTGCAGGCGTTCCCGTTCACATAGTCTTTAAGCGCCTTATCGCGTCCGTCCTTGAAAAACGACACCGGCATCACTGGAATCAGGGCGCAGCTCGGTTCCTCCGGCTTAAACGCGTCTTTATCTCCCATCCGGAAATGATTCCAGGCGGCGTCCGCGAGCACTTCCTGAGCGCTTTCGTTTTCGGGCACCGGCGCCGGGAACGCGAAGAGCGCCCAGGCATTGAAGGAAAAGCGGTGGACACCTGGTCTCGCGAGTGTCTTTTCGAAGACCCGGAGCCCGGGCACCGCGGCAGCGAGATTCATGAGGCTCCCCGCGGGCTGCACGAACACCTCGCCGTCATACCCATTGATATAACGGCGGGTCGCCCGGACGTCACATGGGATTTCGGCTCCCGGCATCACGGGGCAGAGCGCCGGGGGCATCAGAGGGACGCCCGGAGCGCCGTGCGAACCGTAGATCGCGGGTCCCTCGCGGCGGCTTCCATAAAGCCCCACGCCCCAGAAGTTATCCACATCGGTGTATTCCGAGAGCTCATGAAATTCAGCGTGCGGATCCCGGACGAATTCAAGCGCTTTCGCCCGGATCTCGTCAGTTGCCCAGGCCTGAGCGAATGAGTCGCACGGGGGCTTCCCAAAAAACGGCGTATGGAGGAGATGCTCAATCTTGGAGGCCGCGTCAAGCGCTTCCTCCGACGTGAATTCATCCATCACAACCGTTTTCTTTTTAGTCACAGCCTGGCTCCATCACCCATCAGGCCGCGGCCTGGGTGAAAAATCAATCGTTATGCCGTTATTATTTCGGATCTATCGGGGAATTTCAATCGCAACTGACGGTTTTCCTGTCTCACACGGATCGTTTCATCCTGTCTTTACGGCAAAGCTAGATTTCAGGCACCCCGAAGGTGGATCCCGGTTTCAGGAATCGGCAGATCCTCTTCCGCACAGACCGCCTATCCGCAGAGCCTCTCAAAAAACACACCCATACATGGGATGCAAGGCGTTGACGCTCTCGGCTTTGCAGATATAATTAGCTACCTAATTATTAGCCACGAAAACTATTTTCATGAATTACAAAGTCCGGGTCCTCCCTACACGTGATGTTCTCATGAAGACCGCAGAGGCCGCGCCGATTCCGTTTTCACCGGAAGCCCCCGCGCTCGTCCTCAATCTGATCAACGCGGGCTATCTGATCAATCAGGAAATCATCTCCTATATGGAGAATGAGTTCGGGATCAGCGAGGGGAAGTTCGTGCTTCTCATGGCGCTGAAGACGATTCCGAAGGGCTGCAGCATCAAGGAGCTCGCCGCGCGGGTCGGTGTTTCGGTACCCACGATCTCCGTGATGCTTTCCCGCATGAGAGCTCAGACGCACCCGCTGATCGCTGTCCGCCGCATGAAGGGAGACGCTCGCGAAAAGCGGGTCACGATCACGAAGGACGGACTCGCGCTGCTCGATCAGCTCCTCCCGGGGCATTTCAAGCGCGTGATGGACTTTGCCGGACGCCTGACGCCGGACGAACAGAAAGAGCTTCTCGCGCTGCTCGATAAGCTCCTTCCAAAACCCGAGGCTAAATAATCCCCCCCCACTTTCTCAACCGACCGAAGCGCTGAGGCGCGTTTTCTGCCCCTGCTTCCGGCCGGTTTAGTTTGGTTTGTGAAAATAGTTAGTCAGCTAAACAATTGAATTTTTGGGTTATTGATTAAAAAAGTGATTCATCATGAGTGAAGAAGAAAAGAAGAACGCAGCCCCTGCCCCCGCGGCCGAGGCAGAATCCGGAGCGGCGGCTGCTCCCATCCCGCAGTCGCTCGGGAAGGGCCCCGGGAAGAAAGCGCTCCTGAAACCCCTCATTGTCTTTGCCGTGCTGATCGCGGTCGGCACGACCTTCATGGTGCTCGGGCCCCGCCGCGACGCGGATACGCTCGCGCAGAGCCAGAAGTACGGGACGCTCACCGCTGAGGACGTCAACACCGCCTTTGAAAAAGTGTCCGGGAAGCTCGTCTCCCGTCCCGCGGTCGAAGGCCGCATGGTGAAGGCGGGTGACGTTCTGATGGAACTCGATTCGACCGACACCGATATCTCGATCGCGAAGACAAAGGCTCAGATCGCGGAGAACGCGGCCGCGGTTGAAGAGGCGAAGCGGACGATTGAAGGCGCGAAAGCGAATCTCGACTCCGCCATCGCGACCGAGAAGCGCGCGAAGGCGGATTATGACCGCGCGAAGAACCTGATCACGTCGCACGCGATTTCGCAGGCGTCGTTTGACTCCGCGAGGAACACCTGGGAAAGCGCGGCTTCCGCGGTGACCACCGCCCGGAAGCAGCTCGACGCGGCAACGGTCGGGGCGTCGAAGTCGGATCTCGCGCGCCTCGCGAAGACCGGCTCCGCTCAGGGGATGAGGCTTGCCGCGATCGCGGATACGCGCGCGAGCATCGAAACGCAGAAACTCAAGGTGAAACAGCTGGAAGCCGCGGGCGAACAGCTGAAGCAGGCGCTCGCAGCGCTCGAGGTCGAGAAGTCCCGCCTCACAATCAAGGCGCCTGAGGACGGCAAGATCCTCAAAGTCATGTACCAGGTGGGTGAAATCGTTCCCGCGGGGAGCCCCGCCGTGCTGCTCGAGTCTAACCGCCAGTACTACGAAATCTACGTGAGCGAAAAGGACGCCGCGAAGTTCGCGGAAGGAAAGACCGTGAAGGGTGAAACGGCCTCCGGAAAGACCGTCACCGGGACGGTGCGCGTGCTGCACGAAGCGCCCGCCTTCGCCGACCTCCGGGGCACGCGTGAACGCGGCCAGGCGGATCTGAAATCGCTTGTCGCCCGGATCTATGTGACCCCGCAGCCCGGCGTCATCCCCGGGATGTCGATCGGAGTGAAGATCAATGACTAAAGAGGCCGCACTCTCGGGATTCGCGAAGTGGCGGCGCGATATCGCGGACTCGATCTACGAAGAGATCAGCGCGATGATGAGCGGCCACTTCATCCCGTACCACAAGCTCTGCTTCATGGCCGCGTTTCTCACGGCTCTCATTTTCAGCATCCTCTTCACCCAGATGGGGGTGATTGAGGCGCCGGTCGCTGTGGTCGATCTTGACCACTCGGCCCGCAGCGCGAAGTTTATCCAGGCGGTGGACTCATCCCGCGATATCCGTATCGCCTCGGTGTTCCACACGCCCGTGGACCCGGTTTACCTCACGCGGCACGACAACGTGGTCGGCGTCATCGTGATCCCGAAGGGGTTTGAGAAGGGACTGCTGAACGGCACCACGCCCTACAACATCGGTTACGAAGCCGACATGGGGAACCCGGCTCAGAACGGTGAGGTCTTTGAGTCGCTGAACCAGATCGCGGCGCAGGAAGGAATCCCGGTGAACGCCGAGAACCTCCAGGCGCTCGGTCCCGCGAGCGCTCAGAGTTCCGGTTCCTCGGGGCTCACGGTCTCGATCCGCCGGCTCTTTAACCCGACGAATTCGCTCGTCCCCGTGACGATCGCGGGGTTCCTTTACTTCTTCTCCGGGATCTTCTTCGGCATCACAACGCTGATGCTCACGGGCCGCGTCCATGTGATGGGACAGTGGGAGAACGCGATCCTGAACCGGGGACCGTCCGCGATGATCGCGCGGCTTATTCCCTACGCCCTTGGGTACACGGCGGCGGTCACCATCATGACGGCGGGCCTCGTGCTCTTTAACTGCATGCCGTTTAAGGGGAACTACCTCGCGTACCTCCCGAGTCTCTTCATGCTGCCTTTTTCGATCGGCCTCATCGCGATGCTGATCACCTGGAGCTTCAAGACACCGGCAAACGGCGCGTCCTTCATGATCTTTGTGGTGCCGCCTGGCTTCATCATGGGCGGCATGACAATGGCGATGGGGGAACTGACCGGCTGGGGCTGGTACTTCGCGCACCTCTTCCCGCTCACGTGGCAGTACTCGATGTACCGCGACTTCGCGTTCCGCGGCATGACGCTCTCGCAGATGATCGGGCCTTACGGCGAATACATCCTCTATGTCACTGCGCTCATGATGCTCGTCACTCTCCGGTTCTACCTTGAGCGCCGGAGGCTTCTCAGGATCCGTGACCGGCAGGTCGCGGCACTCGCTCAGGTGCCGGGCGAAGCGGCGTAACGGCAAAAGCTTCCCGCGGGTTCGCTTTTTGGTAACATAAGAAGCGTCACCGCGGGAGCTTAATCTCCCGCAGGCTAAGTCCTGCCTCAAAAAGCAGGCCTCTGCGGAGCCGGGGATCAATCCCCGTCCGCAGCGACAGAAAACCCCGAAAGATTCACGTCTTTCGGGGTTTCGTTTTTTCTGGATATCCGTTCCGCTCTGCTTCAGACAAACACCATCTGCACGAGGAACATATAGACCGCGGTGCCGCCCGCCATCGAGATCATCATGTTCCGCTTCCAAAGGTGAAGAAGGACAGTTGCCGCGATCGCGATGAATTCCGGGAGGCCGTGGGTGCCCGAGAGGAGATCCACGTCCTTCAGGCAGTAGACCACAAGCATCGCGAAAATCGCGGCCGGAAGCGCTGCCCCAAGGTACTGGATGTAGCGGGGAGTCGGCCGGCGGGACGAAAAGAGAATAAAGGGAAGAAAGCGGGAAAGCATCGTCGCCGCGATGCAGAGCGCGACCGTGATGATTTGTTCCCAAAGCGGCATCGTCATTCTTGATACCCTCCCTTCTCTTCAATCGGCTTTCGGAAAACGGTGAGGAGCAGCAGAATCACCACCATGGTCGGGATCATGAAGAAGTCGCGCCCAAAAATCGCGAGGCACCCAAGCGACGCCCCGAACCCGATCCATGCGGTCCAGTGATGCTTTTCTTTGAGGAACTGCTCGAGGAAAATCACGACAAACATCGCGGTCATCACGAACGACAGCCCCTTCGTGTCAAAGGTGAGGAAGCTGCCGAGCGTTGCCCCGAGCACCGCGCCGCCGAGCCAATACATACGGTCGAGGAACGTAATCCACATCATGTACCAGCTGGAATCGACCCCCGCCGGGGCCTTGGTCGCGAATTCGAGCGCGAACGTTTCATCGCTCATCCCGAAGATGAGATAGAACTTCTTCCAGCCGAGCCCCTTGAAGCGATCCAGCATCGCGAGGCCGTAAAAGAGGTGCCGCGCCTGGATCATGAAGGCGACAAAGAACGTCGTCACCGGAGCGAAGGGGGAGAGCAGCATCGAGGCAGCGACGAATTCGAGCGACCCCCCGTAAATCAGCCACGCCATCAGAGCCGGGTACCAGACGGAGAACCCGTTCACATGCATATAGATACCGTACGCCGCGCCGAGGAACAGGTATCCCGTTCCGACGGGCAGCGTCACTTTCGCGGCCGGCGCGAAGGCTCTGAGGATTGAATTCACTGCCATGACTGTGTGTATTAAGCGTTGGAGCCGCTTTTTCCGCCGCGGCCCCGTGGATTGTCAAAGCCGCCTTTTTATCCCCGGCGGCCCGTGCGGTTCAGTATAAGAGAACGAAACCAGGGCGACCCCGAATCCCGCTTTTGAATTTCGGTCTCTGGCGTAATACCGCAAAAAGAGGCTTAAAGAAGCGGCGAAATCACTTTCAGCACCGCGCCCGCTCCCCGCTCGAAGAGACTCACGCGGTGGAGCCGATCCTCCGAAAATTCCACGCAGTCCTGGAATGTGGCCTCAAAGTCCCGCTCGATCTCCTCAATGCAGGGCGTGCGGTAGCAGTAGACACCGCATTCAAAGTGGTGATAGAGGCTGCGGTAGTCAAAATTGATGCTTCCCACGATCGCTTTTTCGGAATCCGACACCATGACTTTCGAGTGCACGAACCCAGGCTGCCACTCAAACACCCGGACGCCGGCGTGAATGAGCTGCCGGTAGGTGTTACGCGCGAGCGCGTGGATCAGATATTTATCGGAATGCGACGGGCAGATGATTCTGACATCCACGCCCCGGTCCGCCGCGAATTCAAGCGCCGCCTCAAGTTCCCCATCGAGGATCAGATACGGCGTCATCACCCAGACATAGCGATCGGCGCGCGAAATCATGTCGATATAGAGGTTCTCCGCCACCTTCTCCTCATCCATCGGGTTGTCGCCGAACGGAATGACGAAGCCCCCTTCGATGAGATTCACGCGGGCGTCTTCGCCTTTCAAGAGATCGCCGATAAAAATGTCCCCGTCATCCGCGTGCCACATCTGAAGGAAGAGGAGCGTAAGCGACTTCACCGACCGCCCCCGCAGCCGGATCGCCGCGTCTTTCCAGCGCCCATAGGGGTGGATCCGGTTGATATATTCGTCTGCGAGGTTCGCGCCGCCCGTGAACCCGGTTTCCCCATCAATCACGACGATCTTCCGGTGGTCGCGGTAGTTGTACTTTGTGGAGACAAAGGGGTAGATCGGGGAAAAGACCTTGCACTGGATCCCAAGCGACCGGAGGTAATCGGGGTAGCCGCTCGGGAGACGCGCGAACTCACACGTCCCGTCATACAGCACCCGCACCTCAACCCCGGCCTTCACTTTTTCCGCGAGGATCTTCAGCACCTGCCCCCACATGAGTCCCTCATCGATGATGAAGAATTCAAGAAAGATGAAGCGCCGGGCTTTTGAGAGGTCATCAAGGAGGGACCTGAAAAACGCTTCGCCGGACGGCAGATAATCCGCCCCCTCGTTCCGGTACACCGGGTAGCACCCAGTCTTATTCATATAGGACACGAGCCCCGAGATGTCGGAACCCGCGCGGGAGAGCGCGTCGAGATCCCGCGGGTCCTGCGGGATCGAGTGTTTCGTGTCCCCGATAATCTTCGCCGCGCGCCGTTTCAGTCTCCGGTGGCCGATATCGGTCTGCGTATAGATATAGAGCGCGATACCGAAGAGCGGCATCAGAAGAATGAGGAAGAGCCAGGTGATCTTCGCGGTGGAGTCTGAGCGGCTATTGATGATGTAGAGCACCACGAGCCCGCCGATCGTCCCGGAAATCATGAAGTATTTCGAGGCGTAGGGCTGGATCCAGAGTGACAGCGCGACAAAGAGGATGAGCTGCGCGAGCAGCATCACCCCGATCAGCCCCGAGCGGCTGAAAAGAATGGAAAAAAAGCCCCGTTTCCCGCGGCTCGCGATGCGTTTTCCCCGTCTCAGGGTCTCACGCTTCACGCGGTTAAATCGGCGTCTCGCTCGTTCGGTGTCCGTTTCCATTCTCAGTCCGGTCTTTTTCTGTGATGCATCTCTATTAAGAATAACCGTTCCATGAGTACCTGTTTATGTTCTCGGAAGCGAAGAGTGCGTACGGTCTCTTTTTCCTAACCGGCGCTGAAGTTGGAGAGGAAGCCGGCGGCGCTCGGCGGGGTATTGCGGGGCGATGGAAACGCCCGGAGACCGCGAAAAAACGGATTTCCGGTGGACTCAAAAACCGAAAAAAGAACGAGAGAAAGCCGCGGTCTCCTTTTCCGGAAAGACTGAAACAGAGACGCGGCACGGCACGGTATTTCAGAACCAACTGCGGTTTTTCTCCTCAACTGTTGCGTTTTTGCAACAGATGCAAGCACCGCACCCTCAGGTTCCTGAAACTGTTTCCCGGGATACGGGGCTCTATATAAGTGACTGTTTATTTTTAATTAATAACTATAAGATGATTACCCTAATCCTCTCAGGGAAGCCGATAACCCGCTTTACAGAGGAAAAATCTTTCTTTTCAT
>ENA-UESH01000969-UESH01000969.1-human-gut-metagenome-genome-assembly--contig:-NODE-969-length-22605-cov-387.259544_pt1 | contig 22605 bp, 18 predicted proteins | sample MGYA00243001_ERZ508002 | MGnify/ENA primary metagenome ERZ508002 (study PRJEB26167, sample SAMN06115447) | human gut metagenome | host: Homo sapiens | place: China:Anhui | collected 2015-08-07... | reverse complement strand
ATAGAGAAGGCTAAGCGCAACCTCGACCATGGTGTCAACAACGAGAGCCTGATAGGACTGAGCCGCCTGCAAGACTCGCTCACCTACTTCATCACCTCCATCCGTGGCAACGAGAACCTGCTGTCGAAACTGAAATTCAAACTGCAGGTTGACGAGTTGGACGCCGACCTCATTGAGGACGTCAACATCGAGATGACACAGGCTCGTGAAACCACCAATATCTATTCCGACATCTTGGAATCGACAATGGACACATATTCGAGCATCATCAACAACAACATGAACACCACCATGCGTACGCTGACCTCCATCAGTATCGTGATGATGTTGCCAACGCTGATCTCTTCTCTGTTCGGTATGAACCTCATCAACGGAATGGAGAACAGTCCCTACGGATTTATGTTCGCACTGGTCATCTCATTCATCGTATCAGGACTCACTTGGGGCTTTCTGCGCTACAAACGACTGCTCTAAAACACAAAATATATTAAAAATATACCGTTTTATTAGGATTTGTCGTTTATTTTGACTAAGTTTGCAACTTATAATACAAACATTTTTGTGTGGCGGGCTGACTCTACGACAGAGCCACCCCCAAGGAACTCGAATCATAAACTAAATCAAGTGACATGATGGACTCTCAAGAAAATACCCTCAATCAGGGTACCATTGAAGAACCACAGGTGGAAGCCACAGTGGCTGAGACACCTGCAGTAGAGAACACTTCAGAAGCCGAGACAAAAACCTATGCTACCAAACAGGAAGTACTCGACCGTGTAAAGGAAATAGCGCACAGCGACGAAGCTCCTCAGAAAAACGAGCTCGACCTGCTGAAGACTACTTTCTACAAACTGCATCTCGCTGAAAGAGATGCACAGATGAAAGAGTATCTGGCTGGTGGCGGTGACCCCGAGAAGTATGTTCTCCTGCCCGACGAGGCGGAGGAGGCTTTCAAAGCGGAGATGCAAATCATCAAAGAGAAAAGAGCCAAGATTTTCCTCGCACAAGAGGAAGAGAAACAGGCCAATCTGCAGAAAAAGCTCGACATCATCGAAAAGATAAAAGCCATGGCAACGTCGCCCGACGAGGCCAACAAATCATATCAGGAATTTAAAGCCCTGCAGCAAGAATGGAAAGAGATTAAGGCCGTTCCTGCCGACAAGGTCAACGAGCTCTGGCGCAGCTATCAGCTCTACGTAGAGCAGTTCTACGACCTGTTGAAGCTCAACAACGAGGCTCGTGAATACGACTTCAAGAAGAATCTTGAGGCAAAGACCAAACTCTGCGAGGCTGCTGAGAAACTCGACGAGGAAGAAGATGTCATCTCTGCTTTCCACCAGTTGCAGGAACTCCACGCACAATATCGCGAAATAGGCCCTGTAGCCAAGGAGTTGCGTGAGCAGATTTGGAGCCGGTTCAAGGCTGCCAGCACGGTTATCAACAAAAAGCATCAGCAGCACTTCGAGCAGTTGCGTGCCAAGGAGGAGGAAAACCTCGAGAAGAAGACAGCACTCTGTGAGAAGATAGAAGCCATCAACCAACAGCAGTACAAGCTCGCTTCCGAATGGGAGAAAGTCACTAAGGAGGTTATCGGGCTGCAGAGCGAATGGAAGAAGATAGGCTTTGCACCTCAGAAGATGAACGTGAAGATCTTTGAGCGCTTCCGCACTGCCAACGATGAGTTCTTCGCCAAGAAAGCTGAATACTTCAAGGTGCTGAAAGAAGAATATGCTGCCAATACCGAAAAGAAAAAAGCTCTTATCGAAAAGGCTAAAGAACTCGCTACAAGCACTGAATGGCGCAAGACGGGCGACAAGCTCATCAACCTGCAGAAGGAATGGAAGCAGATTGGTGTTGTGCCTCGCAAGTTGGGCGACCAACTGTGGCAGGAGTTTATCAATGCATGCAACCAGTTCTTCGAGGCTCGTAACAAGGCTAATGCCGGTACACGTAGCACAGAGCACACCAACTTAGAGAAGAAAAAAGAGGTAGTGGCAAAGCTCAATGCCCTGCTCGAGAATGCTGGCGACAACGTACAGCAGCAGGTACAGTCACTCATCGACGAGTACAAGGCGATAGGTCACGTACCCTTCAAAGAGAAGGATGCTATCTACAAGCAGTACCACGATGTGCTCGACAAAATATACAAGAACCTGCATATCAGCAACGCCAAGCGCCACCTCGACAACTTCAAGAACAACTTGAAGAACGTGGCAGAAAAGGGATCGGATGCTCTCGACAATGAGCGCGGACGCTTCTTGCGCCGCTTCGACCAGTTGCGCTCCGAGATTACCACCTACGAGAACAACCTTGGTTTCCTCAATGCTGCCAGCAAGAAGGGAAACAGCCTCGTAGAGGAGATGAACCGAAAGGTGCAGAAGCTCAAAGACGATCTCGAACTCGTAAAACAGAAAATAAAGGCTATCGATGCCGAGAACAAATAAGAAAGAACAGCCGAAGTGCAAACCAAGCACTTCGGCTTTTTTATATGTATAAGAAAGGAAAAACACAAAACCTTTACTGAAAGTCGTACCGAATATTGATGGACAGGAAGGAAATGACTCATCCACAAAACTCCCTAAAACAAAAAAAGCATCTTTCTAAAAGAAAGATGCTCTTGGTTGGGATACCCGGATTCGAACCAGGAATGACAGGACCAGAATCTGTAGTGTTACCATTACACCATATCCCAATGTCTTTTTGTTGTTGCAATGTCATTTCTTAATTGCGAGTGCAAAGGTAACACTTTTTTCTGAACCCACAAAATTTTTCTCAACTTTTTTATCGAAAAACGTTTTTTTTTTCATTTTTACGCCTTTTCCATCCTAAAATACGTGGTTTTGCGCCATACCAACCTTAAAAAAACAGAAAAGTTGGAGGAAAGTAACGCATACTCATTTTTTTGCACTATCTTTGTAGTCGAATAAACATAATAACAACTCAATGAATACAGCAAAACAATTAGTAGAGACAATTAAAGAAGGAATACAAGAGAAAAAAGGCAGCAATATCGTCATTGCCGACCTGAGCGAGATAGACGGCACCATAGCCAAGTACTTTATTATCTGCCAAGGCGGTTCACCCTCCCAGGTAGAGGCTATTGCAGAATCAGTAGGCGACTTCTGCCGTAAGAAGTTGGGCGAGAAACCTGTCAACGTAGCAGGATTGGGAAACGACCAATGGGTAGCCATCGACTTTGTGGATGTACTCGTACACATCTTCCAGCCTGAGGTAAGACAGTTCTATGATCTGGAACACCTCTGGGAAGACGCCAAACTGACAACCGTGCCAGACGTGATGTAACAGTCGCGCACGTACATTATTATATATAGATACATAAGAAAGAAAGCAAGCAAGAAACAAAAGTCTTTTTTAAAACAAAAAAAGGAAAGGAAACATTCAATATGGAACAAGGCAACAACAAGAACAATCCCGGCGGGCCCCAACCCCCCAAGATGCCTAAGTTCAACATGAACTGGCTCTATATACTTATCATCGTCGGACTGATGGTAGCCTACTTGAGCGGAGGCACAAACTCTTTAGGAGGAAGTGCCACACAAGAAGCCACCTACACACAGTTTAAGCAATACGTGGAAAAAGGTTATGTGCTGAGCGTTGTAGCCAACAAGACCGAGAACACCCTGAAACTGTATATCAACCCCAAGTACTCACGCGAGGTTTACAAAACCTCAGCCAAGAACTTAGGCACCAACCCTTATGTGGAGGTGCAGTTTGGTTCGGTAGATGAGGTGGACAGGTTTGCCAACGCCATGGTGCAAGCCAAGAAAATCAATTCGTTCAGTTATAAGAACGAGTCAACGGACGGTTTCCTCAAAATCTTGTGGAATATCTTCCCGCTGATTCTTTTCTTCGTCTTCATCTGGTGGATGTCGGGACGTATGGGCGGCATGGGCGGCTCAGGCGGAGGAATCTTCAATGTAGGCAAGAGCAAAGCACGTATGTACGAGAAAGGCAATGCCATCGGCATCACCTTCAAGGACGTGGCAGGACAGGAAGGAGCCAAACAGGAAGTACAGGAAATCGTAGACTTCCTGAAGAACCCCAACAAATATACCGACTTAGGTGGTAAGATTCCTAAGGGAGCCCTTCTCGTAGGACCTCCGGGAACTGGTAAGACGCTCCTTGCCAAAGCCGTGGCAGGCGAAGCTGGCGTACCTTTCTTCTCGATGAGTGGTTCCGACTTCGTAGAGATGTTTGTCGGCGTAGGTGCATCACGTGTGCGCGATCTCTTCCGTCAGGCTAAGGAGAAAGCACCTTCCATCATCTTCATCGACGAGATTGATGCAGTAGGACGTGCCCGCAGCAAGAACCCATCCATGGGAGGCAATGACGAGCGCGAGAACACGCTCAACGCCCTGCTCACCGAGATGGACGGATTTGGAACAAACAGCGGTGTCATTATCCTGGCAGCCACCAACCGTGTGGACATGCTCGACAGCGCCTTGCTGCGTGCAGGACGATTCGACCGTGAAATACACGTCGACCTTCCTGACCTAAATGAGCGAAAAGCCATATTCCTGGTTCATCTAAAACCTGTAAAGGTAGACAAGAGTGTTGACGTAGACCTGCTGGCACGACAGACACCAGGATTCTCGGGAGCCGATATTGCAAATGTGTGCAACGAGGCTGCCCTTATAGCAGCACGCCACGACAAGAAGAGCGTAAGCAAACAAGACTTCCTCGATGCTGTAGACCGCATCGTAGGCGGACTGGAGAAAAAGACCAAGGTGATGACAGCAGAGGAGAAGCGAAGCATCGCACTCCACGAGGCTGGCCATGCCACCATTTCATGGTTCTGTCAGTATGCCAATCCACTTATCAAGGTAACTATCGTACCACGCGGACAGGCTCTCGGAGCAGCCTGGTATCTGCCCGAAGAACGACAGATCACCACCAAGGAACAGATGCTCGACGAGATGTGTTCGCTCATGGGAGGACGCGCTGCCGAGGAACTCTTTACGGGCCATATATCATCGGGAGCCATGAACGACCTGGAAAGAGCCACCAAGAGTGCCTATGGCATGATAGCCTACTTAGGTATGAGCGACAAGCTGCCTAATATATGCTATTACAACAACCAGGAATATTCCTTCCAGCGTCCATACTCCGACACCACTGCCCGCATGATAGACGAAGAGGTGCTCAAGATGGTGAACGAACAGTATACCCGAGCCAAGAACATCCTCGTAGAGCACAAGGAAGGCCATAACGCCCTTGCCGAGCTCCTCATCCAGAAAGAGGTGATCATGGCAGAAGACGTAGAGAAGATCTTTGGCAAGCGTCCATGGCTTAGCCGTTCACAGGAAATCATGGAGGACGAGCAGCCCAAGATTGACGACAAACTGAAGGAACTGCCCGAGGTTCAGGCAGCCATCAAGGCTCACGAACAGGCACAACAGGAAGACAACTCGTCTGAAAGCACCGAAAACAATGATACCGACGTGCAGAACGACGAGAACCCAGAAGAAACAAACAACAAATAAAATAAGGAATCACAAATGACCGACAAACAAAAGAATCTTATCGTGAGGTCTATCACGGGCGTCTTGTTCGTGGTGTGCATGGTGTCTTGTTTCCTCAACCCAAGAGCCATGATTTTCCTCTTTACCATCATTACAGGACTCAGCATCTGGGAATACTGCGGACTGGTAAACAACGAGAAGGAAGACGTCACCGTCAACCGTCTGATCTGCACCATTGCCGGAGTATACTTTTTCCTGGCCGTGGCAGGACTGCGAATGGGCATCGTAGGCAATTTCATTGTCTTTGTTCCCTATCTGCTCACCATCGTCTACTTGTTTATCAGCGAACTGTATACCGGCAACAAAGACGCCATCAACGACTGGGCCTACACCATGCTCTCGCAGATGTACATCGCCCTGCCCTTCTCTATGATCAATATTTTGGCTTTCGAATACTCAGCTTTCGACGGCCAGATACACTACGACATGCTGTTGCCACTGAGTATTTTCATATTCCTTTGGACAAACGATACCGGAGCCTACTGCAGCGGTTCGCTCTTCGGCAAGCATAAACTCTTCCCACGCATCAGTCCTGCCAAGAGTTGGGAAGGAAGCATAGGCGGAGGTATATTCGTTCTGATTGCAGCTGCCGTGATTGGTTACTTGGCAAATGACGGCGAGGCTCACCGACTCAGCATTGCCGGATGGATGGGATTGGGCCTGGTTGTCGTGTTCTTCGGAACATGGGGCGACTTGGTAGAGAGTCTCTTCAAACGCACTTTGGGAGTAAAGGACAGCGGCACACTGCTGCCAGGACATGGCGGTATGCTCGACCGTTTCGACTCTTCGCTCATGGCCATCCCCGCAGCTGTCATCTATCTCTATACACTGCAGCTTTTCGTATAAAAAAGAGGCTCATGAGTTTCCCCTTTAACTCATGAGCCTTTTTTTTAGAAACTTTTTTTTGTCTTAGTAACTTATTGATAATCAATAGCAAGTTTTCATATTTTACTACGGCTCATTTATTTCCTGCTGGCTCACCCGCTCTGCCTCTTCAGCTTTCTGCCGGGCGATGGCAGCTTCCTGTTCAGCCTTGACACGAGCTAGCTCTGCAGCTTTGGCGGCAGCCTTGGCGACGGCCTCAGCACGTTCTTTAGCCAGACGTATCAACTCAGCACGATGCTTTCTCAACAAATCTACCATGATAGAAGCAGCTTCGTCGGGCGCCACCTTACTTCCCAACTCTCTCAGCACTTCCTGATATTCAGCAAGCATTCTTTCGCGTGCAGGCTGCCCTGGCATAATCTTATACAGTTCGTTGGCTATTCCGTCTATCGTAAACTTATCGGCAAACATCTCTGGAACCACTTCCTTATTGGCCACCAAGTTGACAAGAGAAATATAGTCAACCTTCAGCACGTGATTGAAGGCAAAACGAATCAGTTTTGGCAAGGGAGTTTCATAGCACACCACTTGCGGAACATTAAACAGGGCTGTCTCGAGCGTGGCAGTTCCACTGGTTACAAGAGCCGCCGTGGTGTGAGACAAGAGCTGGTAAGTCTTATTCTTCACCACTCTGACAGGAGTACCTTCCAGGAATTTATCGTAATATTCATCCTCTATCGACGGAGCTCCAGCCAACACCATTTGATAATCTTCAAAACGTTCAGCCACCTCTATCATGGCAGGAAGATTGTCCTTAATTTCCTGTAGTCGACTACCAGCTAAAAGAGCGACAATCGGTTTACGACTGTCAAGATTATTTTCTCGACAAAACTCCTCATACGTCTGATGATATCCTGCTCTGAACTCTGCCACTTCCTGAGCAGTGGGATTGCCCACATAGTGAACGGGATACTTATGTTTCTGCTCATAGAAAGGCACCTCGAAAGGCAGTATGGAGAACATCTCGCTCACATCACGTTTGATGCTTTTAATACGCCACTCCTTCCAGGCCCAAATCTTAGGCGAAATATAATAGTAGACAGGTATCAACGTATTCTTTTTCAAGAACTTGGCTATATTGAGATTAAAGCCTGGATAATCGACTAAGATCACAACATCGGGTTTCCACGCCACAATATCCTCCTTGCATCTTTTCATGTTCGAGAAGATGGTGCCCAGATGCAGCAGCACAGGTACAAAGCCCATATAGGCCAGTTCCTTATAATGCTTGACACGAGTTCCTCCCTCAGCAGCCATCAAGTCGCCGCCGAAGAATCGGAATTCAGCCAATTCGTCATATTTTTTCAACGAGCGCATCAATCTGCTGGCATGCAGATCGCCACTCGCCTCACCTACTATCAGATAATATTTCATCCTTAGTGTCGAATATTCTTAGTTAATCGTCAAGTTCAGAAGCTTCCGTGTTGAGCGACCTGTTGTTCTCAAGCCACTCATAGTCGGTCACATCTATTTTTGTAGGCGTAATGGCTATGTAGCCATGACTGAGCGCCCACTGATCAGTATCTACAGCCTCGGGCTCATCATTGCGATATTCGCCCACCATCCAGTAATAGTCATATCCCCGAGGATGATGCTCCTTCACCACTTCATTGATCCACGAGCCCCATGTCATACGGCAAACCTTAAAGCCCTTGAAAGGAGGATTGACGGGAAAGTTGACATTAAGACAAGTTCCCTTGGGCAGTCCTTCACGAAGCACTCGCTTCACGATGCTTACCACTCCGTCGCGCAAGGGTGACAGATCGGCGTTCACATCATAGTTGCAACTACTGAACGCCACCGAGGGAATATACTTCATGCAGCCTTCCTTGGCTACGCCCATTGTGCCCGAATAATGATTGTTCACACTCGAGTTGTCGCCATGGTTGATACCACTGAGTATCAGGTCGGGAACCCGAGAATCCAACAACTGGTCGAGAGCTATCTTCACACAGTCGACAGGCGTTCCTGAGCACGACCACACTTCCACCTCCTCGCCCATGTTGTGTCTGCGTTTCAACAGCAGTGGTGATGTTACCGAGAAGGCGCATCCATAGCCCGACCGTCCACTCTCAGGAGCCACCACAAGCACCTCACACCAGTCTTTCAGAAATCCAACAAGCGTCTTGATGCCATTGGCATGATAGCCGTCATCGTTGGATATTAATATTAAAGGTTTCTTATTTTCCATAAAAATATCGCTCTTTTTGGTGCAAAAGTACGAAAAAACCTTTAAAGTAACGTCTTTCTCGCATAAAATATGTATCTTTGCAGAAATTTTGTGATGATTTTTAATATAGAAAATTAAGAATATGGGAAAAATAATCGCATTGGCCAACCAGAAAGGCGGTGTCGGCAAAACGACAACCACCATCAACTTGGCAGCATCATTGGCCACACTGGAGAAGTCGGTTCTTGTAGTAGACGCCGACCCACAGGCAAATGCCTCCAGCGGCTTAGGAGTAGACATCAAGGAGGTAGACTGCTCTCTGTACGAGTGCATTATCGACCATGCAGATGTTCGTGATGCCATCTATACCACCGATATTGATGGACTCGACATCATCCCCAGCCACATCGACCTTGTCGGTGCAGAGATAGAAATGCTCAATCTGCAGAACCGCGAAAGGGTTATCAAGAATCTGCTCGCCCCTATCCGCGACGAGTATGATTTCATCCTTATCGACTGCTCGCCATCTCTGGGACTCATCACAGTCAACTCGCTGACAGCAGCCGACAGCGTCATCATTCCTGTTCAGTGCGAATACTTTGCCCTGGAAGGCATCAGCAAGTTGCTCAACACGATAAAGATTATCAAAAGCAAGCTCAACACCAAACTCGAGATAGAAGGCTTCCTGCTTACCATGTACGACAGCCGTCTGCGTCTGGCCAACCAGATTTACGACGAGGTGAAGCGCCACTTCCAGGAGTTGGTGTTCAAGACCGTCATCCAGCGCAACGTGAAGCTGAGCGAGAGTCAAAGCCACGGTCTTCCCGTCATCCTCTACGACACAGAGTCGAACGGCGCCAAGAACCACTTGGCATTGGCAAAAGAAATTATCAACAAGAACTCATAAAGTAAGAAAAAAGAGTGAAGAAAGACTCACTCCTTACTAAGAAATAGAAAATGGCAGTACACAAGAAATACAATAACGGAACCAAGAGCAATGCCCTGGGACGAGGTCTCGACGCACTTATCTCTACCGAAGGAGTGCGCACACAGGGCAGCAGTACCATCAACGAGATTCCTCTCGACCAGATAGAAGCCAACCCCAACCAGCCTCGTCGCGAGTTCGACGACGAAGCACTCCATGAGTTGGCAGAAAGCATCAAGGCCATAGGCATCATTCAGCCCATCACCTTGCGACAGGTGGCAGAGAACCGCTTCCAGATTATCGCAGGTGAGCGTCGCTGGCGTGCCTCCCAGTTGGTTGGCCTGAGAGCCATACCAGCCTATATCCGTACCATCAGCGATGAGAGTGTGATGGAGATGGCACTCGTCGAGAACATACAGCGCCAAGACCTCAACGCCATAGAAATAGCTTTGGCATACGAGCACCTGATGGAGAACAACGAGATGACTCAGGAGAAGATAGCCGAGCGCGTGGGCAAAAGCCGCGCTGCTGTAGCCAACTACCTGCGCCTGCTCAAGTTGCCAGCTCAGGTACAGATGGCACTTCAGAAGAAAGAAATCGACATGGGCCATTGCCGCGCCCTCTTGGCACTCGACAGCCCTTCACTTCAGATCAAGCTGTTCCATGAAATTCAGAAGAACGGCTACTCTGTACGCAAGGTAGAGGAGATGGTACAGCAAATAAAGGACAGCGAGGACAACGAGACAGCCAGAAAGGTAATCAAGGGAAAAGCCGAACTGCCCGAAGAGTTCACCCTGCTGAAGAACCGCCTCTCGCAGTTCCTCAACACCAAGGTTCAGTTTACCTGCTCACCCAAGGGCAAGGGAAAAATCAGCATTCCCTTTGCCAACGAGGAGGAATTAGAGCACATCATGAACGTTTTCGACCAATTAAAACAAAACTAATTAGGTGAAATCGAAAATATCACATATTTGTATATCAGTCTTGTTGACCAGCCTACCCTGGGCTGCTCAGGCACAGAAGGCTGTCACAGCCAGTCAATCCACTGCAGACGAAAATCAGCCTGCCGTAGTGGCACCTGCAGATACAACATTCTCTGCCAAAGACAGTCTCAAGCTCAACAGTATGCTCCAGGTTGCTACCAAGAAGCCCAAGCGCGACTGGTCCACATGGCGTCCTGACACCAAGCGTGCCATGTGGCTTGCCATCGTTCTGCCAGGAGCAGGACAGATATACAACCGCAAATACTGGAAACTACCTATTATATATGGTGGTTTCGTAGGCTGTGCCTATGCCATCACCTGGAACAACCAGATGTATCACGACTATTCACAGGCCTATATGGACATCATGGACGATGACCCCACTACCGACAGCTACAACCAGTTCCTGCACTTAGGAGCCACCATCGATGCCAGCAACATGGACCGATACAAGGAAATCTTCCGCAAGCGCAAAGACCGTTACCGCCGCTGGCGCGACATGGGTGTGTTTGTGATGATTGGCGTTTACGCTTTCTCCATCATCGATGCCTACGTGGATGCATCACTCTCCGAGTTCGACATTTCCGACGACCTTACTCTGAGAGTAGAGCCTGCCTTCATGAACAGCAACCCGCAAAGCCGCAACCCCTTCCGATCAGGAACATTGGGACTTCAATGCTCACTCACTTTTTAAAGTGAGGAACACAATTGTGTAGAATCTTAAAGAAACTTATAGAAAAGAAAGAATAACATAAATGAAAAAAATACTATTATTAGCAGCTGCAATGTTACTTGGTATGCCAGTACAGATGCTGGCGCAAACCGACGACACTGAAGAGAAAAAAGAAGATGTAATCACAGTCACCGACAAACAGGGAAACGAGGAAGAGATAGAAGTCCCTGTAGGACTGGAGGACAACCTCGACAGCCTGCTGCATCTTTATAATGCTAAGACCTATATGATGCAAGACACATCTTGCAACTATCGTGATGTCAACCCAGTCTTCGACAAGGAGGTTTACATCGACCGACTCAAGCGTCTGCCCACCATCATCGAGATGCCTTACAACGATGTGGTGCAGAAGTTCATCGACCGCTACAGCGGCAAGCTCCGCCGTTCTGTGAGCTATATGCTGGGCGCAAGCAATTTCTATATGCCAATCTTCGAGGAGGCTTTAGAGGCTTACAACCTTCCCCTCGAGCTCAAATATCTTCCTGTCATCGAGTCTGCCCTCAACCCTACTGCCGTTTCACGCGTAGGAGCCACCGGCCTCTGGCAATTCATGATAGGCACAGGCAAGCGCTACGGACTTGAGGTCAACTCGCTCATCGATGAGCGTCGCGACCCAGTGAAATCCTCTTATGCTGCCGCCCACTATCTGAGCGACCTCTATAAGATTTTCGACGACTGGAGCCTTGTCATCGCTGCCTACAACTGTGGCCCCGACAAGGTCAACAAGGCCATCCACCGCGCCAAAGGTTCTGCCGATTACTGGAACATCTATCCCTACCTCCCCAAGGAGACACGCGGATATGTGCCAGCCTTCATCGCAGCCAACTACATCATGAACTACTATTGCGACCACAACATCTGTCCTATGGTGACCGAATTGCCTCTTAAGACCGACACCGTGGTTGTCAATAAAGACCTTCATCTGGAGCAGATTGCCCAGGTGCTCAACATCAACATCCAGCACCTTCGCAGCCTCAATCCACAATACCGTCACGACATTGTCAATGGTCTCAACAAACCTATGACAGTACGACTTCCCTCATCTCTCGTTGGCCCCTTCATCGACCAGGAAGACTCCATCTACAACTTCAAGACCGACGAACTGCTGCTCAAGCGCTCTGTCGTAGAGGTAAACCAAGAAGAGCCTAAGGTAAGCCGCCGCAGCTACCACAGCAGCCGCCATCGCTCCTCTGCAACACGCAGCAGGAGCCGCAAGAGCAGAAGCAGAAAGAGTAAGCGCGGAGGAAGAAACGTAACCATCAAGAGTGGTGACACCCTGTCGGAGATAGCAGAACGCAACCACACTACCGTGGCTAAACTGCGCAAACTCAACAAAATTTCGGGCAACCATATCCGTGCCGGCAAGAAACTCAAGGTGAAGTAATATACACATTATTATATATATAGTTATTAATCTGACTAACACAAAGCGCAGGAGGCAAGAACTATGGACGATCAGAACCTCAAAGACTTAGAGAGAGAACAGGCCGACAACAAACTCATTGGCGATGCATTCCAGCATCTGCTCGACACCTATGTAGCTTCACGTCACCGCAAGAAGGTAGACATTGTCACCAAAGCATTCAACTTTGCACGCCAGGCACACAAGGGCGTACGTCGCCTCTCGGGCGAACCCTACATCATGCACCCTATCGCCGTGGCTCAGATAGCCTGCGAGGAAATGGGACTGGGATCCACCAGTATCTGTGCCGCACTCCTGCACGACGTGGTAGAAGACACCGACTATACAGTAGAAGACATCTCCAACATCTTCGGAGAGAAGATAGCCCAGATTGTAGACGGACTAACCAAGATCAGCGGTGGAATCTTTGGTGACAAAGCATCGGCACAAGCCGAGAACTTCAAGAAACTGCTGCTCACCATGAGCGACGACATCCGCGTCATCCTTATCAAGATCTGCGACCGTCTGCACAACATGCGCACACTCGCCTCGCAGCCTGCCAACAAGCAGTACAAGATAGCCGGCGAGACACTTTACATCTACGCTCCATTGGCCAATCGTCTGGGCCTTAACAAAATAAAGACCGAGCTCGAAGACCTCAGCTTCCGCTACGATCATCCACAGGAATACGCCAACATCGAGCACAAACTTGCCGACACCGAGGCACAACGCGACACCCTCTTCTCGCAGTTCACACAGCCCATCAGGGAGGAACTCGACAAGATGGGCATACAGTATAAGATCAAGGCACGTGTAAAGAGCCCTTATTCCATTTGGAACAAGATGCAGAACAAGCACGTGAGCTTCGACGAAATATACGACATCCTTGCCGTCCGTATCATCTTCACGCCCAAGGAAAGAGCCAACGAGGTCAACGAATGCTTCAATATCTATGTGGCCATCAGCCAGATATACAAGAGTCATCCCGACCGTCTGCGCGACTGGCTCAACCATCCTAAAGCCAACGGCTATCAGGCACTCCACGTCACCCTCATGAGCAAGCAGGGACGCTGGATAGAGGTACAGATAAGAAGCGACCGTATGGACGAGGTGGCCGAACAGGGATTTGCTGCCCACTGGAAATACAAAGAAGGCGAAGACGCTGAATACACAGAGGACGAGAACGAGCTCAACGACTGGTTGGGCACCATCAAGGAAATCCTCGACGATCCACAGCCCGATGCCATGGATTTTCTCGATGCCATCAAGCTCAACCTCTTTGCCTCAGAGATCTTTGTCTTCACCCCTAAGGGCGAGATTAAGACCATGCCAGCAGGCTGTACAGCCCTCGACTTCGCCTTCCAGATACACACCTTCTTAGGAAGCCACTGCATCGGAGCAAAGGTAAACCATAAGCTGGTGCCACTGAGCCATAAACTACAAAGCGGCGACCAGGTGGAAATCCTCACCAGCAAGAGTCAGCACGTACAGCCTTCATGGATCAACTTCGTGAGCACAGCCAAGGCCAAAAGCAAGATTCAAGCCATACTGCGACGCGACAACCGCGAGATACAGAAGAAGGGCGAGGACATTCTGAACGAATGGCTCAAGAAGAACAGTCTGGAGATCAACAACTCCATCCTCGACAAGCTCTGCGACTATCACCACATACAGAAACACGAGAACTTCTTCCAGGCATTGGGCGACCACTGCATTCTGTTGGGCGAGAAAGATCTTGACGAACTGCAAGGCAAGAACAAGAAAGACAAGAGCTCAAGCAGTTGGCGCAACTATATCCCCTTCCTCGGCAAGAGCAAGGACAAAAAGGCTGACGAAAAGGACAACAAGCCGCAACAGCTCATGGTGGTGGGCAAGGACTTCAACAAGAAGAAACCCCTCATCATCACCGAGGAGAACATCTCGCAGTTCATCTTCCCCTCATGCTGCCATGCCATTCCTGGCGATGACATCATGGGCTACATCGACAACAAGAACCGCATCGAGATACACAAGCGCTCCTGCTCTGTGGCAGCCAAGCTCAAGTCGAGCTATGGCAACCGCATCGTCGACGCCAAGTGGCAGATGCACAAGCTGATGTACTTTGACGCCACCATCGAGATAAAGGGCATCGACCGCAAGGGATTGCTCCTCGACGTGAGCCGTGTCATCAGCGACCAGCTCAATGTCAACATACACAAGCTCACCATCAGCAGCGACAATGGCATCTTCGACGGTTGCATCGAAATCAGAATTCACGACCGCGACGATGTAAAGGTGATCATGGATAATCTGAAGATCATCGACGGCCTGCAGGATGTACAGCGCATCCTGTAAGCCATAGGACAGAAAACTATAAAACAAATATCAACCTACAAAAAACAACGACAATGAAAAAACTAATCCTGTCTATCCTCACCACGTTGGCAGTCCTCCCTGTGCTGGCAGCCAACAAGTACGACACCCCCGACACACTCTTCGTCTCACGCGACGGCACCTGCGAGTTCCGCACCATCGACGAAGCCATAGAGGTGTGCCGTGCCTTCATGGACTACACCAAGGTCATCTACGTCAAGAAAGGCGTTTACAAGGAGAAACTCATCATCCCATCATGGCTCACCCACATCACCATCTGTGGCGAAGACCGCGACCAGACTATCATCACCTGGGACGACCATGCCAACATCAAGATGCCAACAGGCGGACTCGACTCCGAGGCTGCTGTCAAGGGCAAGCCCATCGGCACATTCCGCACCTACACACTGAAGGTTCAGGGCAGCTACATCACCCTCAAGAACATCACTATCGAAAACAATGCCGCACGATTAGGACAAGCTGTAGCCCTGCACACAGAGGGCGACCACATCCTGGTACAGAACTGCCGACTCTTAGGCAATCAGGACACCGTATATACAGGCGTTGCCGGCACACGCATCGTCTTCTACGACTGCTACATCGAGGGAACAACAGACTTCATCTTCGGTCCTTCCATCGCCTGGTTCGAGAACTGCGAAATCCACAGCAAGTCCAACAGCTATATCACAGCCGCGTCCACACCAGCCGGTCAGCAGTATGGCTACGTGTTCCATAAGTGCCGCCTCACCGCCTCGCCCGAGGCCACACAGGTCTATCTGGGCCGTCCATGGCGGCCATACGCCTACACACTCTTTAGCGACTGCGAAATGGGCAGCCATATCCGTCCTGTAGGCTGGGACAACTGGCGCAATGCAAGCAACGAGAAGACCGCCCGCTACTTCGAGTACGGCAACCATGGTCCTGGCGCCTCAACCAAAGCCCGTGCACCCTGGACACATCAGCTCAGCAAGAAGGAAGCCGCACGCATCACCATCGCCAACGTCTTCGGTGAGGACTGCTGGTAAATAAGTTTTCCACCGCTATAAACTATACAAGAGACAATGGACATCAAGAATATCAAGAAAGAATGGAATGCAGCCATACTCGACATACTGAAGACATTCATCAGTATCTGCCACACACACAACCTGCGCTACTACTGCTGTGCAGGAACAGCCATAGGGGCTGTGCGCCATCATGGTATGATACCCTGGGACGATGACATCGACGTCATCATGCCACGCCCCGACTACGACCGCTTTCTTGAGATAGCACGCCACGAAGACTTCGGCAACTACGAGGTGGTAACGCCCTACAACAACGAGCGTTACCCTCTCTATTTCTCCAAGCTGGTCAACAAGAACACCACACTCATCGAGGAGAAAGAGCGCCCTTGCATCATCGGACTCTTCGTCGACATCTTCCCACTTGATGCCACTGCCGACGATGTGGAACAGGCCAAGGCACTGCAGCGCAAATACGTGAAGCACATCAACTGCCTCAACGCCATTTCCACCCGAAACACCTTTGGCGAATACCTGACATTGCTCACCCATCGTAAGACCTGGGGACGTTTTGTCGTCAAGACGGCAGCCTTCTTCTTCCGCAACCTCATGCGCAGACATTTCATAGCGAAAATGGATCAGCTGAGTCATCTCTACGACTTCGACAAAGCACAGAACGTACAGGTTTACACAGGCTCCTATCATGAACGCGAAATCTTCCCTAAGGCATGGCTTGGCAACGGCAAACCATTCCCCTTCGAAGACACCACCGTTCTTCTGCCTGCAGAATACGACAAGTATCTCAGCCACTTCTTCGGCAACTACATGCAGTTGCCGCCAGTAGAACAACGGATAGAGAAACACCTGCGCTATTATCTCAACATGGAGAAAAGAGAGACATGGCAGGAGATTTCAAAGAAACTTCTATAACTTCTGAGCAAACGAAACTGCTATCGTGTGCCCGAAACCACTCTCCACATCCCAGAGCGGTTTCCATCCCAATGCCTTCAGCTTATCGGTATTGAAGGTTGCCTTGGTGACTGGGGTCGTATTCCCCTTCATCACGTCGTCTTCGGCAATGTCGAATACCACCTTGCGGTCAGCCTTCCTTGCTATCAACTCAGCCAACTCACGGATAGATATATTCGACTCCGAATGCGCCACATTATAAGCATTTGCCCTCTCGCCGTCGAGCAGGAGGCGCAAAATGGCATGGGCAGCATCCACTACGTAAAGCCACGACCGGAAAGCCTCACCACGACTCTTCAGCACAATATCCTCACCGCACAACACGTTGCGGATAAACTGCGCATACACTCTGTTGTCGCTCTCCGTAAAGCCAGGACCGTAAGTATGGCTCAACCTGGCTATAACGACATCAGCGCCATACTCTGCCCCATAAGCCATACAGAGCGTCTCGGCTGCACGCTTCGACGAAGGATAACAAGCCCTCACCGATGCACAGTCCACGTAACCGCTGCTTGTCTCTGAAAACTCGCTGCCGTCGCCCTCGCCGTAAACCTCGCCCGAAGAGATGTACACCATGCGCTTCATGCCATGCTGCAGGCCAAACTCTATCAGATGAGCAACACCATCAAAATTCGCCTTCATCACCTCCACAGGTTTCTCGCGGAAGAAGTTGGGACTCGCATTACTTGCTGCATCGATGACAAAGTCTATACCCTGCGCTGACAGACCATGAGCCTCACACTGTTCGTCCATAGGCTGCGTAACATCCATCTCGACAAAGCCAAAGTCGGCCTCGTCCCAGTAAGCAGCAAACTTCGTTCTGGCACGCAGCCTGTTGCGTCCTGCCGCCACAATCCTATAACCTCTGTCAGGATTCAGCATCAGCACGTCGACCACACAACTGCCAATCAGTCCTGTAGCACCCACTACGAGAATCGTCTTCCCATTGAGACGCTTCAAGTCGAGCCCCTCATCGAAGAGGCGGTCTATATCTTTCCTGTATATTGTTTTTTCCGACATTGCTAAATGATTTTTCGCAAAGTGAGGAGTTAAAGAAGTTATCTCTTTTGAGGAGTTAACTTGAGTAACTTACTTAATCCATCCCTCGGGCTGCACCTTCATCAGGGCCTTGAGAATCTCAAGGTCTTCTACGGTTGTAATCTTGATATTCTTCTCCGATCCCGGCACGATGTGCATCTTTCTTCCACCCAGCTCAGCCATCAGCGTACACGATGCCACCGAGTTGTCGATGCCTTTGGCCTTAGCCTCCTCGTGCGCAGCTATCAAGTTGCCCAGCCTGAAAGTCTGAGGCGTCTGCGTACGGATCAGCTTGTCGCGCGGAATACTTGTCGTTGTCGTAAACCCGTCCTCACTCTCCAGGATAGCCTCACGACACTTGATGCCCGTAATCGCATAACCATACTTCTGGCAAATGGCGATGTTGGAAGAGATAATATCCTGCGAGAGCAGAGGGCGCACGGCATCATGCACCAACACGAGGTCATCGTCGCTGCATCCAGCCTCTTTCAGACCATAGATACCATTGTGTATCGACTCCTGCCCATTGGCTCCACCAGGGAAAATCCACTTCAGCTTCGTAATACAAAACTGGTTGGCGTACGACTGCAGCACCGTTTCCCATCCTGCCAGGCACACCACGGCGATTCCCTGTATGTCGGGATGCTTCTGAAATGCCATCATCGTATGGATGATAATCGGACAATTATCCACGTGCATAAACTGTTTGGGAATGTCCTGTCCCATTCTGTTGCCAGAACCGCCGGCTATAATAAGAGCATAGTTCATATCAATAATTCTTTAATCTTGTTTCACACAAACACGCACCATGCATGTTGTCGTGGTGCAAAGATACAAAAAATAAAACAACTATTCCCCTTTTCTCGAAAAACTATCAATCATTTCGCCAATTTCTTCTTCATCCACGCCTGCTGTCACATCCAACGACGGACAGAATCGGGTTCACGCCCACCTCAGCCTTAGTGAATTGAGCACGACACTCAGACTCGAGCAAGCCATAAGTCCACTTGCCCACATCGGAGTAATCTGGAAGTCGATGCCAAAGATGTGGAGCGCACCTGCCGCCAGGGGAATGCACACGATGTTGTAGACAAAAGCCCAGAAGAGATTCTGCCAAATCATGCCCACAGTCTTGCGGCTCAGCACGACAGCATCAGGAAGAGCCATGAGGTCATCGCCCATGAGCGTTATCTGAGCCACATCCATCGCCACATCCGTTCCCCGCCCTATCGCGATGCTCACATCTGCCAGGGCAAGAGCCTGCGTGTCGTTGATGCCGTCGCCCACCATAGCCACTCGCTTGCCTTGCTGCTGCAACGTCTTCACCAAAGCCTGTTTGTCACCAGGCAGCACCTTGCTGTGATAGTTGCCGATGCCTGCTTCCTGCGCCCAGTAACGGGCAGCCTCCTCCTTGTCACCACTCATCATGTACACCTCGATGCCTTCCTGCCGAAGTGCCGTCATCGCTTCCTTGGCATGGGGTTTGAGCGATTCACGCTCCTGCAGAGACAATTGGTCTTGTCGGGTGAAATCAATATTGGGATTGGGAATAGTAAGCGTTCCCGTCTTGTCGATTACAAGTGCATCCACCTTTCTGAGATTCTCCAAAGCCGATGCGTCCTTGATGAGGATTTGCTTCTGAGCCGCCTTTCCTATACCTACCATCAAGGCCGTGGGAGTGGCCAGTCCCATGGCACATGGACAGGCAATCACCAAAACGGCAACAGCCGACAGGATGGCTTGCGGCAGCGCCCCGTTGCCACCCACAATCAACCACACCAGGAAGGTAAAGAAAGCTATCGCTGCCACTACGGGCACAAACACCACGGCAGCCTTGTCTACGATGCGCTGCACCGGTGCCTTACTGCCCTGTGCTTCCTGAACCATTCGGATGATGTGCGCCAGGGCGGTGTTCTCGCCAATCTGCTTGGCTCTCATGCGGAGCTTTCCCTGACTCGGAATAGTGCCAGCCAGCACGTTGTCGCCAGCCTTTTTCATCGCCGGAGTCGGTTCACCGCTTATCATCGCCTCATCCACATAGGCAGCATCGGCAGTCATGAAACTCTCAGCCTGGGTCACCACGCCATCCACCGGAATCTTCTCGCCGGCTCTTACCTCTATCATGTCGCCTATCTGAATGGTGGAAATCGGCACTTCCTCCATCTTGTAGTCATTGGTGCCTTCCATCTTCTCGCGAGTCACCAGTCGGGCGGTCTTCGGCTGCATGCCCATCAGCTGTCGGATGCTGCTCGCCGTACTGTCCTTCGCCTTTTCTTCCAGGCATCTGCCGGTCAGCACGAAGGTGATAATCATCACGGAAGCATCGAAATAAGTGTGCCATTCTATGCCTCTCGCTCCCCAGACCATTTCTCCGAAGAAGGTGTTGAAGGTGCTGAAAAGGAAGGCGATGAGGGTGCTGAGCGCCACGAGTGAATCCATGTTTGCCGTATGATGCAGGAGCTGCTTCCAGGCGGAAACATAAAACTGTTTGCCACAATAGAGCAGGTTGGCGAGTGTCAGGAGCAGACAAATCTGGTTGGCGAAGGAACCGGTATGGGAAATCCATCCCATGGAGAAACACATCGTCAGGATGGCGAAGAGCCATGAAGCAAGGGTTCGGCGGCGCAGGAGGGTGAACTCACGGCGGTTGATTTCCTCCACGCTTCTGTCGTTTTCGATGACAAGGTCGTAGCCGGCGTTGCTGATTTCCCGTTTCATATCTTCCAGGGAGATGATGTCGGGGTTATAATCTACCAGGGCAGTTCGGCTCGCCAGGGAAACCGAGGCGGAGTTGATGCCTTTTAGCGACCGTAGTTTCTTTTCGACATTGGCAGAGCATACGCTGCAAGCCATGCCTATTACTGGAATTGTTTTCTTCATTTTTGTCTTTTTTATGCGTAAGATACTTATAGTGTGAGCACTAATGCCCACAAACTTTTCGCTGTACAAAAGTACAAAAATAATTCGTGATGCTAACAATATGTAATATTTTATTAGAATAAATTAGGAGAATGTGTCATCTTATCTAATGCAAAAAGGGCAGACTCCAAACCCACTTGGAATCTGCCCTCATCATTTATGTAAAATCATCAACTTATGAAAATTCACATTACTTTACTTCGATCTTCTTGGTTGTCTTAGCCTCTTCTTTAGGAGTAAGCTTTGGAATCTCAACCTCAAGAACACCGTCAGTTACCTTTGCTGAAATATGCTCACGGTCGGCATCCTCAGGCAAGGTGTAACACTGCTGGTAGTTGCTGTAAGAGAACTCACGACGCAAATAGTGCTCGTGCTTGTCTTCATCCTTATGTTCCATCTTGTTCTCAATGGCGATGCAGAGATTGCCGTCATTGTCGAGATTGACGCGAACCCATTCTTTCTTCAAGCCAGGAGCAGCAACCTCCATGGTGTAGACTTTATCGTTCATCTTGATATTGGTGGCAGGAGCTGTAGCGACATTCATGCGTGGCATCAAGTCGGTATCAAAGAAAGTGTCATCAAACCAATTACTCAACCAATTAGAATCATTATTTCTACGAGCTAATAACATAATTAAAACCTCCAATTTTCTTTTACTCGTCCTCTCGGTGTCTTGCGACTCCGTCGGGATTTCTATTTGTTATACTTTTGTTTATTATTCACTTTTGTTTGATTGCCTCGAGCCTCAAGACTCAGCCAACTCATTGATTGTCATCGTCTTGTAGCTTTCCGCTTTCACGGATGGATAGTGCAAGATACGTGCCAGTTCACGATGCAGTCCTTTTGTTGCCAGTTCTGTCGCAGGCAAATGCCAAAGGTGTCAGCAAAGTTTAAAATAATTATACTTTACTGACAAAGCTGTCGGCAAAGTATAAGGTAATGATACAGCAGTTGACATTATTCATTCGCCACTCTTTAGAAAGGTCATCAAAAGTCGAGTTTGACCAAAATGACACGGAACCATTGGGTGAGTCATAAGTCAAATCCTATGTAGTAAATATTTATGGCAATCATCTTAACACTGTGGCTTGGTGAAAAAATGAGGTGATTTTTCGCTCATATTTACCCATTCTGTATTTTTTTATAGTCTTTATGTGTAAAAATAATATAAAAAGCAGTAATTTTAAAAACGTTTTATTATATTTGCCCGAAAATTGCTATGACTAAGAATCTATTTCGATACTTCTCTACAAAACACGTTTGTAGAAAAATCTGCATTAAGACTTTCAGAAAAACCTAACAGTGAAGTTCGCAAATGTGTGATTTCTATAAGAAATATTTGGAAGGAAAAAGTCTGGAGGCAAATGAGGCAGCAAGAATGACTGCAGAAGAAGATTAATACAAATAAATAAAGTATGGCTAAGAATTTTGAAGATTTTAAAAGACTTTATCCTCTTTCAAAGACTTTGCGCTTTGAAGCAAAACCTATTGGTGCCACTTTGGATAATATAATCAAAAGTGGTTTGCTGGATGAAGATGAACACAGAGCTGCAAGCTATGTGAAGATGAAGAAATTGATTGATGAATACCACAAGGTATTTATTGACAATACTCTGTTAATTCTTATGTAATCGATTGAAAATGAGAGAGTTAATTAACGTAATATAACTAATAAAATTTGG
>ENA-UESH01000963-UESH01000963.1-human-gut-metagenome-genome-assembly--contig:-NODE-963-length-22752-cov-25.815568_pt1 | contig 22752 bp, 19 predicted proteins | sample MGYA00243001_ERZ508002 | MGnify/ENA primary metagenome ERZ508002 (study PRJEB26167, sample SAMN06115447) | human gut metagenome | host: Homo sapiens | place: China:Anhui | collected 2015-08-07... | reverse complement strand
CGTTGTCGTAAAATGGGTTTGTGTAGGTGCCGTCCGCTGCCTTAGTGCAGTAGTCAGAGGCTTTCCACCCGGCCCGGCCTTCGTGTTTGGCCGGAGCCGTGCCGCGTGTCCCGAGCAGCGTTAGCGCACCGCCTGCGGCGGAAAAGCAGCTCAGTAGCTTCTGGCAGATGTAGTCGCCCTGGGTCACGGTGCTATCGCCGATGACCAGCGCCGAAGCGGTAACAGCCTTGTTGTCTACGGCGATGATCGTGCACGTGCCGCTTGCCAGCAGGCTGTAACCAGAACTGTACACCTTCCACTGCAGCGGATACGTCCCGGCTGCATTGGCCGTTACGGACAGATGATCGTCATACCGCCGTGTGGTCAGCCCACTGACTGAGCCGCACCAAAAAATGGCGTTCTGCCGGGAAATCACATTGGCGTAGTAGATACTGAATTCGCCACCGGTCAGGACCCTAACCACTGGGGGAATGGCCACGGTGATGGCCGGGTCGGTATCACCCGGGTCTCCTTTAGGTCCCTGCGGGCCGGTTGCGCCGGTATCTCCCTTGGGACCCTGGGGGCCGGTCGCGCCATCCGCGCCATCGTTTACGGTAGCAACCGCCGTTCCGTCCACCTCGATGGTGGTCACTTTCCCGCTTTTCGTGGCCGTCACCACCGGGCTATGACCCGCAGTCCCCTGTGGGCCGGTCGCGCCCGTGTCGCCCTTAGGTCCCTGGGGACCGGTCGCGCCGGTGTCGCCCTTCGGTCCCTGCGGGCCGGTATTACCCTTCGCGCCATCGAACGCCCCGCTGGCCTTGGCCTGTGCCAGGGCGGCGTTGGTTGCCGCCTGCAGCGTGTCCGCCGACAGTGCCCCCACCTCCGTCGCCGTGTAGGTCGGTTTGCTGTCCTCTTTGGCCCACGCCGGTACGGTGGGGTCCTTCTCCTCCACTGGATGCTCGGCCAGGTACGTAGCCACCACCTTGGCGATGTCCTCCTCGGACGCACCGCCCATGCCCTTGATCAGCTCCATCAGCTGATCGTACACGCTTTCAGGCGGGTCTGCCGGAGCGCCGCCGGGGGTGGTGACAGACGGCAGCACCCGCAGATCCGCCGCCCGGCTGGTGTGCAGATCCCCGGCGTACAGGCCCACGGACGCCCACCCCGGCGTGCTGAGCACCGGCAGAGCCGCCGTATTGCCGGTGAATACCACGTCCTGATAGGTGCCGTCCGCCAGGTTCACCCGCATGGTTTTTGTGCCATAGGGGGTCCACTCGTCATCCAGGTCCCACACCACCGTGTAGTCGCTGTTGCCGCAGATCACGGTCCCCGTGCCTCCGGCCCGCTTGTCCCGAATTTTGATCTTGATTTCAGGCATTTGCATCATCTCCCTTCGGATACGCCCCCACGCGGCGGAAAAGTTGCCCCCGCTGTTGCCGTCTCCGTTTTCGCTGACAGTTGACAGCATGGCCCTGCGATGCTACAGCTTCGCCCGCACCGGCGAGGACGCCGCCTATCTGGCCTTTGACATCCCCCTGGAGCAGATGGAGCAGGGCCTGGCCGCGCTGAAAACCCTGGGCGTCGGCGGCTTCAACGTTACCATGCCCTGCAAGACCGCCGTGGCGGGGCTGGTGGACGAGCTGTCCCCCGCCGCCAGACTCATCGGCGCCTGCAACACCGTTACTGTCAGTCAGGACGGCAGGCTCACCGGCCACAAAACCGACGGCATCGGCTTTGTCCGCAATCTCCACGAAAACGGCATGGAGGTCCGGGGCAAGCGTCTGGTGGTGCTGGGCGCAGGCGGCGTGGCTACCGCCATCTGTGTGCAGGCCGCTCTGGACGGCGCGGCGAAGATCGCCATCTTCAACCGTGACGACGAGTTTTTCGCCAACGGACGGCACACCGTGGAGAAGCTGGCCCAGGCCGTGCCCGGCTGCAAGGCATCCATCACCCCGCTGGAGGACGGCGCAGCCCTGGCCGATGCGGTGCGTCACTGCGACATCCTGGTAAACGCCACCCGTGTGGGCATGAAGCCCCTGGACGGCGAGACGTTGGTCGATCCCGCCCTGTTCCGCGCCGATCTGGTGGTGGCGGACACGGTGTATAATCCCCGTGAGACCCGGATGATCCGGGGAGCCAAGGCCGCAGGCTGCCAGGTCGCCGTGGGCGGCATCGGCATGCTGCTGTGGCAGGGCGTGGCCGCCTTCAGGCTGTTCACCGGCAAGGATATGCCCGCCCAGGAGGTCCTGGAGAAGTTCTTCTCCTGAAAAGAACGATGTGAGGTGCGACGATGAAATTCCCCAACATGTTTTCCCCCGTGCAGACCGGCACGGTGACGGTTCCCAACCGCTTTGTGGTGCCCCCATGGGCAACAATCTGGCCAACACCGACGGCTCCCTCAGTGAGCGCTCCCTCTCCTATTACCAGGCCCGGGCCAAGGGCGGCTTCGGCCTGATCACCATCGAGTCCACGGTGGAGAAGGACAGCAAGCTGGGCGGTAACTTCCGCATTGCCTCCTATCCCACCGGCAAGGGGCAGATCTCCGAGGCCATCCGCTCCATGATCGTCCGGGCGGAGCAGGCCGGGGTGAACATCCGGCTGAACACCGAGGCCACGGAGGAGCCCCTGCGGGCCCTGGCTCCCGACGCCGTGATCCTGGCCACCGGCTCCGTGCCGCTGGTACTGCCCATTCCGGGGCTGGCCGACTGCGGCTATGTCACCGCTCAGGACCTGCTGCTGGGCAAGACCGCCGCAGGCAGGCGCGTCCTGGTGGTGGGCGGCGGCATGGTGGGCTGTGAGGCCGCCGAGTATCTGGCCGAGCGGGGCCATCAGGTGGCCATCGTGGAGATGAAGGACGTCATCGCCGCCGACGTGACTCCGGAAAACCGCCGCTATATGTTCCGGAACTTCGAGGAGAACCATGTGCTGCTGCAGCCCGGCGCCAAGGTGACCCGGTTCTATGCCGACGGCGTGGACTACGCCCTGGCAGACGGCACCGCCGGTTCCCTGCGGGGGTATGACACCGTTGTGCTGGCCATGGGCTCCCGGTCTAACGCCGGGCTGAAGGAGACCGCCGGGAAGGTGGCCGGTCAGGTACTGGTCATCGGCGAGGCCGCCAAGGCCCCCGGCAATGCCGTTCTGGCCACCGGCGACGCCCTGGAGGCGGCGCTGGCCATCTGAGGCCCACAGAACCGGCAAATTATGACGTGCTGTGTCTTGGAGCGCAGCGGAAAGGAGTCGTCCAAAATGGTGAAAATCCCAACAGAAAAGTGGAGAAGCTGCTGCCGGAGGAGCGGCTGGGAGGCAATGGTCTCTTTGCCCGCATTACTGTTTTCCCCGGCAGGGAGATCGACTATCACGAGCACCACGGCGAAACCGAAACCTATCACATCATCGCCGGCGAGGGCGTATACAGCGACAACGGCGCGGAGCGTGCCATTCACGCCGGTGACACGTTTTTCTGTGACGATGGCGGCGGACACGGCATCCGCAACACCGGGGCGGATGATCTGGTGTTCATCGCGCTCATTATCAGGAAGTGAAATTTGATATGGCAGGCATAAAAGGCACGCTTTTGCGTGCCTTTTATGCTGAGACTGGCTCTTTGACAGACAGAAAAAAGCCCGCGAAATCCTATGATTTCGCGGACTTTTTTTCATGCTGTACCACTGTAGATTTTCGAGTTTTTCCTGAAAACACTGCACAGTTGGTATCGTCACGGTCAAGCGGTGCGGTTTAGGTTTCTTGCTTGTGCTCTTCAAGCTGCAGCAGCCTGTGATCTTCCGTCAACACCTTCATCTGGCTGATGGCGATGGCATTGAGCTTTGCCAAACGCTCCGCCTGCGGGACTCCTTCGTTGATGAAAACAGCATTCAGGTTCTCCAGATTGGACAGGCACACGAGCTGCGAAACGTTGGCATAGTCGCGGATGTTGCCTTTGAACTCCGGATGGGCATCGCGCCACTCTTTGGCCGTCATACCAAACAGCGCCATATTCAGTACATCGGCTTCGTTGGCATAGAGCAGAGAAATTTGCCGCGCAGACAGCTCCGGCGGAATAAGATTTTCCTTGATGGCATCTGTGTGAATGCGGTAATTGATCTTGGCAAGGTTGCGCTTGATGTCCCAACCGAGCTGTTTTAATTCTTCAGACTTGAGCCGCTCGAACTCTTTGATGAGGTATATCTTGAATTCGGGACTGATCCACATACCGAACTCAAAGGCGATGTCTTTATATGCGTATGTCCCGCCGTACCGTCCGGCTTTGGCTCTGAGACCAATTGCGTTGGTTTTTTCTACCCATTCTTTTACGCTGAGCTTGTAGCTGTTTAAGCCAGCCTGACTTCTAATTGTGGCAAATTCGCCATAATTAAAATCGGGGTAGTGTTTTTTTGATTTTTTTGCAAAAATAATCCAGACCGCCCTATCGGCGGTCTGGATTATTGCTTATCTTAATGAGATTACGGATAAGCCAGAGGTTTTGATTTTAAGCCTTGCCGCCGTTATGCAGTCTTCATATCTTGACTATTACCATTTAACGGCTGGTAAAAAAAGGCTGTGGGCCACCCAGATGGGCTCCGCTTTCTGGATCAGCTCCGTGGTCGGAGGCCACCACAATCTCATGCTCAGACGCCAACAGCCGGGAGAGCACCCGATCATCGACCCGGCGCAGGAAAGTCTCCTTTTCCGCCGAATCGTGGCGATGGGCCGCTTCATCCGCCCCGTTGATATGCAGCAGCACAAAGGGGCAGCGTTCCGCCGCTCGCAGGGCTGCCTCTGTCTTGGCGTCCAGATCCGTATCCACATCGCCAGTAGCCCCCTTTACCGGGAAAAGCTCCATGTGCAGCAGCCGGGCAATCCCCTTTACCAACTCCTTGCCGCAGATCACGGCGCTCTTCTGGGGAAATGGCGGCAGTGCTACCGGAACAGACTGTCCCCACAGAAGCATACATCGTTCTTTCGTCAGCAGTCTTTCAAAGGCATGGCGCAGTACCAAGCTTCCCTGCGGGCACAGTGCCCGCTGCCCGCCGGAAGGAATCTGCGTTACAATGTTATTCACAGTATGCGCCATGTGGGGAAATACCAGCAGTGCCTGATAGCCGCCCAGCCGGTAATAGGTAAATGCAGGATCCTCTACCTTTGCCGGGGCACAGCAAGGCATGGTACAGCAGCCCTCTCCATCCAGCGTGTAGCAGCTGCCCCGCAGCAGCAGGTCATCGGGCCGGACGGGGATTCCGGCCCCCAGCGCCTCTACATAGCCTCGGAGATGTACCGGCAGATCCGTTACCCCCAACAGGCGCAGTACGCAGTGCAGTGTTTCCGGTGGGAAGCCGCCGCAGGTATCCACATACCGCACAGAACCCATGGACGCCAGATGGCCATATCGCTCCACCTGAAAGTGGGGATCCGTCATGCCGTCAATCACGCATAATATCCTGCTCAACTCTCTCCCCCTTTTTCCATTGGAACTTGTTTCGTTATACTTCCCGGCGCAGCACCCGGTAGACAAAGGACATATCCAGTCCGCCGCGTACCACGTCCGCCAGCAGGTCGTACTGCCGTTCCTTGTAGCCGCAGGCGTCAAAGGTTGCCAGCGCGTCAAAGGACACGCCCTTTCTGGCGCACAGTGCTTTCAGGATCGTATCCGTGATGCCCGGCGCGTCAAAAATGCCGTGGACATAGCTGCCGTATACGTTTCTGCTGCCGGTGAGGGCGGGCATCTGCTGCTGACTGCGACCCATGTGGATCTCGTACCCCTCGTAGGCGAGTCCGTTCAGGCCGGAGAGCATTCCCTCCACACCGTGAAAGACGCCTTGCGTCTGGGTCTGCACCTTTTCACCCCGGAATTCGGTGTCCATCTCCAGCAGACCCAAACCGTTGATCTCCGTGACACCGGCGGCCTCCACATGCTCCGGGTCGGACACGGTGCGCCCCAGCATCTGATAGCCGCCGCAGATGCCGAAAACCAGCGTGCCGGCGTCAGCCGCCTTCAAAATGGCCGCCTCCAGACCGGACTGCCGCAGCCACCGCAGGTCGGCAATGGTGCTCTTGGTACCCGGCAGCAGGATCATGTCCGGCTGGTGCAGGTCACTCACCTGATCCACATAGCGCAGCGACACGTTTCCGTAATGTTCGAAGGGACTGAAATCCGTGAAATTGGAGATGCGCGGCACACGGATTACCGCGATATCCAAGAGCTTTCGCTCTTTGGAGCGGTCAAACCGCTCGGTCAGGCTGTCTTCATCGTCGATGTCTACGTGGGCGTAGGGGATGACCCCCGCCACCGGGATGCCGCACAGCTGCTCCAGCGTCTTCAGTCCCGGCTCCAGAATGGCCCGGTCACCCCGGAATTTGTTGACCACCACGCCCTTGATGCGGCGGCGCTCGTCCTCCTCCAGCAGTGCCACCGTACCGTAGAGCTGGGCGAACACGCCGCCCCGGTCGATGTCGCCTACCAGCAGCACCGGCGCGTCCACCAGCTTGGCAAGGCCCATATTGACGATATCATCCTGCTTGAGGTTGATCTCCGCAGGGCTGCCTGCCCCCTCAATGACGATCACATCATACTCTGAGTTCAGACTGTTGTAGGCCTCCAGCACAGCGGGGATGTAGTCCCGCTTGCGGTGGAAGTACTCCATGGCCTGCATATTGCCCCGCACCTGTCCGTTGACGATGACCTGACTGCCCACGTCGGTGGTGGGCTTGAGCAGGATGGGATTCATGCGGGTGTCCGGCTCGATCCCGGCGGCCTCTGCCTGCACTACCTGCGCCCGGCCCATCTCGCCGCCGTCCTTGGTGATGAAGGAGTTCAGCGCCATGTTCTGGCTCTTGAACGGTGCCACGCGGTAGCCGTCCTGCTTCAAAACGCGGCAGAGTCCCGCCGCCAGCAGGCTCTTTCCCGCATTGGACATGGTCCCCTGAATCATAATATTCATTGCCATAGTGATTTCTCCTTGCAGAATTGCCGGATGGCCGTTATCAATGCTTCATTTTCCCCGTGAGGCCTCACCGCAATGCGATACCACCCGTCGCCCAGCCCGTTGTAATTCCCACAGCCACGGATGGCGATACCCTGCTGCAGCAGGCCCTCCCGCAGCCACAGCGGCCCGCGGAACAGCAGGTAATTGGCATGGGACGGGCATACCCAGAAGCCCAGCGCCGTCAGGTTATCCGTGAGCCACCGCCGCTCCGTGTGGACGAGGGACAGCGTCCTTTGCAGGAAGTCCCGCTCCGCCAGCGCCGCCACACCGGCACTCTGGGCCGGCGAGGACACGTTCCACGGCGGGGACGCGGCCGCCATGCGGCGCAGTAACGCATTGTCGGCGCACAGGCAGTACCCCAGCCGGATGCCCGCCATGCCGTAGCTTTTGGTGAATGCCTTCAGGATCAGCAGCTCCGGGTGCGCTGCCAGAAGGGACTTGGCGCTGACGCCGTCCTCCGTGAGATCGAGAAAGCACTCATCCAGAAACAGCCGCGCCCCTTGTGCCGCGCAGTATTGCAGGATCTGCTCCAGCAGAGGGAGCGGGATCAGCCGCCCGGTGGGGTTGTTGGGGTTACAGAGGAATACCACCTCCGGTTTTTTTCCCTCTAAGAAGGACAGAAACCTCTCGTCCAAATCGAAATTCTGCGCCTGATGCAGGAAATACCGCTCTACGCGGCAACCCACCTGCGCCAGTCCCGCCCCATATTCCACAAAGGTGGGGGCCAGTTCCACCGCCGTCCGGGGCCGCAGGGCGGCGCAGTATGTGTAGATCAGGTCTGCCGCGCCGTTTCCGCAGAGAATATAGGACGTCGGCACCTGCTCATGGCCCGCGATAGCCTGCACCAGCCGGCGGCAGTAGGGGTCGGGGTAGCGGTGCAGCCGGGGCAGAGCCCGGCACACCGCCTCCAGTACGCCGGGAGGCGTACCCAGGGGGTTGGTGTTGGCGGAAAAATCCAGCGTGATACCGCCGCCGTATACATCGCCGCCGTGTTGATTTTCTGTTTGATACAGCATCTATGTCTCCTTTATAGCGCAAAGGACAGCTTGACCCCGCAGCTTAAAAGCAGGGTGAGGATCGCTGTGACGGTCATCAGGCGGCACACACGGGGGATGTCCTCGTGGGTGATCTCCCGCGATGCGTCGCCGATATACTCCTTTTTGTGCAGTACACCGTGGTACCACGCATCCCCGGCCAGACGCAGGCCCAGAAGCCCGGCGCAGACAGATTCCGTCTGGGCCGAGTTGGGACTGGCGTGCTTCCGGTGGTCGCGGCGGAAGATCCGCCAGCCCGCTGAAATATCCAGTCCCATCAGGCCGCCCGCCGTCAGCATCAGCAGGGCGGACAGCCGCGCCGGGATATAATTCACCACATCGTCCGCCTTGGCGGGTACAAGACCGATGTTCTTATAGGGCGGCTCCACATACCCCAGCATGGAGTCCATGGTGTTCACTGCCTTGTAGAAAAATCCCAGCGGCGCGCCGCCGATGGCCAGAAACAGCAACGGCGCCACCACGCCGTCGGAGGTGTTCTCCGCCACCGTTTCCACGGCGGCACGGGTCACGGCGGCATCGTCCAGCCGGTCGGTATCCCGCCCCACGATCATGGAAACAGCATGGCGGGAGGCGGCCAAATCCCCGCTTTCCAGCGCGTCATAGACCTTCATGCTCTCGTCCCGCAAGGACTTGACGGCCAAGATCTGCCAGCACATCACGCTTTCCAGCGCCAGACGCAGCCACGGGCTGACCAGACCGCTCAGCCACAGCAGCAGAGCCGGGACGGCGGTGGATACGATGACCACCGCTCCCCACAGGATGGCGCCCGCCGCCCGCTCACCGGAGGGCGTTTTGGGGCATATGCACCGCAGCCCCCGCTCCAACACACTGATACATTTTCCAATCAGAACTACCGGATGGGGAAAGCCGTGGGGGTCGCCCACCAGAAGGTCTATGCAAAAGCCGATAACAAGTGCCGCAAGCGACCACATCATGCCGTTTCTCCTCCGCCCTGCATCGTAAAAATATAAATGGGATTTTGTCCGCTCATCAGGTGATAGCTTCCGGCTTTTCTGTCCCGCGCTGCTTGCAGGGACACCACCTCCGTCTCCGCAAAGGGGAACGCCGACAGGCAGTCCGTCAGTTCAGCCACGGACTCCAGCGAAACGGCCGTGGCCACGATGCGGACATGAGGATTTTTTGCCAGCAGCAGCGCCACGATCTCGTGCATATTGCCGGCACTGCCGCCGATGAATGCGTGAGTGGGGGCTGGCAGACCGACGCAGGCCTCCGGCGCGCTGCCGCAGACCACCTGTAAGTTTTCCAATGCAAACCGATTACGGTTTTGCCCCAGCAGCGCTGCGGCATCCTCTCGCCGCTCTACGGCGCAGACAAGCCCTTGCTTTGCCTGTAAGGCCATTTCCACCGACACTGAGCCGGTACCGGCGCCGATGTCCCAGCAGACGCTCCGCTCCGTCAGCCGCAGCTTGGACAGGCATACCGCCCGCACCTCACTTTTGGTCATGGGAACCACGGGCATTCCCTCCGCACTGCGGAGAAAGGCGTCATCCGGCAGACCCGGTGTGACCACCGCGTCGGGATGGGGGTTTTCGATAAGCGCCACGCTCAGAGGGGCATAGACACCATCCGTCAGTTCCGCCGCCGTGCCGCGCACGATGCGCTCATCTGGGTAGCCCAGCCGCTGGCCCACATACAAAGAGACATGGCCCAGATCACCCTCTGTCAGCGTACGGCACAGATCGTTGATGCCGCGCTCGCCGCCTACCAGCGCAAAGAGGCGGCCATTTGCCCGCACCTCCGGCAGAATGTTGTGCTGCCGCCCGTGGAGACTCACCACCCGGACATCCTCATAGGAGGTCCGGAGCCGGGCGCACAGATAGGACAACGAGCTCAAACCCGGCAGCACCGCCGTGTCGCAGCCCTCCAGCAGGGGCAGCAGCTTTTTCGTGCCGCTGAAGAAGCCGGTATCGCCGGACATGACCACCGCGAAGCGGCGGTACTCCCAGTGGGTGCGGATAAAGTCCGCAATATCCTGCGGCGCAATGGCGTCGCAGGTGTGCTGTCCCGGCCGCGCCACAGCCTCCAGCATCCGTTTTGCACCGATGAGACAGTCCGCCGCCTCAATGGTTTCACTGACCTCACGGGTCATAGCCTCCCGGCTGCCGGGGCCGATGCCGACGATCCGCACCTGCGGCCGGACGGTGCAGCCAAACCGCTTACGCAGCACATCCAGCACCGCCGCAAAGGGAAGCCCCTCCCGCTGAGGCGGGCGGCCAATGACCACCAGACCTGCGCCCGCCTTCCGGGCGGCGGATGCCTTAGCGGGAAAGCCGCCGGCTTCGCCGCCGTCCTTGGTCACCATCCATGCGGCGTCGGCAAACCGCAGTGTGGCCAGATCCATCTCCTCGGAGAAAGGCCCCTGCATGGCGATGATATGGGCGGCCTTCAGCCCTGCTGCGCGGCAGGCCTCCAGCGAGGCATCCATGGGCAGCACCCGGGCGTATACCCGCTGGGTAAAATCGGGGATGCCGCTATACGCCGCCAGCTCCTTACTGCCGGTGGTCAGCAGGATATTGCCTCGCGTACTCTCCAGAAATGCGGCGGCCGCCGCCGCATTCTCCACGCAGACCACATCCTCCGTCTGTTCGGAGGATTGCCGCAGCAGGCGCAGATACTCCGTCTCCGTTTCCCGACAGGCTGTGCAGATGCTCTCGGTGATGGAGGTGGCATAGGGGTGGGTAGCGTCGATGACCAGATCGAACCGCATCCTTTGCAGCATCCGGATGATGTCCTCTACCGGGATGCGTCCCGCCAGAACCGTAATGTTTTCCGCCTCCGGCAGCAGCGTTTCACCGTACTCCGTGGCCACGCATACCGTAGCCTGCACCGGCTGTCCGGTCAGGAATTCCACCAGCTCCCGGCCCTCCGTGGTGCCGGCAAACACGCAGATATTACACATTGCGGTATCCTCTGGGTGTGACCAGTTGACCGGCCACCGTTTTGACGACGGTGCTGCCGATCAGCACGGTGCAGAACATATCCACCTCCGCCTCCCGCAGCTCTGCCAGCGTCAGGATGCGGCTGCTCTGCCCCTCACGGCCAATATTGCGCACGATGCCGCACAGCCGCTCTCCCGGCAGACGGCGCAACAGGATATCGCAGGCCCGCTTCAGGTGGTCGGGTCTGCCGTGGCTGGCGGGATTGTACAGGGCGATGGTCAGATCCGCCGCCGCCGCGCAGTCCAGCCGCTTTTCGATGGTTTCCCACGGCGTCAGCCGATCGCTGAGGCTGATGACCGCAAAGTCGTGGGTCAGCGGCGCACCCAGCACCGCTGCGGCGCTGCAAGCCGCCGTCAGACCAGGCACCACCTGAATTTCAGGCTCCTGCGCCTCGCCCCGCAGCTCATAGACCAGCGCCGCCATGCCGTAGATGCCGCTGTCACCGGAGCAGACCATGGCAACGGTCTTACCGCTGCGCGCCAGCTCCAGCGCCAGCTGGCAGCGCTCGGCCTCCCGTGTCATGGGGGTGGAGTGAAGCTCCTTGCCGGGGTAGCGATCCCGCACCAGATCCACATACACCGGGTAGCCTACGATGGCGTCACACGCCCGCAGGGCGGTATCCGCCCGAACGGTCATATCCTCATAGCTGCCCGGCCCGATACCTACTACAGTTACCTTACCCAAAGCGCACCTCCCAATGCTCCGCCGCAACGGCGACGGTCACGCCGTCCCGCGCTGTTTTTTGTACGATCAGTTTTTCGGCATCCAGCAGCGCCGCCCGCTCACAGACATTGTCCACGCCGGTAACGGAGCAGACGAAGTCGGAGGGAGTGAAGTCACCCGCCACATCCCGCAGCTGCTGCGCCGTGTAAAAATGCACCGGCCAGTTGTTTTTCTCACAGGCGGCCAGCAGGCCTGCCTCGTCCTGCTTCAGGTCGATGGAACAGACGCCGCAGATGGCCGCCGTGTCCAGCCCATTTTCCGCGAACACTGTCTGCACCGCACGCACCACCGCCTCGGCGGAGATGCCCCGCCGGCAGCCTACACCTACCCGCAGTACGCGAGGGATAAGCCGCAGGGTTCGGGCGAAGTGTGCCTTTGTGCGCCAGCCAATGAAAACGCCCAGCGGGCCACTCTCCCCGGCAAACGTACCCTCCGGTAGGGGGGCGGGCAGAGAAAACTGGCTGCAAAGGGGGATATCCTTCTCTAAGATCGCCGCCGAAACCGCCTTGGCAAGCCCCATGTCAGAGATGACGCAGCCGTGCCGGGCAGCCCATGCGTCCACGGAAAATTTGCCGCGGACATCGGTGGCGGTGGTGACCACCGCCGTGGCCCCCAGCTTTTCCGCCAGCGCCGCCGCCAGCGCGTTGGCGCCGCCGATGTGGCCGGAGAGCAGGGGGATCACAAACCGCCCCGCCTCGTCGATGCAAACCACCGCCGGGTCGGTCTTTTTGCTTTTGACATAGGGGGCGATCTCCCGCACGGCGATGCCGCAGGCCCCCACGAAGATCAGTGCGTCCATGGAGGAAAAGCACGCGCCGTACACCGCCTTGTCCAGCGGCAGAAACTCCGGTTCCTCAAACCGCTCCATGGTGTAGCACACGAACACTGCCTCCGGGAGCGCTGTCATCACCCGCCGCGCCGTGGCGCAGCCGCCCCGGCTGAAGGCAAACAGGGCGGCTCTCATTGCGCCCCCTTGCGGAACTCCGTTGTAAAATCAGGGTGGTACAGCAGGGAACGCAGGTAGTTGTCGCCCAGACAGTTGCCCACCACGATCAGCGAGGTCTTGGTCAGACCGTTGCCCGTCACCGTCTCGTGGAGCGTCCCCACGGTGCAGCGGAAGACCTTCTCCTCCGGCCAGGTGGCCTTATACACCACCGCCGCCGGGGTGTCAGCGGTATAGCCTCCCGCCAGCAGCTGGGCTTGCAGCAGTTCGGTCAGTGAAGTGCTGAGAAACAGCACCATGGTGGCCTGATGGGCCGCCAGCGAGCGGATGGACTCCCGCTCCGGCACCGGGGTGCGGCCCGGGGCGCGGGTGATGATGACGGTCTGGCTCACATCGGGCAGGGTGTACTCCGCCCGCAGCGCGGACGCTGCGCCGCAGAAGGCGCTTACGCCGGGGCAGACGTCGTAGACAATGTCCCGCTTTTCCAGCTCGTCGAACTGCTCCCGCACCGCACCATAGATGCTGGAATCCCCCGTGTGCAGACGCACCGTGGTCTTTCCCTCCGCCTCCGCTTTCTCGATGAGGGCGATAACCTCCTCCAGCGTCAGCTTGGCGCTGTCGTGGATCTCGCAGCCCTCCCTGGTGTAGTCCAGCAGCGCCGGATTCACCAGCGAGCCGGCGTAGATCACCACGTCGGCCTCGCCCAGCAGCTTGGCGCCTCGGACGGTGATGAGGTCGGCAGCGCCGCTGCCCGCTCCCACAAAATGTACCATTGTCAGTCCTCCTTTATCCGGCGCAGCAGCTTGGATGCGCCCTTCGTCTCACAAAGATAGCCATATTCCTTGGAAAAGAGGATGGCTCCCGTCTCTATATCACTGCATTTATAGTGCATCATGTCGTCAATGCGCCCGGCCAGCCGGTGCAGCACTGCGTCATAAAGTCCCTGCTCCTTCAACAGCCGCAGGGCGTCGTCACAGGTGGCGCAGCAGAGCATCTCCGCCGCCGCACCGCCTTGCAGCCCCTCTGCGGCGGCACAGGCCGTCAGGATGTCCATGCGGCAGTCGCCGTAGCGGGAGTGGGTGTTCCACATACCGCCCGCCAGCTTTACCAGCTTGCCGATATGACCGATGAGCAGCGCCCCTCTGAAGCCCAGCTCCCGGCATATCTCCAGCGCGTCGCCGATGAAGTTGGAGGTCATCACCGCCGTGGCGGGGTCGATGCCCATGGCACCCTTGATATAGTCCGCGCCGTAGTTGCCGGGGGCCAGCAGCACATAGTCCGCGCCGCCCTCCCGTCGCTGCCGCAGCTCTACATGGATGGTGTCCACCAGCGCCTGCTCGCTCATAGGCTCTACGATCCCCGTGGTGCCTAAGATGGAGATGCCGCCCTCGATGCCCAACCGGGGATTGAAGGTCTTTTTCGCCAGCGTCTCGCCATCGGGAGCGGAGATCACCACCCGCAGGCCGCCGGTGTATCCGAACAGGCCGCAGACCTCCTCCACATTCTCCCGGATCATCCGGCGGGGTACAGAGTTGATGGCCGCCGCGCCCACCGGCTGGTCAAGACCCGGCTTGGTTACCCGGCCCACGCCCTGTCCGCCGTCGATGACAATGCCAACAGTCTCTGTTTTCCGCACCTCGGCATAGATCAGGGTGTCACGGGTGATATCCGGGTCATCGCCGCTGTCCTTCCGGATGGCGCAGCGCACACAGTCCGGGGACAGATAGATGTCCTCCACCGCCAATGCCAGCTCCATGCCCTTGGGTGTCAGCAGGCGGATGGACTCCTTTTTGCTGCCGCTCAGCAGCATCCATGCGGCGGCCTTGGCCGCCGCCGCGGCACAGGAGCCGGTGGTGTAGCCCAGACGGAGCTTTTTTCCGTCCCGTATGATAAATTCCTTCATAACCTACCGCCTGATCTGGTAGAGCATGGCGTTGCAGATGGCCGCCGCCACGTTGCTGCCGCCCTTGCGGCCCCGGGACACGATGTAGGGTGCGGCAGCGGCCTCGATGATGCGCTCCTTGCTTTCCACCACATTCACAAAGCCCACCGGTACCCCGATGATGAGGGCGGGACGGAGCTTGCCGGCCTCCATCAGCTCCTCCAGCGAAAAAAGTGCCGTAGGGGCGTTGCCGATGGCGAAGATGCAGGGCTTAGGCAGGGCTGCCGCCCGCTCCATGGATACAAAGGCACGGGTCACGCCCCGCTCCTTAGCCTCCGCCGCCACGTCCGCGTCCGACATGAAGCAGTGTACCTCTCCGCCCAGCGAGGCGAGGATCGTCTTATTGATCCCGGCCTTGACCATCTGGGTATCGGTGACGATGTCGCAGCCCGCCCGTAGAGCGGCGATGGCCTTTTGCACCGCGTGGCCGGAAAAGGCCAGATTGTCCACATAGTCAAAATCCGCCGTGGTGTGGATGACCCGTTTGATAACCAGCTCGTTTTCCGGGTCCAGCCGCCGGTCGCCCAGCAACTCTGTGATGATGGCGAAGCTGCGCTTCTCAATGTCCATAGGCTTCATTTGCTCCATCATAGCGTCTCCTTTCTGCAAGCCGCCAAAAAGCGCTGTGCCATGACCGGCTTGGCGTAAAAATGGAAGTGGGGGAAGCCCGCGTACAGCGTATCGGTGGCGTGTACGCAGGTCCACTGCTTTCCGGAGGGCTTTTCCGCCAAAAAAGCGCCGCCGGGCTGGGGGGTGTCCCAGTGGTGGAATTCATGCATGGGTACCTGCTCTCCGGCGCGGCAGAGGAGATTGTCCTTCCGGGCCGTGGCGGTGATATAGCCGAACCGGGTCAGCCTCCCCGTATCAAAGCAGTCCCCCGGCAGCGCACCCACCATGGCGCGGCCTGCGATGGACTGCGTCAGATACATGAAGCCGCCGCACTCGGCGATACAGGGCATCCCCGCGTATACAACGTCTCGGATTTGCCTGCGCAGGGCGTGGTTTTCCTCCAACTGCGCCGCGTAAAGTTCCGGGTAGCCGCCGCCTAAGTACAGCCCCTGTACGCCGTTGGGAAGCCGTTCATCCGTCAGGGGGCTGAAGGGCACCAGCTCCGCGCCCAGCTGCCGCAGCAGGTCGAGACTGTCCTCATAGTAAAAGCAGAACGCCCTGTCCCGCGCCACGCCGATCCGCACCGGCGCGCCCGCCTCCGGCAGCACCGGCGGCGTAAAGCGAAGCGGCGGCGCGGCAGCCGCAATTTCCAGCAGGGCGGCTATGTCCAGCGTTTTTTCTGCCTCGGCCGCCAGCTTGCGCAGCTTCTCTTGCAGGTCGGCTACCTCGTCCGCAGTGATGAGCCCCAGGTGGCGGCTCTCCAGCGTACACTCTGGCAGACGGGGCAGGTAGCCGCAGGCGCGGACGCCCAGCCGGCTTTCCAGCTCCCGCGCCAGCGCACCGTAGCTCATGGCACTGCACCCGTTCAGAATGACGCCCTGCACGTTGTTGTCCGGCGCGAAGTCCAGAAAGCCCTGCACCGCCGCCACAACGGACAACGCCGCCCCCCGGGCGTTCACCACCAGCACCACGGGGCTTTCCGTTTCCCGCGCCGTCTCATAGGTGCTGGCGCGGGTGGATGTCAGCCCCAGCCCGTCATAATAGCCCATGACGCCTTCAATCACCGTGATATCGCAGTCCTGACCGTTGTGCGCCAGCAGATAGCGCATGGTGTCGGGGTCAAAAAAGAACGGGTCGAGGTTAGAGCTTTTCGCGCCGATGACTCGGCTGTGGAACATGGGGTCAATGTAATCCGGGCCGCATTTCGCCGCGCCTACCCGCAGGCCCCGCGCTGCCAGCGCCTGCAAAACGGCGCAGGTGACGGTGGTTTTGCCGCAGCCGCTGTTGGTACCGGCCAGTACCAAGCGGGGGACTTTTTGCTCCATAGCGACCTCTCAATCCGCCACGATGGTGGCAAAATAGCTGATCTCCTCCGGCAGCTGCCGCAGGTCGGTGTAGACCTGCTCCGTTTCCAGTCCGCAGTCCGCCACCATCCCGGCATTTGCCAGCAGGCCGTGGCGCTTTAACGCCTCCGCCGTCTCGTGGATGGCCTTGCCGGACTTCATGATGACCTTCGTTCCCGGCAGCGCCAGCGCACTGTCCAGATCGGCGCTGCCCGGCAGGATGTGGAGGGGCTCCTCCATGCGGGTGAGGCTGCGCCCCAGCCGCGCCGCCACGGCGCAGAAGCTGGTAACGCCGGGACACATCACCGTTTTAAACCCGTCAGAGCGGATGCGCTCTAAAATATAGTACGCCGTGGCGTACACGGACACGTCGCCCAGATTGACCATGGCCACGTCCTGCCCGGCCGCCAGCGCCGTTTCGATGGCGGCAGCCGCCGTGCGGTAGCTGTCCTCCCGTACCGCCGCGTCACGCGCCATGGTGAAATCCAACGGCAATATGGTCTTGCCCTGCATATCCACAGCACCGGCGGCGATGTCCAGCGCCAGCATCCGCCCGGACTTCATCCGGGGAGCGGCCACCACGCCGCAGTCCGTCAAGACCCGGCACGCCTGCCGGGTCAGCAGCTCCGGGTCGCCGGGACCCACGCTGACGGCGTAAAAAACACCTTGTTTTTCCATGATAGCACTCCTTACGGCACAAATTCCAGGCTGTCGAAGCAGGGGTCGTACTTCCCGTGCTCCATCCGGTACAGCTTTGCGATATACTCGCGGGTGAAAATCTCCTCCGGGGTGCCGATGCGGTCGATGCGGTCGCCCGCCACGCACACCACCGTGTCGGAAATGCGCTCCGCCAGCTCCAGCTCGTGGAGGGACAGCAGCACCGCCAGATCGTTCTCCCGCACCATGCGCTTGAGCACCGTCAAAAGCTCCAGCTTGTAGCGAATATCCAGAAAGCTGGTGGGCTCGTCCAGCACGATGATCTCCGGTTCCTGACACAGCGCCCGGGCCAACAGGATGCGCTGGCGCTGTCCGTCACTGATGGCGGAGAAGGGGCGGTCAGCAAACTCCATGCCGCCTACCTGCTCCAGCGAGCGCTCCACGATGGCCTGATCCTCCGGCTGCAAAATGCCCAGCCGCCCGGTATAGGGGTAGCGGCCGCTGCTCACCACGTCCCGGCAGGTCATCAGCTCCGGCTCCATGCGGGCCGTCATCAAAATGGCCATGCGCCGGGCGATCTCATTGCGGCTGCGCTCCTCCATGGCCTTGCCGTCCAGAAACACTGTGCCGGACACCTTGGAGAGCTGGCCGATAATGGTTTTTAAGATGGTGGATTTTCCCGACCCGTTGGGGCCGATGAGCGTCACGATCTTGCCCCGCTGCACATGGAGGGCGACATCTTCAATCAGCGGCTTGCCGTGGTAGCCCACGGCAAGCGCCTTGGTTTCCAGATATGCTGCCATACTCACGCCGCCTTTCTGTGGATCATCATGTAGATGACGATGGGTGCGCCGAATACCGCCGTGACGGAGCTGATGCTCACCTCTGTGGGGGCAAAGGCGGTGCGGGCGATGAGGTCGCAGAACAGGCAGAACACGCCGCCGCCCAGGAAGCAGGCTGGGATCATACACAGCGGCTCCGCCGATTTGAACAGGGACTTCATCAGGTGCGGCACTGCGATGCCAACAAAGGAGATGGGGCCGGCAAAGGCCGTGACGCAGGCGGACAGCACACTGGACAACAGGATCAGCGCCGTCCGGAAGGCCCGCAGGGGGACGCCCATATTCTGGGCATAGACCTCGCCCAACTGGTACGCCCGGATGGGCTTGGAAAGCAGGAAGGTCAGCAGCAGCGTGATGCCGCAGACAACGGCCATAGTCTTTACGTTGTCCCAGCTCATGCCGGAGAAGGAGCCGAGAGACCAGTTGTGCAGATTCACGATGCTGGAATCGTCGGCAAAGGTCACGAGAAAATCCGTCAGTGCCGAGCAGATATAGCCGATCATCACGCCGCAGACCACCAGCAGGCTCATGCGCTTGACCCGCTGGGAGATCAGCAGCACGAAGCCCATGGATACCATAGCTCCCACGAAGGCCGCTGCGATGAGAATGGCGGAGGAGGTGGTCTTGCCACGGCTCAGCAGCACCAGCATGGCCACGCACACCGTCATCTTTGCGCCGGAGGAGATGCCCAGCACGAAGGGGCCTGCGATGGGGTTGTGGAAGAAGGTTTGCAGCAGATAGCCGGACAGGGACAGCGCCCCGCCCAGGATCAGCGCCGACAGGAGCCGGGGCAGACGGATCTTTACGATGATCTGGCTCTGGGTAAAGCCAACATCGCCCCCCAGCAGGATCCGCCATATCTCAGACGCGGAAAGAGAAACGCTTCCCGCGAAGATATTCCAAATCAAAAATGTGAATAAAAGCAGGAGGAGCAGCAAGAAGCCTCCCCAGATGCGAAGTGTTCGGTTTCTCTTCATGCCGCTCCTCCTTATGATGTAAAAAATGCTCACTTCATCCGTGTCAGAAAGTGAAAAGCCGTATCCGGCGCGTCGTTCAACGCATGGTTCACGTCCAGAATGAGATCGCTCAGCTCCAGCGACTCCTGATAGAAGTTTTTGGTCAGGCACCACACATTACCGCTCTTGACGGCCTTGAAGTCGGCCATCAGTGGATCCAGTGCCACCAATTCGTCCAGCGTGTGCAGCTCGCCATCGATGATGCTGTTGTAGATCAGCACATCGGCGTCCACTGCACCGTGGTAGAAGGATTCCATCTGAATGTTGACGGTGGACTGGGCGTTGTCCTCCGCCGATTCATCGAAGGAGACATAGTCTCCGCCTGCGATGGCAACGCACTTCGCCACATAGTCCGTGGACTTGCGGACGTTTACAGCGCCGCTGCTGGTGATGTAGAAAAACGCCACAGTCTTGCCGGTGGGCTGCTGCTCCAGTACGTCCGCCACGCTGTCCATCTTCTCATTAAACAGCGCCTCGGCCTCGTCCTCCTTGTCCAGCAGCGCCGCGTACAGCTTGATCCACTCCATCCGGCCCATGGGCTGGGTCTCGTAGCTGGATGTCTCCACCAGCACGGGGATGCCCAGCCGCTCCAGTTGCTCCAGCACCGCCGGAGAGTGATAGATCATGGTGTTTTCCACCGCCAGATCGCAACCCTGTGACAAGATCAGCTCATAATCCGGCTCGGAGTACTTGCCGGCGTATACCAGCGCTCCGCTGTCCATGGCGTCCTTGGCACGTTGGATATACCAGTCCGACTGCTTTTTGCCGCTGAGGGTGATGCACCCGACGGCGTCCAGCTTGTCGAAGTAGTCCATGGCGGCGGCGGCTACCAGATAGATCTGATCCAGCGGCTGGTGCAAAACGGTGACGCCGGCGGGTACGCCCTCCGGTACCGCCGCGCCCTCCGCTACCAGCAGGTACACCCGGTCGTCGTGGATGGTAATGCGCTTGTAGCTCTCTCCGGCATACTCTACGGTAAACTGCTGGGCATAGCGCAGGGGCATGGTACGGTCAAAGACCAACTCATCCCACGATACGGAGGCAGTTTGTCCATCTGTTTTGGCAGGGGCGTCTGCCGTGCCGCAGCCACAGAGGGACAGCATCAGCAGCAGCGCCAGTACCGCGGCGGTCAGCCGTTTCACTGGGCTGCCTCCACCACCGTGGTGGAATCAAAGGTCAGGGTGTACTCGATCTCGTGGGGGGTGCTCATAGCGGTGGTGTCGCCGATCACCGTCAGCGGGGTATCCAGCGCCCGCACGGGGATCTCGAAGGTGGAGCCGCCCTCGGTGGTGAGAACGTCATAGCGCTGGCCATCCACCAGCATATAGTCGTACTTCTGGCTGCTCCACACGATGGTGGCGGTGGCAGCGCCGTTCTCCACCTTCAGGGTGCAGGGGGTCAGCACATGGGACTTACCGGAGCCGCCCTCGAAGCCCACCTCAATGGTGTAAGTGCCGTCCGCCAGCGTAATGGCGGCAGCGTCATCGCCGTCATCCTCCTTCAGAACAGGGTTGGAGACGGAGACCTTGTGGTCATACCACACGCCCTTCTTGCCGATGAGGGCCACGTCGAACTCCTCGTCCAGTGCGGGCACGGGGATATCAAAGCCGTTGACCGTCTCGGTCAGGCCATCGGGATAGGTGACGGTGTCCTTGGTGGGCTGCAGCAGCACGGCGCCGTCCTTCTGTGCGTCCTCCTTCAAACCGGGGAACAGGTTGACGATGCTGGTGGAGGCGAGGCTGACGTGGATGGTCATCTGGCCGTCCTTCACGGTCAGCACGCCCTTGCCGTCGCAGGTCTCGTTGGCGTGGAACATACTGCTGTCGGTGTTGAAGTCGGCGGTGTATACGCCGTCCGCCAGAGCGGGCTGGTCGTGCTCCTCGTTGCCGGGGGCATCGGTCTGCTGCTGCCCGCAGCCCACCAGCAGCGCTGTCATCATCAGAGTGGCCAGCAGAAACGAAAGGATTTTTTTCATGGTAAAGTCCTCCTTGCTTTGAAAAAGGCTCCGAGGCGATAATATACCGCCCCGGAGCCAAGTCAGTCCTTGTTACGCGATAGCGTCGATGGCAGCCTTGGTGTGTGCCACGTAGAGAGCCTGCACGTCCGCGATACGGCCCAGACCGGAGATCTGGCAGTTCACGGTGAGACCGGCGGCCTCAAACATGGTCTTCCAGGAATCCTCGTCCGCACCGGCCATGTCGTTGTTGGCGTGGTCGCCCGCCACGACCATCAGGGGACGCAGCACCACGGTGGTGTAACCGGCTTCCTTGACAGCTGCGATCACGGCCTCGCAGGAGGTATCCTCAGGCTCGCCCTCCACGGTGCCGATGAACACGTTCTCATAGCCCAGATTGTCCATCTGGGTGGCCATCTGGCTGTAAGTGACCTTCGCCACGTGCGCCGTACCGTGACCCATCAGCACATAAGCCACACCGGCCTCCTTGGCGGCGGCGGTGGACTCGTAACCGCTCTCGCTCAGAGCAGCGGCGACGACGGCCTTGGCAACGGCTTCCTTATCGGTGTTGATGACGGTGGCGTCGCTTCCCACCTCACCCAGCATGGGCTCGGCGATCTCAACGGACTCGAACTTGTCACGAACCTTGTCAATGGCGGCGCACATCTCGTCGTACTCAGCACCGTGCATCAGATGGGTGGGCTGCACCACCAGCTGCTTCACGCCGTTGGCGACAGCGCGCTCCAGAGCCTGCTCCATGTTGTCGATCTTCTCGCCGTCACGGGCCTGGATGTGGTTGATGATGATCTGAGCGGTGAAGGCGCGGCGCACGGACCAATCGGGGTTGGCCGCCTGCAGGGCGTCCTCAATGCTCTTGATGTCGGCTACGCGGCTGTCGTTGAAGGAGGTGCCGAAGGACACCACCAGCAGCTCCTTCTCGCCGATCTCGTCCTGGTTGCGGGGATCGTCCTTGGAGGCGTCACCGGTGTCCAGACCGAAGTAGTCGGGGCTGGCTTCCTCACCTTCCACCAGTGCCTTCTGGGCGTCGGTCAGGGCATCCCAAGCGGCCTTGGCGGCCTCGCACTGGGCATCGGTCTCCTCGGTGCGCTCCTGCACGTAGATGGCGTCGATGAGGGCGGCGACCTTATCGGCGGCGGCCTTGTCGGTCTCCTTGGTGTTCACGTCGTTGTTGTCCTTGTTGCCGCAGGCGGTCAGCATGCTCATCAGCATCACAGCCGCCATCAGAAAGGCAAGTGCTTTCTTCATGGTTGATCTACCTCTTTCCAAATATTTGTTCTGAAAGAAATATAAAAGCAGCTGTGTTTCACACAGCCGCCCTCGGAGCTTCTTACTACATATACATCCGTGCGGCGCTCCGCGACGAATCATAAGTTTGTAGGAAAACCAACCCGTTGGCAGCAGGTTTGAGATTCCACACAGAGGCAGGTCTCCTGACTTCGTTCGTCACGGCATTGCCCTTCCCAGTTTCCCAGTGGATTGCAAGGCCGCTCCCGTACACAGTGACTGCATCGCTCCGGATTCCCACCGGATTCCCTTTTCATCTGCCTTTGAGCAGATACCTCTGTGCTACAACTTTATATTTTTCCAGACAGTGGGATTATATCACATTTTGTCGAATTGTCAATCCGTTCTGATGGTGGGGCTATCTAAAATTTGTAGTACTACAATACATCTTGGACAATTGAATAAAAAGGGTATGAGGAATAGGGCCTCATATGTTAAAGTTAA
>ENA-UESH01000961-UESH01000961.1-human-gut-metagenome-genome-assembly--contig:-NODE-961-length-22767-cov-9.107889_pt1 | contig 22767 bp, 19 predicted proteins | sample MGYA00243001_ERZ508002 | MGnify/ENA primary metagenome ERZ508002 (study PRJEB26167, sample SAMN06115447) | human gut metagenome | host: Homo sapiens | place: China:Anhui | collected 2015-08-07 | study... | reverse complement strand
TGTTCATAAGCATCCTGTCATTCTCAAAAGTATGAAATCTTTTAGTACGGGCAAGACAGATAATAAAATATAAATTGTATTATTTGAACATAAATAAGAGTATTTACTATCAGAAATCTGTATGAACTCGCTTTAAATATTAAATATAATTTAAAATGTTAGTTTAATTATTCTATTTGTACAAATTCGATAAATTTGTGAAGATTATTTTGTAAATAAATTAACGCTTAAAAAGCACTCAATCACTTGCGAAAAGATGAAAATAATGTTATAATTATAACAATATAAAATACGGAGGACGAATATGTCGGAAAAAAAAGATAAAAGCTTCGGCGTAAAACTCGAAGAGTCGCTTGTATACAAGAAGAATAATTTTTTTGAAATTTCTTCCGAAGAAAAAATAGAAAAAGCGTATAAATACGCCGAAGGTTACACTGCGTTTCTCGACAACGCAAAAACCGAACGCGAGGCAGTAAAATATGCCGAAGGGTACGCCAAAGCAAAAGGATTTACCCGATATACTTTCGGTGAAACACTGAAAGCGGGTGATAAAAAATATTATTCCAATCGCGGTAAAAGTTTTATAATGTTCAAAGTCGGCAGCGAGGATATGGCTGAAAACGGTGTAAGAATACTTGCATCGCATATAGATTCTCCGAGACTCGACATAAAACAGGTTCCGCTCTATGAAGATACCGGTATGGCATTTTTGAAGACTCATTACTATGGCGGAATAAAGAAATACCAGTGGACGGCAATCCCGCTTGCGCTGCACGGAACCGTTGTGCTTGAGAACGGAGAAACCGTAAACATTATTATCGGCGAAGACGATAAAGATCCCGTTTTCTATGTAAACGATCTTCTGCCGCATCTTGCGAGAGAACAGGTTACAAAGCCTTTGGCTACGGCGATTGACGGAGAAACTCTTAACGTTCTCGTCGGCGGGTATCCGTTTAAGGATGACGACGTTAAAGAAAAAGTAAAGTTGACCGTTTTGAATAAGCTTAACGAACGTTACGGAATGAAAGAAACTGATTTCATCAGTGCAGAACTTTGTGCCGTACCGGCATTCAAGGCTCGCGACGTTGGTTTCGATCGTTCTCTTATAGGCGGATACGGGCATGATGACAGAGTCTGTTCTTATCCCGCAATAACCGCTTTGGGTGAGAGTAAAGACACCCTCCATACGGTTGTGGTTGTTCTTGCCGATAAAGAAGAAATCGGCAGCGAGGGGCCGAGCGGCATGCAGTGCGCAATATTCTCCGATTTGCTCGATTTTCTTGCAGCGTCGCAAGGTAAGCCGTCGTCTCTTGTCAGACTCAACAGCAAATGTTTGTCTGCCGACGTCACTGCAGGATACGACCCCAACTTCGCGGGTGTTTTTGAAAAGAGAAATTCAAGTCTTGTCGCTTGCGGAACGGCGCTTTGTAAATTTACCGGGGCAGGAGGTAAAAGCGGTTCCAACGACGCAAGCGCGGAACTTGTCGGTTATGTCCGCAGAGTGTTCGATGCTGCAGGGGTTAATTGGCAGATGGCGGAACTCGGTAAAGTCGATGCCGGTGGTGGCGGTACCGTTGCTAAGTATATTGCAAAACTCAATATCGATACCATAGATATCGGCGTTCCCGTAATTTCTATGCATTCGCCGTATGAAGTTATTTCTAAAGCCGATTTGTATAGTACTTATGAGGCATTTGCCGCATTTATCGATTAAAACCCAAATAATAAAATAAGATGCGACGGATATGTTAACCCGTATCCGTCGTATTTATAAAGTGATGAATATGACGGTAAAAGAAAGATTTCTGAAATATGTAAAATATGAAACGACTTCGGATGAAAATTCGGGTACTTGTCCAAGTACGGCGGGACAAAAAGTTCTTCTGAACGAACTGAAAAACGAATTACAGACAATGGGGATTGCAGCTAAAATCGATGATTACGGGTATGTTACAGCCGTGATACCGGCAACTAAAAGCGGGTTGAAACGCATATGTTTTATTTCACATGTAGATACGTCGCCGGCAGTCAGCGGAAGAAACGTAAATCCGCAATTCGTAAATTATAACGGGGGAGACATTATCCTTAAAAACGGAATAAAAATATCTCTTGAAGAAAATCCGTACATGAGCAAGTATATCGGAAAGGAACTTATCGTTACCGACGGGGAAACATTACTCGGGGCAGATGATAAGGCGGGGGTGGCGGAGATTATGTCGGCTGCCGAGATTTTAGCGAACGATAAAAGTATTGCGCACGGAGATGTCTTGATAGCGTTTACGCCCGATGAAGAAATCGGACGGGGAACCGACATGTTTGATGTAAAGGCTTTCGGAGCCGATTTCGGCTATACGGTCGACGGCGGCGAACTCGGCGGAATAGAATATGAAAATTTTAATGCGGCATCTGCGACTCTTACCATAAACGGTGTGAGTATTCATCCCGGCAGCGCAAAAAACGTTATGAAAAACGCTATAGATTTATTTGCTGAATTTCATTCGTTGTTACCTGTTTGGGAAAGACCCGCGCATACGGAAAATTATGAAGGGTTTTATATGGCAGACGAGGTTACGGGCGGGGTGGAAAAGCTTGTCGCCAAGTATATAATCCGCGATCACGACAGGGGTAAATTTGCCGATAAAAAAAGATATTTTGCAAAGATTTCCGATTTCTTGAATGATAAATACGGGAATGGAACTTTTGTTGCCGATATTAGGGATAGTTATTATAATATGTCTGAAATCATATCGGAAAATTATCATCTTATAGATAATGCCGTAAAAGCGATGAAAGATGCCGGCGTCGAACCGTTTATAACACCCATACGCGGAGGTACCGACGGCGCAAGACTTTCGTTTAACGGTTTGCCTTGTCCGAATTTATCGACCGGCGGATTTAATTTTCACGGAAGAAAAGAGTTTATTCCGTCTTTTACTCTTGAAAAGATGACGGAAGTTATTATAAATATAGTTAAGGTTTACGCAGAATAAGTCGGAGGCTCATTGTTTTGCTTGAAAAAATCAAAGCTCCGTCGGACGTAAAAAAATTAACCATACCAGAACTCGAAGAGCTGTCGGCGGATATAAGAAAAAATATAATCGACACTGTGGATGCGAACGGAGGGCACCTGTCTCCTAATTTGGGGGCGGTCGAACTTACGGTCGCTCTTTATCGTGTTTTCGATTTTCCGACGGATAAGCTCATATTCGACGTGGGACATCAATGCTATACTCACAAAATTCTCGGCGGCAGGAAAGAAGAGGTCTCTAAAATTCGCCAGAGCGACGGGGTCAGCGGTTTTCCGATGTTTTCCGAAAGCGTGTATGACGCATTCGGGGCGGGGCATGCGGGAAGTTCTGTTTCGGCGTGCCTTGGGTATTGTGCTGCAAGAGATGCGCGCAAGCAGGATTATACGGTGATTGACGTTGTCGGGGACGCATCGCTCTTTAACGGCGAAAACCTTGAGGCTTTGGCGTGCAACGATGTCAAGCCCCGCAAGTTGATTATTATATTGAACGATAACGGAATGTCTATATCGAGGAACAATAACGGCATGTATAAGTTTTTTTCTAAAATGAGGATGAAAAAAACTTACGGCAGGTTTATGAACTTTATCGATAAAACTATCGGGCGTTCTTTTATCGGAAGATGGCTTAAAAGATTCAAGAAATCGATAAAAGTAAGCATAAACAATGTTACGGCTTTAGAGGCATTGGGTTTCAAATACGTCGGTGTATTTGACGGCAACAATATGAAAGAGGTCGTAAATATACTTGAAAACGTTAAAAATTCCGATTCGGCGATATTGTTACATCTGCGCACGAAAAAAGGTAAAGGGATGCCCGAAGCCGAAAACGATGCCGAAATATATCACGGCGTAGGAAAAAATCTCGATATATGCAACAGTTCGTTTTCCTGCGCTACCGGTGAGATTATAAGCGAGGCAGCCGAAAAAGACAACAGAATCACCGCAATTTGTGCCGGAATGAAAGACGGTACCGGGTTGCGTATGTTCGCGGAGAAGTATCCGGATAGATTTTTTGATGTCGGTATAGCGGAAGAACATGCCGTTACGTTTGCCGCCGGTCAGGCTGCCGGAGGTCTCAGACCGATAGTTTGCGTGTATTCGACGTTCTTGCAGCGCGCATATGATCAGATAATGCAAGATGTGTGCATTCAGAATTTGCCGGTAATTTTTATGGTTGACAGGGCGGGCGCCGTCGGGCATGACGGCGTTACTCATCAGGGCGTATTTGACCTTTCGTATCTCGGTGTTTTGCCGAATATGACCGTAATCGCTCCTAAGGACTCTTCCGAACTAAAATCGGCTTTTGAGTATGCACAGTCTCTTAATTCGCCTTGTGCGATAAGATATCCGAACGGTAAAAACGAAGAGTTTACTCAATTTATGCCGATTTCGGATGATCATCTTTGGGAGTTTTACGGCGAATTGAACAAAAACGTAATTATTGCAGTCGGACCGCGAGCGTTGAAAGCCGCGGTTAGGGTTAAACGAAACTGTCCGACGGTCAGCGTTATCAATGCGCGAGTCGTTAAACCGCTTGATGAAAAAGTTCTTAAGGCGTTGGACGGGAAAAATATAATCACGGTAGAAGAAAATTCGATAATCGGCGGTTTCGGCAGCGCTGTTGATGCGTTTGTGTTAAATAACGGAATGAATTGCAGAATAAAAAACATTGCGTTTTCCGACGATTATATTCCGCAGGGTTCTGTTGACGAACAGTTAAAAGCCGCAGGAATAATCGAAGATAACATAATGAGTTATATTGAATAGTCGAAATATAGAGCGTTTTATAAAATAATTTGATTTATAGGGGCTATTTTTTCAATATTCGGTTGACATTATTTATATTATAAGTTACAATAGTATAGTATTAAACTAACGGTAAAAGCAATTTTTATTTTTTAGATTATTACGAATATTTATATCGGGAGGCTAAGTATGGCAAATACGTTAAACTCCCTGCTTTTGTTGTCGACGCCGGTCGTTGCCGTAATCGGGGCGATAGGCGGTCTCGTTATAGGCGCAGGCGTCGTAGCGGTAATTTTTCTCGTTATCAACAAGGCTAAAGCCAAGTCTGTAAACGATAAAATCGAAAAAATGTATTCCGATGCTGATCTTGAATGCAAAAAAATGCGTAAAGAGGCGGCGTTGGAGGCAAAAGAGCAGGATCTGAAACTTCGTAACGATTTTGAGCGCGATACGAAGGAAAAACGAATCGAACTCCAGAAAATGGAGCAAAGGCTCAATCAGAAAGATGAGTTACTCAATAAAAAAGACAGCAATCTTTTGAAGAAAAACGAGGAACTCGAACAACAGAAACGCGAACTTGACAAAAAAGTTGCGTCAATCAATCAGAAACAGGAAAAAATCGATAAAGAATTTGAGAGTGTCGTTGCTAAACTCGAAGAAATTTCCGGGCTTACAAAAGAAGAGGCTAAACAGCAGTTGTCTGATTCGATACTCGATGAAACGCGTCGTGAAGTCGCCGTTCAGGTAAGGTCGATAGAACAAGAGGCAAAAGAAGACGCAGATAAAAAAGCAAAGGATATTATAAGTCTTGCGATTCAACGCTGCTGTACCGATCATGCGTCGGAAATAACCGTCTCGGTGGTTCCGTTGCCGAGCGATGATATGAAAGCAAGAATAATCGGGCGCGAAGGCAGAAATATAAGAGCACTTGAAAATGCTACCGGTATAGAGTTGGTTGTCGATGATACACCCGAAGTTGTTATCGTATCAGGTTTCGATCCTGTCAGGAGAGAGGTTGCAAGAATTGCACTTGAAAAACTTATCGCCGACGGCAGAATTCATCCTGCAAGAATAGAAGAGACGGTCGAAAAGGTAAAAAAAGATCTTGACGTTCAGATAAAAGAGGCAGGCGAAGCCGCAATGTTTGAAGTCGGGCTTTTCGGAATTCATCCCGAACTCATTAAATTGCTCGGCAGGCTTAAATTCAGGACAAGTTACGGGCAAAACGTTTTACAGCATTCTCTCGAAGTTGCTCATCTTGCAGGGCTTATGGCATCGGAACTCGGTGTGGACGTAAATCTTGCAAAACGCGGGGGACTTCTCCACGACATCGGGAAGGCGGTCGACTTTGAAGTTGAGGGTACACACATTCAAATCGGTACGGATCTCGCCAGAAAGTACAAAGAGAGTAAAAACGTTATAAACTGTATTCAGGCTCATCACGGCGACGTAGAACCTAAATGTATCGAGGCGGTACTAGTGCAGGCTGCGGATGCAATATCCGGTGCGAGACCCGGCGCAAGACGTGAAACGACGACGAATTACGTTAAAAGGCTCGAACAGCTCGAAACCATTTCTGCGGGATTCAAAGGCGTCGAAAAGGCGTATGCGATTCAGGCAGGAAGAGAAGTCAGGGTTATCGTTAAACCGGAGCAAATCGATGACAGTCAGGCAATGTTCCTTGCTAAGGATATAGCAAAGAAAATTGAGGGCGAAATGGAATATCCGGGTCAAATAAAAGTCAACGTTATAAGAGAATACAGAGCAATAGAATACGCTAAATAAAAAACGCCGTCGCGTCTTTCTACGCGGCGGCAATTTTTTGGAATGGAAAAAACAATCGACGGCATACCGGTTAATATTATACATAAACCGATTAAAAACATATATATCCGTGTCGGTAAAGACGGTTCTGTAACGATGTCGGCTCCGCTTAGAATTTCGGGGCAGGTTTTGGAACAGTTTTTCAGAGATAACGCCGCCGCGGTAAAACGTGCGATTGCTCGCAGAAAATTATGTACGGGCGGAGATTATTTGTCCGACGGATATATTTATATTTTCGGGGTTAAAAAGAGATTTCATTTGAGATGCGGAACGCCGCAAGTGGTCGAAACTGCAGACGGGGTCGTTCTTTACGCAGACAGAGATGACAGACGTTGGGCGGACAGACAGATAACGCTTTTCCTGAAGAAAAAGTTATGCGAACAGTTGGATCGTTTAATTGCTTACTGGGAAAGAATAACGAGGTTGGAATCGCAAGGATATTCGGTAAAGATTATGGAGACGCGATGGGGGAGTTGTAATTGTTACACAAAGAAATTAAACTTCTCGGTTTATCTTGCCGATATGCCGCTTGAATGTGTTTCTTATGTTGTTTTACACGAGATATGCCATATCCGCTATGCTGACCACGGTGCCGGTTTTAAGGCGATGCTTACAAGATATATGCCCGAATGGAAAGTTATAAGGAAACGCCTTAACGGTGAATGCGAAATCATGAAATATCTGTCGGGCGATTGTAAATAATTTGATAAAACCACGTCAGTTTTCTTGACTTAAAACCCGAATTAGTGTAGAATGTCTATGCTAAGCGAATAGGGGAGTGGCTCAACGGTAGAGTAGCGGTCTCCAAAACCGTAGGTTGCGTGTTCGAATCGCGTCTCCCCTGCCAGGATAGAAAGCATATTGATATATGATATGCTTTCTATTTTTTATGTTGCAGAATAATCGCAAAAAATAAAGAAAGCGACAAGATATTGTCGCTTTCTTTTTGATTGGTCGAGGTGACGGGACTTGAACCCACGACCTCTTGGTCCCGAACCAAGCGCGCTACCAAACTGCGCTACACCTCGAAACAGCCTACATATTATACAACATATAATTTTTTTTATCAACTGTTTTGCCGATATTTTTCACTATTAAAATAAATATTTTTTGACGGAATCTACTATTTATATGACTAAAAAAAATAATGATCATAACAGGTCGCCGCATATCGTAAAGAAAATTCTTTCATTGGCAGTTATTGTTTTATTGGGGATAATATCGCTGGTTTTCGGAATTTTATATATCGACGTCACCAATATTGCGTTCATTGCCGGACATAAAGCGTTGATAGTGTCTATGTTGACGATTATTGTTGCATCTGCCACGATCGCGGCTGCAATTTTGCAAATATACGATAAAAATGCGGTGTATAAAATTACGATTGTGGTTTTGGCAACAGTCGCAATATCGATTTTGATTTTGTATATAGTGAAAATTTCAGGGTTGTGGGATAAAATCGGAAGTGTAGATGCTTTAAGGGAATATGTGGCAAGTTACGGAAAGTTCACCGTACCGATATTCATTATAATTCAATTTCTGCAGGTTACGGTATTGCCGATTCCCGCAGTTATAACGATAGGTGCGGGTGTGGCATTGTTCGGACCTTTTTACGGGGCGATATACAGCCTGATAGGGATAATATCGGCATCGCTGATAGCGTTTTTTATAGGCAGGTATTTAGGCGGAAAAGCGGTAAGTTGGCTGATCGGAGAAAAAAGTTTGAAAAAAGGCTTGCAACTTGTTAAAGGAAAAGATACAATAGTATTGACTTTTATGTTTCTGTTTCCGTTTTTCCCCGACGATATACTTTGTTTCGTTGCGGGTTTATCGACGATGAGCGTACGATATTATATCGTCATGATAACCGTGACCAGGGTGATCGGCGTTGTGTTGTCGTCATACTCGTTAGGCGGGAAGATTATTCCGTTCGATACATGGTGGGGTATAACGCTTTGGTGTTGTATTTTCATAATAACATGTGTTTTGTGCGTTATTATCTATAAAAACGGGAATAAAATCGAAGAGAAATTAAAAACTGTATTTAAGAAAAAAGCGAAAAATGGAAAGAACGATACTTCACATCGACTTAAATAATTTTTTTGCATCGGTAGAGTGTAAATACGCTCCGGAACTCGCGTCGGGATATATGGCTGTTATAGGAAACGTCGAGGATCGTCACGGTATAATTCTTGCGAAAAATCAGAAAGCGAAAGAAAAAGGCGTAAAAACAGGAATGTTGCTGCGCGATGCGGAAAAACTTTGCCCCGGAATAGTATTCGTGGAGGCTAATCATGACAGATATGCATATTGGAGCATGCGGGCAAAGGCGTTATATCGCCGGTATTCTGAAAGGGTCGAATCTTTCGGGATCGACGAGGCATGGGTTGACGTTACGGGGGTAAAAACGGCGAATGGCGGAAAAGATATTGCGGATGAGATACGAGAGAGGGTTAAAGACGAACTCGGTCTTACCGTATCGGTCGGTGTCAGTTTCAATAAAGTATTCGCTAAACTTGGCAGTGACATGAAAAAACCGGACGGTACGACCGTTATTTCACGTGAAAACTATAAATCTCTTGTTTGGGGGTTGCCTGTAGGCGACTTGCTTTTTGTCGGACATTCGACATTGGATAAACTAAAGCGAATAGGTATCGAGAGCGTCGGAGATCTCGCTCGCAGTAAATTGGAGTATGTGAGCAAATATCTCGGTAAAATCGGCGAAAATCTATGGTTTTATGCAAACGGCGAAGATAAATCGCCTGTTCTGGACAGTCGGAATGACGGCGATATAAAATCCGTAGGTAACAGCGTTACCTGTTATCGGGATTTAACTTCGGAAGAAGATGTTGCCGTTATGCTTTCATCGCTTTGCGAAAGTGTTTCCGAAAGGCTTATGAGGTACGATATAGGTCGCGCGAAAAGTATATCGGTAGGTATCAGAGATTCAAAATTGAATTGGTATGCGAAACAGGAGAAGTTAAATCGCCCGTCGGTACTTTCGGATGATTTTTTTACTTCCGCGATGAAACTTTTTAATGAAATGTTTGACTGGAGCGATTCGATAAGAAGTTTGTCTGTTACCGTATTCGATTTTGCCGACGGCGAACAGTTGGATATAAATGTGTCCGATGTCGAATATATGAAGAGACTGAATCTTATGAAAACGGTCGGTAAAATCAGAGATAAATACGGAGCGGGTTCGGTAAGGCGCGGATTGTCTTTCAAAGATCGGAAACTCACCAAGGAAGGGAATGGACACGGCGGAAGTTTACCTCCTGCCGGAAAATAGTATTTTAATATAATTTTCGCGGCAAATTTTGATTGCGAAAAAGTTCTGAAAGTGCTAAAATTCAAGCAAATAAATCAACGGAGTAACATATCGACATATGGTCAACGGAAAATTACTTATCGAAAAACTTATTGCTTATGCCAAATCGTTTTTGAATCTTGACGATCTTGACGTTATATATGTCCGGAACACTTTGCTGGCAGAATTCCGCATTGACTCAGCGTATAACGGTGATGTCGATCTCGATTATGTAAAAGAAATGTCCGTTCCCGACGTATTTTTTGACGAAATCAAAGATTATGCCGTCGAAAACGGGATTTCTGCAGACGAGACTCAGGCAACGTTATTTGCGGCATATATTTTCGGATTGTTGACGCCCAAGCCATCCACGGTTAATCAGACATTCAATTATACGCGCGAGAAATTAGGAGCTCAGGAGGCGTGCAATTACCTTTACCGTATAAGCGTTATGAATGATTACGTCCAGAAAACCGCTATATCCAGAAACCTCGGATGGACTTATAAAGATAAAGATAACGTTCTTGAAATAACGATAAATCTCAGTAAGCCCGAAAAAGACAATAAAGATATAGCGAAACTCGCCAAAGCGACGTCGAATACCGATAAATATCCGGCGTGTGCTCTTTGTAAGGAAAACGAGGGTTATTTCGGGAATTACAAACATCCGCCGAGAGCAAATCTTCGCGCCGTCAGCATGACGCTCGGCGGTGAAGAGTGGATGATGCAATATTCGCCTTATGCTTATTTCAACGAACATTGCATAGTTTTCAACAAGCGTCATACGCCTATGCGGATGACGGGCGCCACTATAACTAAATTATTGGATTTTGTCGATTTATTCCCTAATTATTTTATCGGCAGCAATTCGGATTTGCCGATTGTCGGCGGATCTATATTAAATCACGAACATTATCAGGGCGGCAGACATGAAATGCCGATGCATAAAGCTAAATCGCTGTATCGTCTTACTGCAGAAAAATATCCCGATATAGAAGTATCGGTCATCGATTGGTATAATTCCGCAATAAGAATGACCGGATATAACCGTAATACGATTTGCGAACTCGGTTCGTCCATAGTGGAGAACTGGAAGAAATATTCAGATGAAAAAGTCGGAATAGTAAATTCCGAAACGGAACGGCATAACACATGTACGCCGCTTGCAAGACTTTTACCGGACGGAAAGTATTGTCTGGAGATTATTTTGCGCAACAATATAACGACGGACGAATATCCCGACGGAGTGTTTCATGCGCACCCCGAATATCACAATATAAAGAAAGAGGGTATAGGGTTGATCGAGGCTGTCGGGTTATACATTCTTCCCGGAAGATTGAAAAAACAAATAGAGGAAATGACATATGTATTAACGGGAGAGAAAGATTTTTCATATGATGAAATTACCCGCGAAGATCCTCTCTATGTGCATAGAGATATGATAAAAATGCTTAAAACAGAACATCCGGTTATATCCGAGCGTGAAGAGGCTGAAAAAATAATAAAAGATTATATAAATACGACTTGCGTGAAGATACTTGAAAATACTGCCGTATTCAAAAGAGATGAACAGGGAACGTTGGCTTTCAAACGTTTTTTGAGTTCTGTCGGCATCAAATAAATTTCACGTTGTGAGCGGTGAAATATAATACAAATAATAAATAAAAAGGCGCGAAAAATCTGCGCCTTTTTTCTTGCAAAAAAAACTGAGTAAGTATATAATATTGTTGACAATTATAGTTAAACTGCTAATATGGAGGAGTTTATGGATAAAATCGAATTGCTTAAATCGCGCAGGGCGGCTTTGCTTGACTGCGGGCGCGAAATAAGGGAAAAGATTGCGTCTCTGACGGATGAAAAAAGTTTCGTCGAGCTTGACGCTTATAGTTTTTCCCGCAACGATTTTTATGGCGAAGACGCACAAGGCGAAGGCGTGATTACGGGATTTGCCACAATAGACGGTATGCCGGTATACATCGTCGCTCAGAACGTCAAAGTTCTTTCGGGCGGTGTAAGCAGAGCAAACTGTCTTAAGATCAGGAAATGCCTTGACAAAGCGTTACAGACCGAGTATCCCGTCGTATATTTATTCGATTCTTTGGGTGTTCAGGTCGGTGAGGGGGTAAACGTTCTTGAAGGGATTGCCGACGTAATCTCGGCATCGTGTGAACTTAAGGGCGTAGTTCCTCAGTTTTCGATCGTAACCGGCAAATTGTACGGGTCTCTTGCTTTGCTTGCTGCCGGTGCCGATTACAACTTTATGTTGAAAGAATCGCGTGTGGCTTATGCAAGTCCGTTGGTAATTTCTGCCGCAAGCGGCAAAAATTTATCCGATGAAACTGTGGCAGGAATTAAAGCGTCTGAGAAAAACTCTCTTACGACATTCGTCGCGGATAATATGTCCGACGTCAGGACAACCATTTCCGATATTCTGACAGGCTATTCGTTGCCCGTAGAGGATTCTTCCGAAGACGACTTTAACAGAGTTTCGCCGGGTCTTAACGAAAAAGTTTGTCCGAAATGTCTTATCAAAGCGGTTTTCGACAACGGGAAACTGCTTGAGCTTAACAAAGAATTTTGTCCGGAAATCGTTACCGGTATCGGCAGAACTGGCGGTATGAGTGTTGCGGCGATTATATTTGACGGAGGAGAAAAAGGCGTCGAACTTACCGTCGCAGGTGTGTCTAAATTAAAAAGTTTTACGGAGTTTGCCGTTCGCAACGGCTTGCCGCTGGTTACATTTGTAAATACTTTGGGTATTAAAGCAGATCTTGAAACCAGTAATTCTACGATAATGAAAGATGTTTATGCGCTTGCGGAACTCCTGAGATCTGCGAACAGGCTTTCCGTGGTATACGGTAAAGCGGTCGGACTCGGTTATACTTTATTTGCGGCGAAATCGCTTGGCGTTGATTATTCATACGCGTTTGCAAATGCGGAGATCGGTCTGTTTGACGGTGCGGCTACCGCTGCGGCATTCGGAGAGGTAAGAGAAGACAAACTCGCCGAATTCGAAAAAAGATATTCTGACGAAAACGCCGATCCTATAAATGCCGCTAAAAACGGTTATATCGACAATATAATCGAACCGCAGTTTGTGCGCGCTTATGTTATATCGGCTTTGCAAACGATTGTGAGGTAAATTGAATGTTGAATAATCTTTTGTTGCCAGGTATGCAACCGTGGCAAACAGGGCTGTTTACGTTTTTACTCGGTTTGCTTGTGACTTTTTTCGGAATGGCAATACTTGTACTTTGCGTAAGCGGTATAGGCAAACTTCTTTCGATTAAAGATGAAAAAAAAGCGAAAACGCCGGTTACGTTACCCGATTTGAGCGAGGAAAGACCCGTGGCTATTTCGGACGACGACGTCCCGGAAGAGGTTAAGGTGGCAATAATTGCGGCAATATCCGCATATTATGACTCGCAGCCGGTTCAAAACAACGAATTTGTAGTAAGAAAAATTAAAAGATTAAGATAAGGATTTAACCCTTTAATAAATTATCAGGAGATAGAATCATGCGTAATTTTGTAGTAACTATAGACGGTAAACAATATCAGGTAGGCGTCGAAGAGGTAGGAGTAAGCGAACAGGTCAGTGCTCCCGTAACTCCGGTAGTCACCGAAGTTAAACCTGCGCCCTCGGCACCTAAAGCCGCTCCTGCGGCAGGTCCTGTCAACGGAACGAAAATCAATGCTCCGATGCCCGGTCTTATAAAAGCACTTTCGCTTGATGAAGGTGCGACCGTAAAGAAAGGAGACGTAATTCTCGTTCTTGAGGCTATGAAGATGGATAACGATATTACCGCGCCTTGTGACGGACGTATATCTTACAAAGTAACTAAAGGTACAAATGTCGACACCGGCGCATTAATGGCGATTATCGGTTAAGGGGTACGAATGAATAGCTTTTTAACTTTACTTTGCGACGGAATGGACGAAAGCATATTGAAGTCGCTTAACAACCTGTGGAAAAGTACGGGTATAAATGATCTGATTACGAATTTTACGACTTACGGTTGGCAGAATCTCGTAATGATACTGATTGCATGCGTACTGTTCTATCTGGCGATAGTCAAGAAGTTTGAACCTTTGTTGCTTTTGCCTATAGCTTTCGGTATGTTCATAGTCAATATTCCCGGTGTGTATCACGTTTTATTCGGTACTAAGGGATATATAATCAATGAAGTTTATACCGATGTTGCAACCGGAGATGTTACGGTAGGTGCCGAAGTCGCAAGGGGAACGCTTGCCGAACTTTGCGCAAGATACGGTGCAGAAGAGAATACTCTTTCCGCGCTGAAAGCGGCAATCGAAGGAGTCGGACCGATAGCGTCGAATGCCTCGTATACGGTAACGATAGCTTTATCGTCGGAAACCGAGCAGGTTATAAGAGATTTCGGATTGTTTTATTACATATATAAAGGTGTCGACTGGGTTATTTTCCCGCCGATAATATTCCTCGGTATAGGCGCGATGACCGACTTCGGTCCGCTGATTGCAAATCCGAAGAGTATGATAATCGGAGCCGCTGCGCAACTCGGCATATTTATTACGTTTTTCGGCGCGCTTTGTATCTTCGGATTTTCCGAGGCAGAGGCGGGCGCAATAGCGATAATAAGCGGTGCCGACGGTCCTACGGCGATATATGTCACCAAAAAACTTGCCGAACATCTTTTGCCTGCAATAGCAATTTCCGCATATTCTTATATGGCGTTGATTCCTATAATTCAAAAGCCTATTATGCGCGCGCTGACGACTAAAGAAGAGCGCAAAATTAAAATGAAACAACTCAGAAAAGTAAGCAAATTCGAAAAGATTGCTTTTCCGATAATCGTTTCGTTTATAGTCGGTATGTTGTTGCCGGATGCAATGCCGCTTCTCGGTATGCTTATGCTCGGAAATCTGCTTAAAGAGTCGGGTGTATGCGGCAGACTTGTCGATACGGCTCAGAACGGATTGATGAACACCGTTACGATATTCCTTGGCGTAATGGTCGGGTCTAAGGCTACCGGCGCGCTGTTCCTGTCGTTACAGACCCTCGGGATAATCTGCCTCGGGTTGTTCGCATTCTGCATGGGAACGGTGGGCGGACTTCTCGTTGCTAAACTTATGTGTAAACTCACGCATGGTCAGATTAACCCGCTTATAGGTTCTGCCGGCGTTTCCGCAGTCCCTATGGCTGCAAGAATTTCTCAGGATGTCGGCAGAGAGTCCGATCCTGATAATCATTTGCTGATGCATGCTATGGGTCCGAACGTTGCGGGTGTTATAGGTTCGGCTATCGCAGCCGGCGTATTACTTGCCTTATTCGGCTAAGGAGATAAATTTATGTCAAAAGTAATGTTAACCGATACAATATTAAGAGATGCGCATCAATCGCAGGCGGCAACAAGAATGACGCTTGACGAGATGCTTCCGGTACTTGATCAACTCGACGATATAGGGTATTACTCTCTTGAAGCATGGGGCGGCGCGACTTTCGATTCCTGTATGAGGTTTTTGAATGAAGACCCGTGGGAAAGACTTCGTATCTTAAAAAGTCATCTTAAAAAGACGCCGATCCAGATGCTTCTTCGCGGTCAGAATTTGCTGGGGTATAAACACTATCCGGACGACGTCGTGGAAAAGTTTGTCAAGGCGTGTATCGAAAACGGAGTAACCGTTATAAGAGTATTTGATGCTCTTAACGATGTCAGAAACCTTGAAACGGCAATGAAGGCAATAAAGAAATACGGCGGAGTATGCGAGGCCACTATTTGTTATACTACCAGCCCCGTACACACAAACGAATATTTTGTCAAACTTGCAAAAACCCTTGAAGATATGGGGGCGGATAATATATGTATCAAGGATATGGCGAATTTACTGTTGCCGTATACTGCATATGATCTTGTCAAAGCGATAAAAGCGGAATTGAAACCGACCACGAAAGTTCATCTTCATACCCACAATACAACCGGAACAGGAGATATGATAAACCTTAAAGCGATAGAGGCTGGTTGTGATATTGTCGATACGGCGCTTTCTGCGCTCGGTAACGGAACTTCTCAGCCTGCGACGGAACCGCTTGTGGCTACTCTTAGCGGTACGAAGTATGATACGGGTATAGATCTGGCAAAACTCATTCCCATAAACAATCATTTCAAGAAAGTTGCCGACGAACTCGAAAAGAACGGATCGCTTAATCCGAACGTAAGAAAAATAAACGTAAATACGTTGATTTATCAGGTTCCCGGCGGAATGCTTTCAAATCTTATGAACCAACTTAAACAGCAGGGTAAACTCGACAAACTCGACGAGGTGCTTGCAGAAGTTCCTAACGTAAGAAAAGATTGCGGATACCCGCCGCTCGTTACCCCGTCCAGCCAGATTGTTGGCACTCAGGCGGTTCTGAACGTACTTTCGGGCGAAAGATACAAGATGGTAACGAAAGAATTCAAGAATTTACTTAAAGGAGAATACGGAAAACTTCCCGCCGAGCCGGATGCCGAGGTTATGAAAAAGGTTGTCGGAAACGAAAAGGTTATTACTTGTCGCCCTGCAGACCTTCTTCAGCCCGAATACGACAAATATAAAGCGGAAATGCAGGAATATTACACACAGGAAGAAGACGTCCTTTCTTATGCCTTATTCCCAGAAGTTGCGGTCAATTTCTTTAAGTGGCGTGCGGCGAAAAACCACGCCGTAGATAAAGATATGGCAGAAAACAAGGACGGAGTTTATCCCGTATGAGAATATTGGTTGCCAATGATGACGGAATCGAAAGCGAGGGTATAAAAACCCTCGCAAAAGTTCTGTCGGAGCATCATAAAGTTACTGTTGTAGCGCCGGACGGAAATCGTTCGGCATTTTCTCATTCTTTGACGATTTCAAAAAATCTGACATTTAAGAAAGTTGAGTCGGAATTCGGATTTGAGGCATATTCTGTAAGCGGAACTCCGGCTGATTGCATAAAATTTGCTTTGCATTATTTTTCAGACGAAAAATTCGATATGGTTTGTTCGGGTGTCAATATGGGAAATAATCTCGGCAGTGATATAATGTATTCCGGAACGGTTGCAGCGGCGGTAGAGGCGAACTTTTTAGGGTTGAAATCTATCGCTTTTTCCAATACGGGAAGGTCGGATTTCGATTTTAAGAGTAATGCAAAAGTCATCGCCGAGATATTTGACAGATTGGCTGAAATAGCATCCGTAAAATATGCTTTGAATGTGAATATGCCTAATTATGATCCTATCGGTGTGAGATTCGCCCCTATAGGAATTCAAAAATATTCCGATTCGTACGTTAAAAACGAAGACGGAACTTATCGCCTTATCGGCGAACCCACCGAAATCGAGCAGAATAGAGATTGCGACGTTGAATTGTCCCGCCGCGGATATGTAACCGTAACGCCGGTTTTGTATGACAGAACCGATTACGATGCGATGAAACGTTTTAAGGATATAGAATTGTGAAGACAACCGTTGTTATAGGTGCCGGACCGGCAGGGCTTATATCGGCTTATTTCAGAGGAAAAAGAGGGGAGCGCGTTTATTTAATCGAAAAAAACGAAAAAGCCGGTAAAAAACTTTATATTACCGGTAAAGGGCGTTGCAACGTCACAAATAATTGCGATATTCCCGAATTTTTGGAAAACGTCGTAGATAATGCAAGATTTATGCGCGGGGCGATTTCAAAGTTTCCTCCGTCGGATATTATTGACTTTATCGGTAAGAAGACACCGTTGAAAACCGAACGAGGAAACAGGGTTTTTCCGGAAAGCGATAAGGCAAGCGATATAACGAAGGCTTTGGTCGGGTATTGCGACGAGGTCGGAGTTATTTTTAAGTACAACGAAACAGTAAAAAAAATTGTTACGGGAAAGTTCGGAATAAAAAGTGTTATTACCGATAAAACATTATATGAATGCGATAATGTAATAGTTTGTACGGGCGGGGCAAGTTATCCGTCTACCGGCTCGACCGGCGACGGGTATGATTTCGCAAAATCTGTCGGACATAACATTACGCCGATTAAGCCTGCTTTATGCGGATTTAATCTGAAAGGTGATTTTTATAAAAAACTACAGGGATTATCGTTGAAAAATGTCGGTTTTACCGCCAGGAAAAACGATAAAATAGTCTATTCCGATTTCGGCGAGGCGCTGTTTACTCATTTCGGAATTTCCGGACCCATAATTATTTCGGCATCGAGTTATCTGAATAAGTTTAATCTGAACGAAATCTCGTTCTCGTTAGATTTTAAGCCGGCATTGTCGGCAGAACAATTAGATGACAGAATCCTGCGAGATTTTAACAAATATAAAGGTAAAACTATTGCCAATTCGCTTGTCGACTTACTGTTACATGCTCTTATTCCAATAATTTTGGAACAGGCAAAGATAGACGGCAACGGAAAAAGTGCAGAGATGAAAAAGAGTGACAGACTCCGACTTGTATCGGTGATAAAAAATTATCGGTTCTATCCTCAGTCGCTCAGAGGTATAGAAGAGGCTATCGTAACAAGCGGAGGGGTGGACGTTAAGTCGGTAAATCCGACTACGATGGAAAGTAAACTTATTCCCGGATTATATTTTGCCGGAGAAGTACTCGATGTCGATGCCTTAACCGGCGGATTCAATATTACAATAGCGCTGGCTACAGGTTATGTGGCAGGTAACGCGCGCAACAAGGAAGAACTATGATTAACGTGGCTTTGGACGGCCCCGCAGGCAGCGGAAAAAGTACCGTCGCTAAAGAACTTGCCAAACGATTGGATATTTTATACCTGGATACGGGAGCAATGTATCGTGCATGCGCGCTTAAATGTCTGCAATGCGGCGTTTCGGTAAAGGACGAAAATTCCGTAAGTCGGATTATAGAAAACATCGACATTGTGATCGACTATAAAAACGGCGGGCAGGTAACGTTACTTGACGGGACAGACGTATCGTCCGATATAAGAAAACCGCAAATATCGATGATGGCATCCGATGTTTCGGCATTGAAATGCGTCAGAATGAAAATGGTTGAAATGCAAAGAAAAATTGCTGCCGGTATGGATTGCGTCCTTGACGGACGCGATATCGGTTCATTTGTGTTACCGAACGCAAAATTCAAATTTTTCCTTACCGCAACGCCCGAAATTCGTACGGAAAGAAGATATAAAGAGCTTGTCGAAAGGGGTGAAAACGTAGTTTTTTCGGATTTATTGGAAGAAATAAAAATGCGTGATTACAATGACAGTCATCGTGATTTCGCTCCGCTGAAAAAGGCATCCGATGCGGTCGTAATCGATACGTCGCATATGAATGTCGAAGAAGTGGTAAATACTGTTTTGTCATATATTAAGGAGAGCGCGTAAATGTGGTATAAAATAATAAGATTTCTTGCTTTGCCGTGGTTCAGATTATTTTATATGCCTAAGATTAAATGCAAAGAAAATATGCCGAAAGACGGCAACTATATAATTATATGTAACCATTTCGGCAAAGCCGATGCTTTTTTGCTTGTATCGATGTATAAGCAAAAAATTTACTTTATGGCAAAAAAAGAATGGTTTAACGGCAAATTCAAAGCCGCGTTGTTTAATGAACTCGGAGCGATCCCCGTAGACAGAGAAAAAGCCGATTTCACTTCCATAAAAAAGTGTCTTAATGTATTGAAAAACGGAGATATTCTGGCAATATTCCCGGAGGGAACAAGAAATAAAGTCAATAACGATCTGCAACCGATTAAAGGCGGTGCGGGAATGATGGCTTTTATGGGGAAAGTTCCCGTACTTCCGGTGGCAATGAAGAAAAAATTCAGGGCATTTCATAAAAATGAACTGTATATCGGTAAACCGTTTGATTATTCGGATTTATACGGACAAAAATATACGTCCGCTCTCGATTCGGTTTTGACGGAACGTATGCGCGAGCATTTACAGATTACCGTAGATATTGCGCAAGGTAAACGCACGGAGGATTAAGTTGGAAGTTATTATCGCCGAACACAGCGGTTTTTGTATGGGGGTAAAAAGGGCGGTCGATACCGCTAAAGAGGTATACGGTGCCGACGTCGGGATTTTAGGCGAAATAATCCATAACGATAACGTCGTAAATGAAATTAAAGCTCTCGGGACACAAACCGTCGAGTCGTTGGACGAATTTAACGGAAATACGATAATCATACGTTCCCACGGGGTCGGTAAAGCAATTTTTGCCGATGCCGAAAAGCGTGGTTTGAAAGTGATTAACCGAACCTGTCCGTTTGTAATGAAAACTCAGAAAATCGTTGAAGAATATTCATGGAAAGGGTATCGGGTAGTTATTACCGGTGAAAAGAGCCATCCCGAAGTCCTTGGGTTAATCGGTTGGTGTAAAGACGAAAAAGCGGATGTCGTCGATGACGATTATAAGGATCTTACATTTGATGTCGACGATAAGGTATGTCTTGTTTCTCAAACGACGTATTCTAACGAAAAATTTCAAAAAATTTTAGCGTTTTTTAAGAAAAAACACGTTAAAACACTTGAAGTTTTTTCCACAATTTGCTATACTACGAGAGAGCGTCAGAAAGAGGCGGAAACATTGTCCCGCGTATGCGATGCCATGATTGTCATCGGCGGTAAAAACAGTAGCAATACGAGGAAACTCGCAGATGTCTGCAGTAAAAATTGCGATAATGTGTTTTTTGTTTCTGATATTGATGTACTCGATTATAAAAAATTGGTAAAATTCAAAAAGGTAGGTATTGTTGCGGGGGCGTCTACGCCGATCGAACAATCAATGGAGGTTTTCTTAAAAATGGAAAGTACAGAAGTTAAAAACTCGAATGCTATGGAAGAGGCAATGACCGCTATGAACGACGAGCAGTTGAAGTTCAGAAGAGGTCAGAAAGTCGTTGCGACGATTTCGGCCGCTACAGACGACGGTCTTATGTTATATATAAATAACACTAAGAAAGAAATATTATTGCCTAAAGAAGAAATAGATTGCGAGAACTACGATAAAGCGGAATTCGCCAAGAGAGTCGGCGACGAAATCGAAGTTATGATCGTAGGGCTTAACCCCGTTGCATTGTCTCAAAAGGCTATCGCCGCGCAGAAGGAAGAAGAAGAACTTATCGCTAAGATTCAGGCAGGCGAGGTATTTACCGTTACCTGTACCGGTTTCAATAAGGGCGGTCTTACTTCTAAATTCCATTCTTACGATATTTTTGTTCCGTCTTCGCAAATCAGAATAGGTTTTGTTAAAGATCTTGAAAAATATGTCGGAAAGACTCTGAGACTTAAAGCCGAAAAGATTGAAAATACCGGCAGAAAGAAACAGATAGTCGGATCGCAAAGAGTTATTCTCGAGGCTGAAAGGGCTGAAAGAGATGCAGCCCGTAAAGCTAAGGAAGACGAGTTCTTCGCTAATGTTCACGAGGGTGATGTTGTTACCGGTACGGTAGTAAGATTTGCGGCATTCGGTGCGTTTGTCGATGTAAACGGATTTGATTGTTTGGCGCATATTTCCGACCTTAGTTGGACTAATGCAAAAACTCCTGCGGACGTTCTTGAAATCGGTAAATCTTACGAATTCAAGGTTCTTAAATGTGATCAGGAAACTAAAAAGGTTTCTCTCGGCTATAAACAACTTCAGCCTAAGCCGTGGCAGCTTGTCGGCGATAAATACGCCATTGGTGAGGTGGTAAAGGGTACGGTTGTCAGAATCGTAAATTTCGGAGCATTCGTTGAAGTCGAAAAAGGAATTGACGGTCTTGTTCATGTTTCTCAGATTTCGCACGAATGGCTTGAGAATCCCACATCTGTTCTTAAAGTCGGTGATGAGGTTGAGGCAAAAATTCTCGACATAGATGTTGATAAAGAAAAGATGACTCTTTCTATTAAAGCTTTGACTCCGGCTCCCGAAAGACCCAGAAGAGAAGATGCCGAAGGCGAAGGAAAGAGAGATAAGAAAGGCAGAAGAGAGAGAGTTGAGATGAACGTCGATGAGCCCAGAGAATGGTCTGAAGGCGGCGTAGGCGGAATTTCGCTCGGTGATCTTATTAATAAATAACAAACAAAATGCGTTTCGATTATCGCTCTTCCCATAGAGATTTTATTAAACTCGACTTTTTAAAGTCGAGTTTCTTTTTTTATATATAACAATTTGATTTTTTATTTGATATTTGATATAATAATTTAAATAAAAGATAAATAGTTACGGGGAAAATATGTCTTATCAGTCTACATTGAACGAATATCTTCAAGTAATCGTTGGAAAGAAATTAGAAAAGTTGAACCTTGCTTGTGAAATGATGATGTTCTCATTTGAAGACTATGCTTTTCACGCATTAGGCTTAACAAGAATTATTCAAGATAATGATATCCTTGTAACGACTCTTGATTATCTAAATTGGGATAGGGAAAATGATGAGAATAACGACGAATCGTATTTTGTAAAAAAAACACCGCGATAAGATTGAAGGTGGTGTTGTAATTTCGGTAAGTGTTACCCCTTTATACGACGTTGAAATTGTTATGGATAATGGTATAAAAATCGAATTAATGACTGGGTAAATAACCCATGAATAGGTCGCTAAATGTGATTTAATAATTCATAAAGGATCTCATTTGGTAAAATTTTTGCTTCGCAAAGATATTTCATCATAGATTTGTATAAACTTTCTTTTTAATCAAACCGTATACGTTAAATAACAAATATCTACTAGTTAACTGATGGATATTTCTATTGAGAAAGAGCTGTTGACTTTTAATATAGACAGAGTATTAAAAAAGAAAATGTATTTTAATATATTTGTTAGTATTAGTAATAAAGCTTTGTGGTATAATAAAAAAATAAAATTTATGTTTTTAATTGAATATGTGTGTGGATTATGGTATAT
>ENA-UESH01000955-UESH01000955.1-human-gut-metagenome-genome-assembly--contig:-NODE-955-length-22864-cov-61.284241_pt1 | contig 22864 bp, 19 predicted proteins | sample MGYA00243001_ERZ508002 | MGnify/ENA primary metagenome ERZ508002 (study PRJEB26167, sample SAMN06115447) | human gut metagenome | host: Homo sapiens | place: China:Anhui | collected 2015-08-07... | reverse complement strand
GGGCGTTTAGCTCAGCTGGTTTAGAGCATCTGCCTTACAAGCAGAGGGTCGGCGGTTCGAATCCGTCAACGCCCACACAAAGCGGACAAGTTACAAAACTTGTTCGCTTTTTTTGTTTACCTACTACGCATTAACACCACAAATCACATTATTTCACAAAAAAACTACACACAAATAAAAACTTATTTGTAATTTTGCACCCGTAATTACACATATTATATATAATAGCAATTATGAAACTTGATTTGCTGACAGCCATCTCGCCGATTGACGGCCGTTATCGTGGCAAGACCGAACGCCTTGCCGACTACTTCTCTGAGTATGCACTGATACGCTACCGCGTACGTGTGGAAATCGAATACTTCATCACGCTCTGCGAGTTGCCATTGCCGCAGCTTGCTTCGTTCGACCATCAGCTCTTCGAGCGTTTGCGCGACATCTACCGCAACTTTGGCGAAGAAGAAGCCCAGCGCGTGAAGGACATCGAGAAAGTGACTAACCACGACGTGAAGGCTGTGGAGTACTTCATAAAGGAGGAGTTCGACCGCATCGGTGGACTCGACGCTTACAAGGAGTTTATCCACTTCGGACTCACCTCACAGGATATCAACAACACATCAGTACCCCTCTCTATAAAGGAGGCGTTGGAGCAGTTCTACTATCCGCTCTGCGAGGAGCTCATCGCACAGCTCCGCCAGTACGCAGAGGAGTGGGCAGCAGTGCCAATGCTCGCCAAGACCCACGGACAGCCAGCATCGCCCACACGCTTGGGCAAGGAGGTGATGGTGTTCGTATATCGCCTGGAGGAGCAGCTGCGCCAGCTGAAGGAGTGCCGCCTCACCGCTAAGTTCGGTGGAGCCACCGGCAACTACAACGCCCACCACGTAGCCTACCCCGAATACGACTGGAAGGCGTTCGGCAACCGCTTCGTGAGCGAGAAGCTCGGACTGGAGCGCGAGCAGTTCACCACACAGATCTCCAACTACGACTGCCTCGGCTCAGTGTTCGACGCAATGCGCCGCATCAACACAATCATCATCGACCTCGACCGCGACTTCTGGATGTACATCTCAATGGAGTACTTCAAGCAGAAGATCAAGGCAGGCGAAGTAGGCTCATCGGCAATGCCGCACAAGGTGAACCCAATCGACTTCGAGAACTCGGAGGGCAACCTCGGCATGGCAAACGCCGTGCTGCAGTTCCTCGCACAGAAGCTCCCCGTGAGCCGTCTGCAGCGCGACCTCACCGACTCTACCGTGCTGCGCAACGTGGGCGTACCGTTCGGCCACGGCGTAATCGCAATAGAGAGCACACTCAAGGGCCTGCGCAAGCTCATCCTCAACGAGGAGAAGCTGCAGGAAGACCTCAACAACACATGGGCAGTAGTGGCAGAGGCTATACAGACAATACTTCGTCGCGAGGCTTATCCGCATCCGTACGAGGCACTGAAAGCACTCACACGCACCAACAAGCACATGACCGAGGAGACCATCCACGAGTTCATACAGACACTCAACGTGAGCGACGCTGTGAAGGCGGAATTGATGGCTATCACACCAATGAACTACACAGGCATTTAAGCCAACCCCCGATATAATTCGACAATAGCCGTGAGGCTATATACATAAACAATAAAAACCAACAAGTAACTATGGATTCAGAAAACGTAAAGAATCAGGAACAGAACACAGCGGATCAGACTACTGGCAATAGCGAGAGCTACGGCCGTGCCGCAGGAAACTATCAGAAAGAGTATCGCAGCGTGACGGGACGTCGCCCGCGTATTCACACACAGCACTCGGCTTCAGCCTCATCACAGAGCGAAGACGGCGGCTTCCGTCCGGAAGGCTTCGGCGCAGGTCTCGGCTCGCAACAGCAGGGCGGCTATCAGCCACGCCAGGGCGGCTATCAGCCACGTCAGCAGGGCGGTTACAACCGCGGCGGCTATCAGCAGCGTCCTCAGGGCGGCTATCGTCCACGCTACAACCAGGACGGCGAACAGCAGCAGGGCGGCTATCAGCCACGTCAGCAGGGCTATCGCCCACGCTACAACCAGGACGGCGAACAGCAGCAGGGCGGATACCAGCCGCGTCAGCAGGGCTATCGCCCACGCTACAACCAGGACGGCGAACAGCAGCAGGGCGGATATCAGCCACGTCAGCAAGGCGGCTATCAGCAGCGCGGCGGCTACGGTCAGCGTCAGCAGGGCGGCTATCAGCAGCGCGGCGGCTACGGTCAGCAGGGCGGATATCAGCAGCGTGGCGGCTACGGTCAGCAGGGCGGCTATCAGCAGCGCGGCGGTTACAACCGCGGTGGCTACGGACAGCAGGGTGGCTACCAGCAGCGTCAGCGCACACCGGGCTACGACCCCAACGCTAAGTACAGCATGAAAAAGCGCATTGAATACAAGGAGGAGAACTACGATCCGAACGAACCGCTTCGTCTGAACAAGTTCCTCGCCAACGCAGGTATCTGCTCGCGCCGTGAGGCAGACGAGTTCATCCAGGCAGGCGTGGTGACTGTGAACGGAGAGGTAGTGACCGAGCTCGGCACCAAGATCAAGCGCACAGACGAGATAAAATTCCACGACCAGCCCGTGAACCTCGAAAAGAAGGTGTACGTGCTGCTCAACAAACCAAAGGACTGCGTGACAACAAGCGACGACCCACAGCAGCGTAAGACCGTGATGGACCTCGTGAAGAACGTGTGCCCGGAGCGCATCTACCCCGTAGGCAGACTCGACCGCAACACAACCGGCGTGCTCCTGCTCACCAACGACGGCGACCTCGCTTCCAAGCTCACACACCCGAAGTTCCTGAAGAAGAAGGTGTACCACGTATTCCTCGACAAGAACGTAACAGCTCACGACATGCAGCAGATTGCTGAGGGCATCGAGCTGGAGGACGGCGAGATACATGCAGACGCTATCGAGTACGCAAGCGACACCGACAAGAGCCAGGTAGGCATCGAGATTCACAGCGGCAAGAACCGCATCGTGCGTCGTATCTTCGAGCACCTCGGCTACCGCGTCGTTAAGCTCGACCGCGTACAGTTCGCAGGACTCACCAAGAAGAACCTCCGCCGTGGCGACTGGCGCTTCCTCACAGAGAAGGAAGTGGAGATGCTGCGCATGGGAGCATTCGAGTAAAACATAAACAGGTTGAGATGGTGAGGTGTTGAGATGTTGACATCGCACCATTTCAACTTTCCAATTTAAACAATATAATGGAAAGAACAAAAGTTATTGACGCTCTCCGTAGCACCGCCTTCGGAAGCCAAATCAACGTAAAGGGTTGGGTGCGCACTCACCGCAGTTCGAAGGCTGTAGACTTCATCGCGCTCAACGACGGTTCTACTATCAAGAACATACAGATCGTGGTAGACCCCACCAAGTTCGACGCCGAGATGCTGAAGCAGATCACCACCGGTGCCTGCATCAGTGCCGTAGGTACGCTCGTAGAGAGCCAGGGTGCAGGTCAGACATCTGAGATACAGTGCGAGAGCCTCGAGGTGTACGGACTCTGCGGCAGCGACTACCCGATGCAGAAGAAGGGACAGTCGTTCGAGTACATGCGCCAGTACGCCCACCTGCGTCTGCGCACCAACACATTCGGTGCAGTGATGCGCATACGCCACAACATGGCGATGGCTATCCACACCTACTTCCACGAGCACGGCTACTTCTACTTCAACACTCCGCTCATCACCGCAAGCGACTGCGAGGGTGCAGGTCAGATGTTCCAGGTTACGACCAAGAACCTCTACAACCTGAAGAAGACCGAGGACGGCAAGATCGACTACTCTGACGACTTCTTCGGCAAGCAGACATCGCTCACCGTGTCAGGACAGCTCGAGGGCGAACTCGGAGCAACAGCACTCGGAGCCATCTACACCTTCGGTCCGACATTCCGCGCAGAGAACTCGAACACTCCGCGCCACCTGGCTGAGTTCTGGATGGTAGAGCCTGAGGTGGCATTCCTCGACCTCGCCGGACTCATGGACCTCGAGGAGGACTTCATCAAGTACTGCATCCGCTGGGCACTCACCCACTGCAAGGACGACATCGAGTTCCTCAACAAGATGATCGACAAGAGCCTCATCGCACGTCTTGAGGGCGTACTCAACTCCGAGTTCGTTCGTCTGCCTTACACCGAGGGTATCCGCATCCTGCAGGAGGCTATACAGAACGGCAAGAAGTTCGAGTTCCCATGCGAGTGGGGCGACGACCTCGCTTCGGAGCACGAGCGCTACCTCGTGGAGGAGCACTTCAAGAAGCCGGTCATTATGACCAACTATCCGAAGGCTATCAAGGCGTTCTACATGAAGATAGACGCAGAGGAGAGCGGCTTCGGCGGCAAGAGCGGTCAGACCGTTCAGGGCACCGACGTACTCTTCCCGCAGATTGGCGAGATCATCGGTGGCTCGGTTCGTGAGGAGAGCTACGACAAGCTGATGAACGAGATTGAGGAGCGCAACATCCCGATGAAGGATATGACATGGTACCTCGACACACGCAAGTACGGCTCATGTCCGCACGCAGGCTTCGGTCTCGGCTTCGAGCGCCTCATCCTCTTCGTAACGGGTATGCAGAACATCCGCGACGTCATCCCGTTCCCACGCACTCCGAAGAGCGCAGAGTTCTAAACGACTTTATTAAAGACACACTATAATAATGTGGGTGCAGCAGGCAAACACCTGTTGCACCTTTTTTTCATTTTGTCTGTAGCGATTAAGCATTTACCGATTTTTATGCTTATCTTTGCAGAAAATACACAAATCAGTTTATGACCGATCTTGCAAGCTATTTCCCCATAACCGACCCCACCTTGATATTCTTTGTGGTGATGCTCATCATTCTGTTTGCCCCAATCATCATGGGCAAGCTGCGCATCCCGCATATCATTGGCATGGTGCTCGCCGGAGTAGCCATCGGCAAGTACGGCTTCAACATCCTCTCGCGCGACGACTCGTTTGAACTCTTTGGCAAGGTAGGACTCTACTACATCATGTTCCTCGCCTCACTCGAGATGGATATGGAGGGCGTAAAGCGCAACAAGGGGCGGTTCTTAGGTTTCGGCGTGCTCACGTTCGCCTTTCCGCTCATCCTCACCTACTTAGCCAGCACCAAGCTGCTCGGCTACCCGGTGTTCGCCTCGCTACTGTTAGGATGCCTTATGGCATCGAACACGCTCATCGCCTACCCCATCGTCGGCCGCTACGGTCTGCAACGCAAGCCAAGCGTCACACTATCGGTAGGCTCCTCAATGATTTCGCTGCTCATGGCACTCGTGACGCTCACCGCCATCGTCGCCTCTTATGGAGGCGAGACGAGCGTGTGGTTCTGGCTGCTCTTCGTGGGCAAGTTCGTGGGCTACTGCGTAGCCATGTTCCTGCTCATACCGCGCTTCACACGCTGCTTTCTCCGACGTTATAGCGACTCCGTCATGCAGTTCATCTTCGTTATGTCGATGCTCTTTATGAGTGCGGCAGCAAGCGAGGCGGTGGGTTTGGAAGGCATTATCGGTGCGTTCGTAGCCGGCATCATTCTGAACCGCTACATACCGCACGTGTCGCCACTAATGAACCGCATAGAGTTCATCGGCAACGCGCTCTTCATACCCTACTTCCTCATCGGCGTAGGTATGCTCATCAACGTGCGACTGCTCTTCGAGAGCAGCACCATCATCATCGCCATGCTCGTCATCGCAGGCTTCGGAACGCTCGGCAAAGCCATCGCAGCCTATAGCGCAGCCTCCATGTTCCGCCTGCCGAAGTCGTCGGGCAACATGATGTTCGGACTCACCTCGGCACACGCCGCCGGTGCCATCGCCATGCTTATGATTGGTATGCGCGTAGAGCTGGAACCAGGCAAACCACTCGTCACCGACGACATGCTGAACAGCGTGGTGCTGATGATTCTCGTGACGTGCATAATCTCAACAATGATGACCGAGCGTGCAGCGCAACAGATTACGCTGCGCGACCGTGAGATGCCGAGCGACGAAAAGCCAACAGCCGAGGAGAAGATACTCATCCCGCTGAAATACCCCGAATACGCGCAACGCCTCGTCAACATGGCGATGCTCATGCGCAACCCGAAGAACACCACACAACTCGTGGGCTTGAACGTGGTGTACGACGACGACGACATGCAGCGCAACTTAGAGCAGGGCAGCCGACTGCTCGAGCGCATGACACAGTATGCTGCCTCGGCAGATATGACCATGCAGACGCAGGTGCGCGTGGCAGCGAACATAGCCAACGGCATACGCCACGCCTTCAAGGAGTTCCGCGCTACGGACATCATAATAGGTATGCACATGCACCCAGAGGTGTCGCAGAAGTTCTGGGGCGCGTTCCACCAGAGCCTCTTCAACGGCCTCAACTCGCAGATAATAATGGCTCGCCTCAACCAACCGCTCCCCACGATACGCCGCATAAAGGTGGTAGTACCGTCGAGAGCACAGTTCGAGCCTGGCTTCTATCGTTGGCTCGAACGCCTGTCGCGCTTGGCGTGCAACATGGAGTGCCACACAGAGTTCCACGGACGTGGCGACACACTGCCGCTCATAGCCGAATACATCAAGCACCACTACCCCACGATGCGCTGCTCGTTCACCGAGATGGCCCACTGGAACGAGATGCCACGCATAGCGGAGAGCATACAGAAGGACCACCTCTTCGTAGTGGTTACGGCACGAAAGGGTACCGTGTCGTTCAAGAATGCGTTGGAGCATCTGCCCGAAGAGATAAAGCACCACTTCTCCGGCTCGAACATCATGATCATCTTCCCCGACCAGCATGGCGACGCAATGGACGAAATGACCTTCGCTCAGCCGCAGCATACCGAGGATCAGAGTGCATACGAGGCAATCGGAAAGTGGATAAAGAAGAAGTTTTGAATTTTGAATTGAAAGACTAATCTCAACACCTCACCATAACAACATAACAACCCCTCAACATCTCAACACCATATGATCGACATAAAAGGAATAACCAAGAGCTTCGGCTCGCTGCAAGTGCTCAAGGGCATCGACTTGCATATAGACAAAGGAGAAGTAGTGAGCATTGTCGGCCCGAGCGGTGCCGGCAAGACAACACTGCTGCAGATAATGGGTACACTCGACAAACCCGACAGTGGTGCTATCAGCGTTGACGGCGTCGACGTGATGCGCCTCTCGTCGAACAAGCTGAGCGACTTCCGCAACCAGCACATCGGCTTCGTCTTCCAGTTCCACCAGCTGCTGCCGGAGTTCACCGCCCTCGAGAACATCATGATACCCGCCTACATCGGTGGCAAAGGCACGGCGGAGGCGAAGAAACGCGCCCTCGAACTGCTCGACTTCATGGGACTTGCCGACCGCGCCAACCACAAACCCAACGAACTCTCGGGTGGCGAGAAGCAGCGCGTGGCTGTGGCACGTGCACTGGTGAACAACCCGGCAGTGGTGTTCGCCGACGAACCTTCAGGCTCGCTCGACTCGAAGAACAAGGCAGAACTGCACCAGCTCTTCTTCGACCTGCGCGACAAGTTCGGACAGACGTTCGTCATCGTCACACACGACGAACACCTCGCCTCTATCACCGACCGCACAATACACATCGTGGACGGACAGATAAAGGTGTAACATTAGTGAACATCATTAACAAGGGTATGGCAGGAATGCACATACCCTCCTACAAACACCTACAAGCAACAAAACGAACAACAAAACAATATGATAAAACTCGGCGACTACAATAAAATGACCGTCGTGAAGGAGGTGGACTTCGGTATCTACCTCGACGGCGGCGACGAAGGAGAAATACTCATGCCGAAGCGCTATGTGCCCGAAGGCACAAAGCCGGGCGACGAACTCAACGTGTTCATCTACCTCGACCAGGACGAGCGACCAGTGGCAACGACAGAGACACCGCTGTGTAAGGTGGGCGACTTCGCCTACCTCGAAGTGTCGTGGGTGAACGAGTACGGCGCATTCCTCAACTGGGGCTTGATGAAGGATCTCTTCTGCCCGTTCCGCGAGCAGAAAAAGCGTATGCAGAAGGGCGAGAGCTACATCGTACATGTACACATCGACGAGGAGAGCTACCGCATCGTGGCATCGGCTAAGGTGGAGAAGTACTTCGCAGAACGCCACCCGTTCTACAACCACGGGCAGGAGGTAGACCTACTGGTATGGCAGAAGACAGAGATGGGCTTCAAGGTGATCATCGACAACTGCTACCCCGGACTCGTCTACGATGGACAGGTGTTCCGCTACCTGCACACCGGCGACCGCGTGAAGGGATACATCGGCACCGTCCGTCCCGACGGAAAGATCGACGTTACGCTGCAACCTACCGGACGACAGCAGACACTCGACTTCGCCGACACGCTGCTGCAATACCTCAAGAATCACGGCGGCAAGTGCGACCTGGGCGACAAGAGCGACGCAGAAGACATCAAGCGACGCTTCCAGGTGAGCAAGAAGGTGTTCAAGCGTGCCGTTGGCGACCTCTACCGCCAGCGACTCATCAACATAACACCCGACGGACTGACACTCAACTAACTACTCTTGAAAACTAAAACAAAACACAATGGAGCCGAACAATCTACTAAACTGCATAAAAGCATTCGCTAAACGAATATGCGCAACGCTTCTCGCCGCACTCGCTGTGTCGCTACTGACCATCGGGTGCGGCGACAGAAGCGCACCCGACGCTAACAATAGCGACTCAACACGCATAAACAAACTCAAGCAGATTGACGACTCGGTGATGACCCTTGCACCTTCTGTCAAGCAACTCATCGCCGACGGCATACGCACCGCGCCCGACAGTATGACCGCCTACGAGTACCGCCTGCGCGAAGCACGCTACCTAACGCTTACCGACCGTCCCGAACGCTTTAAAGACAACATCGAGAACATACTGCGCTTCGCAGAACAGCAACAAAAACGGGAACTGAACAACGCAGAGAAGCGACGACTCAACACGCTCATCGCCGGCGCATACAACTGTCGCGCGGCTTACTACCACAACTTCCATCGCAAGCAGCATCAAGCCATACAACTTTATAAGGCAGCTTACTCATTGCTTGCCAACAGCGACTCCGAACACAACATGCCGAAGGTGTGTGCCAACCTCGCCGATGCCTACATACAGGACAACAACATGCCGATGGCAGCGCAATGGTATCGACGTGCGCTCTTCCTCGTCGACTCGCTCGCACTGCCCCCGAAGGAGAACGTCACACTCTACATGGGACTGGCGCAGATATACCTCTCGCTGCACGACTTCGACACCGCACTACATTATTACAAAGCCACTGAGGAGCATTTCAACATGATGTCGCCGTCAATGCAGGCTTACTTTCTAAACAACTTCGGCAACTACTACTACTTTAAAAAGAACTACCGAAAGGCTCTTGACAAGTTTCTGCGCATGAAGCAGAACCTCGAACGCCATGGTATGCAGAACAATTTCGACATGTACCTGTGCAAGGTGAACCTCGCCGATGTCTATCTCAACCTCGACAGCATCCGCACAGCACAACGCTACCTCGACGAGGTGGAGCCTTATTTCCACAAGCGCGACGACTTCACGGCACTCCACTATTGCAAGACAATACGCATCGGCATAGCCACAAAGACGGGCAACATCGCCACCGCGCAACGCCTGATTGCAGACAACGACGAAACACAACACCCCGTGCAGTACACACTCGTGAACTTGCGCAACCGCTACCTACAGAAGTACTACGAGCAGGTGGGCAACTTCCGCCGCGCCTACGAACTGTTGCAGAGCAACTACGCGTACAACGACTCGCTCGAACATAACCACTCCAACATGCGCTCAGCCGACATCATGGCACGCTTCACCAGCGACACGCTACAGCTGCGTCACGACTTGATGATTGAACACAAGAACGCCACCATCGCAAAGACGAAAAACCAGCTGACACTCGCCATCGCTATCATGCTGATACTCGTGTTGATACTCATATTGTGGTTCATGTACATCAAGCGCAAACAGCTGAAGGCACAGATGGATATTATGAACCTGCGCCTCAACATCGTGCGCAACCGCATCTCGCCCCACTTCGTGTTCAACGTGCTGAACAACAAGATTATCAACTCCGAACAGAGCGAGGCAACGGAGCTGCAGGACCTGACACGCCTCATACGCACCAACCTCGATATGTCGCGACAACCTGCCGTGACGCTCGCCGAGGAACTCGACTTCGTGGAGAAGTACATACGCGTGGAGCGTTTCATGTTAGGCAGCGACTTCGTGTGGCACATCAACGTTGCACCCGACGTAGACCGTGAGCAGGTGCGCGTGCCGTCGATGTTCCTACAGATACTCACCGAGAACGCCATCATACACGGACTGAAGGGATGGGACGGACACAAAGAGCTGACCATCGACGTACACCGCGAGCAACGCACCACCGTCATCAGCGTAAGCGACAACGGACCGGGCTTCAACGCCTCTAACGGAACGTTCAAGAAGAAGACTGGAATGGGCATCATATCGCAGACCATAGCGATAACCAACATGCATAACAAGAACAAAATACGCTTCGAGATTACCAACATAGAGAACAACGGAACTGTCTGCGGATGCCGTGCCACACTGCGCGTGCCCGACGGAGTGAGGTTCCTATAACAACTAAAAAGAAAAGACTTATGATGAAGATCGTAATTGTAGACGACGACAGAGCTGCCGCTGACGCACTCGCCCAAAAGTTATCCGCCTTCGACGAGACACAGCTATGCGGCATAGCTCTCAACGGCATGGACGGACTGCGCCTCGTGAACGAGACGCGACCCGACGTACTATTCCTCGATATCGAGCTGCCCGACATCTCGGGCATTGAGTTTCTGGAACGTGCCAACATTCTGCCACAATACAAGTGCCGCACGGTGATGTACACCGCGCACGACCGCTTCATGCTGTCGGCGTTCCGCAACAAGGCGTTCGACTATCTGATGAAACCCATCGACGACACCGAGCTGCGCAACATCATACGCCGCGTATGCATCGAGATGGCTGGCATACCCGATGCGGACTACACCTCTGCTGCTCATCAGCCTACCGACACAAGCTCACCAACTGCCGACTTTGGCAACTACAACGCGCTTGATGCAGACAACGGCATCACCTGCCGCAACGACGGCAAGTTCATCGTCTACACCAACTCCGTCGACTTCCGACTGGTGGACATACGCGAGATTGGCGTGCTCACCTACAACCGCGAGCTACGCCTGTGGGAGATGACACTCTCCAACCAGAAAGCACCGATACGCCTGAAGCGCAACGTTGGCAGCGATGCATTGCTCTCGCTGAACAACCAACTGGTGCGCGTGAGCCAGAAGCACATCATCAACCTCGGCTACCTCATGGAGGTGACAAACAACACCTGCCGCTTCTATCCGCCGTTCGATAAGGTTGAGGATGTGAAGGTGGGACGGCTCTTCCGCAAGAAACTCATCGACCAGTTCTGCAACCTATAAACAACAAAGCAGAACATATCAACAAGAGGTATAAAAACAACAAAAGGCAGAAATACGCAATGTATTTCTGCCTTTGTTTTTCTTGTTGTCTGACGGGTGATTACTCAGCTGAAGGAGCAACAACGCGACGCTCAGCGATACGTGCCTTCTTACCAGTAAGGTTGCGGAGGTAGTAGAGCTTAGCGCGACGTACCTTACCATGCTTGTTCACCTCGATGCTCTCGATGTTCGGCGACTCGATAGGGAAGATACGCTCTACACCTACTGTACCTGACATCTTACGAACGGTGAAACGCTTCTTGTCTCCGTGGCCAGAGATCTTGATAACTACACCACGGTAGAGCTGAATACGCTCCTTTGTACCCTCGATAATTTTGTAAGCGACTGTGATTGTGTCACCTGAACGGAACTCAGGGAACTTCTTGCCGGTTGCAAATGCTTCTTCAGCAACTTTAATTAAATCCATTTCTTTTGATAATTAAATTTGTTTATCGTTCTCGCGCAACATAATCGGGCTACTCATCTTCCCGTCATCGGTTACGCCGAAAAGCGGTTGCAAAGTTACGACTTTTTATTCGTTCGGCAAAATTTTATCAGAAATAATGAGTATCTTTGCACTATGTTTATATAAAGTTTAACATAACACTATTAAAATCAAAACTCACATATAATGAACCGATTACACACCATAAGCCTTTCGGCTGCCGCACTCGCGCTCACGCTCGCTTCGTGCTCTACGAAGCAGTACCAGGTGGCGTCAGTGGAGCGCACACGCATACTCATCGACTCGCGCTACGACAACAGTACCGACCCAGAGGTGCAGAAAGCCAACGCCGCCCTGCTCGTACACAAGAAGCAGGTGGACGCGGAGATGAACCCCGTGCAGGGCTACGCTGCCACCGACCTGTGGGTGAAACGCCCGGAGAGTCCGCTGTCGAACCTGCTTGCCGACATACTCGTATGGAGCAGCGCGAAGTTCGACGAGCAGCCCGACTTCGCCATATACAACGTAGGCGGAATACGTGCCGCGCTGAGCAAGGGTGCCGTGACACGCGGCAACATCCTCGACGTGGCTCCGTTCGAGAACAAGATATGCTTCCTCACGCTCAGCGGCAACGACGTATTGGAGCTGTTCGCGCAGATAGCCATGCGCCACGGCGAGGGATTGAGCCACTCGCTGCGCCTCACCGCCACAGCTGACGGCAAGCTCGTCTCTGCCACTGTCAACGGCAAGCCCGTCGACCCCAATGCTAAGTATCGCGTGGCTACACTCGACTACCTGGCACAGGGCAACGACCACATGGAGGCATTCCGCAAGAAGACCAACGTGGTGTCGCCCACGGGCGAAGAGAACAACGTGCGCTTCCTCATCGAGCAGTACTTCAAGGCTGCAAACGCCAAGGGCGAAGCGGTGAGCTGCGCCGTAGAGGGACGCATGACAATCGTTGAAAAGTAAAAAAGTAAAAGAGTAAAAAAGTAAAAAGAATAGGAGGTATGGGCATCTTGCCCATACCACGCAGCCACAAAAGCTTTTAAAGGTAAAAAAGTAAAAAAGTAAAAGAGTAAAAAGCCAATGAAACGCTACATACTTACCATAGCCATTGCGCTTGCCACCACGCTCAGCGCGGCAGCGCAGAAGACCATAGAGATACTGCACACCAACGACACGCACAGCTGCATCATGCCGCTCAACCCCAACCTCGCCGACACGCTCGTAGCCGGCAGAGGTGGCTTCATACGCTGCATGGAGATGATACGTCAGGAGCGTGAAGCCAACCCCGACGTGCTGCTCTTCGACTCGGGCGACTTCTCGCAAGGCTCGCCCTACTACACCCTCTTCAAAGGCTCGGTGGAAACGGAGCTGATGTCGGCGATGAAGTACGACGCTGTGGCGATAGGCAACCACGAGTTCGACTTCGGACTGGAGAACATGGCACGCATCTTCCGCGAAGCCAAGTTCCCCGTCGTCTGCGCCAACTACGACTTCCGTGGCACCGTCGTCGACGGACTCACAAAGCCCTACATCATACTGAAGCGCAACGGCTTGCGCATCGGCGTGTTCGGCATATCGCCGAAGCTCGACGGACTGGTCGACGCGACGAAGTGCGTAGGCGTGAAGTACCTCGACCCCGTAGCCACAGCCGACAAGGTAGCACGCGAGCTGCGCCACGATAAGAAGTGCGACGTGGTGATATGCCTCTCCCACCTCGGCTGGGACATGCAGGACGACGTGGACGATGCCGACATGCTCGCACAAAACCACGACATCGACCTCGTGCTCGGCGGACACTCCCACTCCTACTTCACCGAGCTGAAGTATGCGCCCAACGCCGACGGCAAGCCAATCCCAGACGACCAGAACGGCAAGCACGCCGTGTTCGTGGGCAAAATAAAACTCACGCTGGAGAGAAAATAAATGTTAAATGTAATACCTATTTGTAGGTATCTCAAAGAAAAACACTACCTTTGCAACTACTACAAAAGTAGGTATCGACAGAAACAATAAACATTTAACAATAACAATTTAAAAATTAAAGATTATGGCTTACGTAATTGGTGACGACTGCATCGCATGCGGTACATGTATTGGCGAGTGCCCAGTAGAGGCTATCTCTGAAGGCGAAAAGTATTCAATCAACCCTGACCTCTGCACAGAGTGTGGCACATGCGCAAGCGTTTGCCCGCAGGAGGCTATCAGCCTTGGCGAGTAAGGATTTGATTTCCGATAAATCAAGACATAATGGTCGGTTGGCGCAATGCTAACCGACCATTTTCATTTTAACACTTCTGTTTCACCGAACAGCAACGGTTGATAATAAAACATTACAATGCAATCTTTATTGTCACACGCACTTGTTTATATGTCAATTAATTAGTAACTTTGCGTTGTAATACATCAATAACAGAATATATTCAAGCGGAACAAAACAAATTCAAGCAAAAAGAATAAACAACTAATTATAAACAACTAAAAAACCAAGCATTATGATTAAACATCTACGCTTTTTCATGCTTAACCTGCTCGTGCTCGTTAGCGCAGCGGTTATGGCGCAGACAACGGTCGACTTTACAAAGTTAAAGTGGTCAAACCCATTTACACAGTCGCCTTACACATTCTCTGCAGCTAAGAATAGTGGAAGTACTGCACCGACACAAAACACAAACTCTAAAGACATTCGTCTTTATGCGAACAACTCACTCACCATATCTACAAGCAGTGGGAAAATATGCAAAATCGTTTTTCATATTTCTACTAATGGATTGAAGCAGTGGGCAGATTTTACACCTAACAACGGTTCAGTAACTGTATCAAAAGAAAAACAAACCGCAACATGGGAGAATGCAGAAGGAGCCACTTCTGTTACTTTTACTGTTGGAGCCAAATGTAAATATGGTACAGCAGCAACAAATAAAGCTGGTCAATTCTTCTTTAACAGCGTTGACATAACAGAACTTGGCGGTACTTCCGCAACAAGCACATCGCTCACCTTCGGCGAGGACGTAGACGGCAAGACATTCGTCGTGCGCCAGGGCGACAGCTTCGCAGACAAGACGGCTACCGTTACCCCAGCTGACGCTAAAGGCTCTATCAGCTACGCAAGCGACAACGAGGAGGCTATCAGCGTGAACCCCACAACTGGTGCAGTATCATTCCTCGCTTTCGGTAAGGCTACCATCACAGCCACATTCACTCCAGAGAAAGGCTATATCGGTTCGTCGGCTTCTTACACCATCGCATACCGCCAGGCTGCCGACCCTACAAAGGTGATCTTCGACTGCAACGAGGGCGCTTTCGACTGCTTCGGCAATGAGAACAAATACAAAGATGGCGAGTTCGACTTCGTAGACATGAACGGCGACAGCTACACATTCACCGTTCACAACGCTATGCTTAACAACCACGGTGGCGGTTTGCAGCTGAAGAAAGTTTCTGCCTCTGACGCTACACAGCAGGGCTACGCCGTTTCACCGACATTCAGCAAGTTCCCATACGGCTACCGCGTAACCGTGAAGTACAAGGACCAGAATGCTCCTGAACTCAAATGCGTGAACTATTCCGACAAGGTTGCTGTAACGGACGATGCAAACGGCACAATCACCATGGACGTACCATTCGCTGACGGCACATTCAAGCTCTTAGGCGGAAGCCAGGTGGCTTATGTCCAGAGCATCGAGCTTACTCCGCTCGCAAAGAAGGAGACCACAACGATGTCGTTCCCGAAGGAGGAGTACAACCTCACCGACATCAACGCCATCCGCAACTTCAGTTCGCCGAAGGCTACCGTGAAGGGCGAGAACGGCGAGGCTATCGAGGGTCTCAAAATCGTCTACACCTCAGACAACGAGGACCTCGCAGATGTTGACGAGAACGGCGTGGTATGGCTCAGCGACAAAATCGCAGGCACAGCCACCATCACCGCCTACTTCTACGGCAACGAGAAGTATGCGGCTTGCCAGGCTTCTTACAAGATTAACGTAACAAAGAAGGACCCGCAGCCCGTAACAATGACATTCCCGCAGGACGTTTACACCTGCTACACCAACGAGGCTCCGCTCTTCGACGGCTTCCAGCCGACCATTAAGAACGCAGCTGGCGAGGAACTCAACCTCCCCGTTAAATACTCAAGCAGCAACACAGACTTCTGCATGGTAACCGGTAGCGGCACGGTGCTGCTCTCGCAGAACCCGGGCGAAGTGACCATCACAGCCAAGTTCGCCGGCAACGACGACTATCTGCCGGCTCAGGCTTCGTACGTCATTAAGGTGATTAAGAAGGAGAAGAAGGACGCAGGCATCTCGTTCGAAGACACAATGATAATGATAGACCTTGCAAACCCGAACACAACTGTTAAGGACCTCGGCTTCCTGAATCCGAACAACCTCGCAGTGACATACTCTTCCAACAAGACCGACGTTGCAGAGGTTGACGCAGAGGGCAACGTGACACTGAAGAAAGCTGGTCGCGTGAACATCGACGTTACATTCGCAGGCAACGACGAGTACAAGGCAGCTTCTGCTTCTTGCACACTCATCGTCAACGACTACCGCACCACACCAGAACTCTCGTTCGACCAGGAGGAGTACACAGCCAACATGCGTGAGGGTAACACCTTCAGCGGTGCTACACTCTACAACGAATTAGAGGTTGCTCCGCTCTCATACACCAGCTCTAACGAAGAAGTGGCAGAGGTGGCAGCCAATGGCGTTGTAATACTTCGCAGCACTGGCGAGACAACAATCACCGTATGGTTCGCTGGCGACAAGAACTTCAAGGCAGCTTCGGCTTCTTACAAGCTCAAGGTTGTCGACGAGGTGGTTAACGGCATCCAGGGTATCACCATCGACAACATGCCGGAGGACGCAAAGGTTTACAACCTCAATGGTCAGCGCGTGAACACAAAGGCTCTGAAGAGCGGTGTCTACGTAGTGAACGGCAAGAAGGTAGTGCTGAAGTAAGTGCTGCTTTAGCTGTGCTAAAGTGCTACTTTAAGACAGTTAAAGCGCTACTTTATATATACTAAAGCGTAGCTTTATTCATAAACTTACGGAAACCACAGCACCTTGTTTGGTGCTGTGGTTTCTTTCGTTTTGCCACCGATCGCGTTCGCCACCCGATCGGATTGCGTACGCCACCCGATCAGATTCCGTACGCCACCCGATCAGATTGCGTACGGTGAACGATGACTTGCATAGGCATATTGCACAGAAAAAAACATTATTAAGACATACAAAAGTTTCGTGTTTCAGAAACTTTTATGTATCTTTGCAGCAGTAAACAAACCAATATGAACGATAATAAATTCAGCGTTGTCTTGACGGAAGGTGCGCAAGCATTCTTGGAATCCTTACCCCATGAGGCTAAAGAAAAAATAGCCTACAACATCCGTCGCGTAATGGCAGGCGAAATGAATAACGAACTTTTCAAAAAGTTAGAGAATTCTGATGGCATTTGGGAGTTCCGCACCCTTTATCGTAAAATAGCATACCGCCTATTTGCTTTTTGGGACACAGAGAATGAGACATTGGTGATAGCAACACATGGCATTATCAAGAAGACACAGAAAACTCCATCAAAAGAAATAACAAAGGCGGAGGATATAAAACGTAGATATTTTGAAATAAAACATAGGAGGGTTTAGTAATGGAAAAAATGAAACTGACATCATTTGAGGAATTCCAGGATAAGAATTTTGGAAAGATTGGCACTCCCGAACGCGATGCGTTTGAAAAGAAAGTGGATGATGCCATACAAGCATACAGAATAGGAGAAGCCATTAAACAGGCTCGCAAAGCAAACAACCTCACGCAAGAACAGCTGGGAGAGAAAATAGGTGTGCAAAAAGCTCAGATCTCAAGATTGGAGCGTGGACATGGCATCACTTTCGCCACTATGGCAAGGATATTCAAGGCAATGAATATTCCTGCATGTCTTGACATGGGATCGATAGGAAAAGTAGCTTTATGGTAGCACCTGTTGACCTTACTTTTCCTACTGTAAATCACCTATACTATTGACATACATCAAAAAAGCTTCTGTTGCGATATTAAAAGCATAAGAAAGAGGCACTAAAATTTGGCGATGTGCCTCAAAATCAATACCTTTGCAATGTTTTTCATGGTATTAGATTTAAGGTTAACAAAGGTTGGGACTCGGCGGAGCCCCTTTTTTTGTGCCCATAGGCTAAGTACGCAGCACTTTTTGATGACTTTATTTAGTGACTTTATTATTGCTATCCAGTAAACAAAAAAATAAACACGCTTATTTTGTATTGTCTTCAATTTGCACTAACTTTGTAATTTGAAAAAGAAAAGCAAAAAACCGAAGATATGAAGATTCTAACAGGAGCTCAAATCAGAGAGCTCGACAAATATACAATCGAACACGAACCCATAGCATCCATCGACCTCATGGAGCGCTCGGCAAGAGCCATCTGCAACGCCATCTGCGAACAGGGGACACAGTCGACACCAATCGTGGTGTTCGCCGGTCCGGGCAACAACGGCGGCGACGCACTCGCCATGTCGCGTATGCTCGCAGAGAAAGGGTACGTGGTGGATGTGTTCCTCTTCAACATACACAACCACCTATCGGAGGAATGTGCCAAAAATCGCGACCGCATCATCGGCGAAGGCTTAGTGCGTAAGTTCACAGAGATAACTGCCAACTTCGAACCGCCACAACTCACCGAGAAGACGCTCGTCGTAGACGGACTCTTCGGGTCGGGACTGAAGGAACCGCTGACGGGTGGCTTCGCCTCACTCGTGAAGTACATCAACCAGTCGCCCTCGCAGGTGGTGAGCATCGACATACCATCGGGACTGATGACGGAGAGCAATCACCCACAGGAGGAACCTGCCGTGGTGAAGGCAAACATGACACTGACGCTGCACATCAAGAAGCTCGCCATGTTCTTCGCCGACTGCCAGCAGTACTTAGGCGAGGTGCGCACGCTCGACATACGCCTCTCGAAATACTTCATCGACACATTCCCCTCGCTATACGACACCATTGAGTCCTCGTATATCAAAAGTCTGATGCTGAAACGCGACGACTTCGCACACAAAGGCTCCATGGGCAACGCGCTGCTCATAGCCGGCAGTCGCGGCATGGCGGGCGCAGCAATACTCGCCTCGAAGGCGTGTATGCGTAGTGGCGCAGGAAAGGTGACGGCACTCACACCGCACTGCAACCTTAACATCATGCAGATGGCTGTGCCGGAGGCAATATGCCTCGTCGACCGCGAGAACTACTACTCGGAGGCTATCGACACCGACAGCTATCAAGCCGTGGGCATCGGTCCGGGACTGGGCAAGGAGGAGAGCACCGCGCTCGCACTCATGTCGCAGCTGCAGCAGACCAACTGCCCCATAGTGCTCGATGCCGACGCACTGAACATGCTCGGCGCACACGGCTCGTGGGTGCAGCAGCTGCCTAACAACATGATTATGACACCACACCCGCGCGAGTTCGACCGACTCGCTGGCAGACGCATCACCTCCGACTACGACCGCCTCACATTCGCACGCGACATGGCACGCGACCTCTGCGCGTATATCATACTGAAAGGTCACTACTCGGCACTCTGCCTGCCCGACGGAGGCGTGGTGTTCAACACCACCGGCAACTCCGGAATGGCAACAGCCGGCAGCGGCGACGTGCTCACCGGCATCATCACCGCACTGCTCGCACGTGGCTACTCGCGCAAGAACGCCTGCCTCATGGGCATGTATCTGCACGGAATGGCAGGCGACATCGCCGCCAAGCGCGTAGGCAAAGAGAGTCTGATAGCAAGCGACATCATCGACTGTCTGCCCGAAGCATTCAAGAACTTAGAGAAATAGAATATGAAACACATCCTTTCAACACTAATCCTCGCCGCACTCACCACCCTACCAGCGTTCGCAGGCGGCAAGAAGGAGGCTGACGGACTCGTCTACTACCTCCCGAAAACGGCAGTGCGTGTGCATGTGCTCGTAGAGAAAAGCGTCACCACACCCGGACAGCTCAACGAGTACTCGGACCTTTACTTCAAGACCGCAGCACCGCAGGTGACAACAACCGACTACCGCATCGTTGGCGTAACGTTCAGCACAACAGCGATGCGCGACGAGAGTCAGCGCCACGTCATCGGCATCGACAAGAAGCACACAGTGCTGTCGGTAGACTGCGACGCGAATGGTGTGCTGCGCGCCATCAACACAAAGGCACCGGCAGCAAAGGAGGAGGAACCATTCCGCTCCGCACCAAAGGCGAAGCCGCTCAATCCGCGCGACTATATGAGCCAGGACATCCTCGCCGCAGCCAACCAGCCAAAGATGGCACAACTCGTGGCACAGGAGATATACGACGTGCGCGACTCGCGCAACTTGCTCTCGCGTGGCGAAGCCGACTTCATGCCGAAGGATGGCGAACAGCTCCGACTGATGTACGAGCAGCTGAACCGTCAGGAGCGCGCACTCATGCAGCTCTTCCAGGGCACCACAACGGTAGACACAACAGAGTATGTCGTAACGCTCGTACCCGAGAAGAAGGCACAGCGCGTCATGGCGTTCCGCTTCTCGAAGAAGTTCGGACTCTCTACCACCGACGACCTCTCTGGCGAGCCCTACTACGTGGATATAGCAGAGGAGAACGTGACGGCAGAATCGCCCGTCGTGCACGAAATGGCTAAGAAACTGAAAGACGAACTGCAACTCGCAGTGTGTCTGCCCGGAAAGATACGTCTCACACTCTCGAACAACGACAAAAAGATAGCTCGCTACGAGATGTGGGCAGCACAGTTCGGAAAGATAGAAATGCTCAACGGAGCTCTCTTCGGCAAGAAACTAACATCGAAGATACTGCTCGACAGCGCAACGGGAGCAGTCACAGAGCTGACAACCGAACCGCTCGAATAGCACCGAAAGTCTACTATCACGACTATTAAACCATATAAATAAAAAGCAGCGAAGACACAAAAGTCTTCGCTGCTTTTATTTGTTCAAATCATTATTTCTTATTTCTGTTGGCACGCTGCTCGCGATACTTCGCCTTCTGACGTGCCGAACCACTACCATGGGCACCTGTGATGTATTTCTTCTTCTTTGCCTTGGTCTTTACTTTGCCGTCATCATCTTTTCTGCTCGACGCTCCACCACGGCCCCATGAAATGCCATTAGCAATGATTGCGTCAATATCGTCACCTTTGCTCATATCTTTCTTTATTAGTTATTCAAATCTTTTATATGGTGAAAACCTCAAGATATATCAACATCTCAACCTCTCACCACTTCAACTCATCAGATTAATGATGGAAGAGGCGCACACCAGTGAACGCCATTGTGATGCCATACTTGTCGCAGGTATCAATAACATTGTCGTCGCGAACCGATCCGCCTGCCTGTGCGATGTACTCTACACCGCTCTTGTGCGCACGCTCGATGTTGTCGCCAAACGGGAAGAACGCATCTGAGCCGAGTGCCACTCCGCGGTTCTCTGCTATCCATGCCTTCTTCTCCTCCATGGTGAGCACCTCGGGTTTCTCCTTGAAGAAGAGCTGCCATGTACCGTCGCGCAGCACGTCGTCGTGGTCCTCAGAGATGTACACGTCGATGGTGTTGTCGCGGTCGGCGCGACGGATGCCGTCAACGAACGGAAGGTTCATCACCTTCGGGTGCTGACGCAACCACCAGATGTCTGCCTTGTTGCCAGCGAGGCGTGTGCAGTGGATGCGGCTCTGCTGACCGGCGCCGATGCCGATAGCCTGACCATCCTTCACGTAGCATACAGAGTTCGACTGTGTGTACTTCAGTGTGATGAGCGAGATGATGAGGTCGCGGATAGCTTCCTCGGTGAAATTCTTCGACTTTGTAGGTATGTTCTCGAACAGTGCAGGGTCGTCGAGGCGTACCTCGTTGCGTCCCTGCTCGAACGTCACGCCGAACACCTGCTTGCGCTCAATTGGAGCCGGCACGTAGTTCGGGTCTATCTTTATTACGTTATATGTGCCCTTGCGCTTCGCACGGAGGATTTCGAGAGCCTCGTCGGTGAAGTCGGGAGCAATAACACCGTCGCTCACCTCGCGCTTGATGAGTGTAGCCGTAGCGGCGTCGCAGGTGTCGCTGAGTGCCACGAAGTCGCCGTAAGAGCTCATACGGTCGGCACCACGAGCACGGGCATACGCACATGCAATCGGAGAGAGCTCCATTTTCACGTCGTCAACGAAGTACACCTTCTTCAGAGTGTCGCTCAAAGGCAGACCAACAGCGGCTCCTGCAGGCGATACGTGCTTGAACGATGCTGCAGAGGGCAGACCGGTTGCAGCCTTCAGCTCCTTAACGAGCTGCCAAGAGTTGAACGCGTCGAGGAAGTTGATGTAGCCAGGACGACCGTTAAGTACTTCGATGGGGAGTTCGCCTTCTTCCATGTAAATGCGTGAAGGCTTCTGGTTCGGATTGCATCCGTACTTGAGTGCTAATTCTTTCATATAGTAATTATAAGAATGAGAAATCTTTCCAACTGCAAAATTACTACTTTTCGACTAAATTCTGCGCTTTTAACCACATTATTTTAAAAGCGAAGGGAAATCAAAGGGGCGCAGGTATCCCAGGGGGTGCAGTTGTCTCCAGGGGGTGCAGTTGTCTCCAGGGGGTGCAGTTGTCCCAACTGCACCAACAAAGAAGTATGCGTTTTAAAAATATCGGTGCAGTTGAGACAACTGCACCCCCTGAGATAACTGCACCCCCTGAGATGGCACCCCCAGACAAAAAAAATCCCCGCAGTCCCGAAGGACCACGAGGAAACACCCCTGTGGGCGTTGACGGATTCGAACCGCCGACCCTCTGCTTGTAAGGCAGATGCTCTAAACCAGCTGAGCTAAACGCCC
>ENA-UESH01000949-UESH01000949.1-human-gut-metagenome-genome-assembly--contig:-NODE-949-length-22947-cov-4.537822_pt1 | contig 22947 bp, 19 predicted proteins | sample MGYA00243001_ERZ508002 | MGnify/ENA primary metagenome ERZ508002 (study PRJEB26167, sample SAMN06115447) | human gut metagenome | host: Homo sapiens | place: China:Anhui | collected 2015-08-07 | study... | reverse complement strand
AATCAGTCCGGAATTACAATTAGGAACCTTGTTAAACCAGGAAAAGACACTGGGAAGCACAACATTCGACATAGAATTGCAAGGTTTCAAATATCATGATGGCAAAGCTGAATCATATATTAAGGGAGTAATTTCTTCGTTTACATACAAGCAGTATGAGTACCGCAACATCATGCTTGACGGACAATATACTCCAGGAGGATTTAACGGAAAATTATCTTTGAACGACAGCAATGCAAACATTGAGATAAACGGACATGTTGCGACACGACAAGCTGTGCCTGATTTCAATCTAAAAGCTGTGGTACGTAACTTCCGCCCTAACGATCTGAATCTGACAGACCAATATAAAGATACAGATATGTCACTGAATCTGACTGCCGACTTCAGCGGACACTCCATTGATGACATGAAGGGAAAAATCAGTATTGACAGCGTACAGGTCAACGCTCCAGAAAAAGATCAATGTTATTTCTTAAAAAACTTAAGCATATTTGCCGGAAACGTAAGTAATAGTCAGGAAAAACAAATAGAAATCCGTTCTCCTTTCCTCAATGGCTTTGTCAAAGGGAACTATTCTTACCGTACTCTTCCAGCAAGTATACTGAAGACATTGCAACGGTACATTCCGTCATTACTCGTTCTCAACAAGGAATTACCTGAAACAAACAATGATTTTCAGTTCAATTTCCAGTTGGAAGATACAGAGTTATTCTCAAAGGTATTCAAAATCCCTGTTGAACTATACATGCCGGCTACATTAAACGGATATTTTGATGATAACCGTACACGGTTGCAAATTAGAGGTTATCTTCCAGCATTTGTTTACAACGACTCATATTTCGAATCAGGAACGTTATTGTGTAATAACACTTCAGATGAACTGCAATGCCAAGTGCGTATAAACAAACGTCTGCAAAAAGGTGCAATGATTAATTTGGCTGTAAATTCTCGGGTCAGCGACGATAAATTAAAAACGACCATCCATTGGGGGAATAATGTTCCTTCCACTTTTAGCGGTATGGTAGAAGCTATTACAAGTTTCCGTAAGTCAGAAGAAAGTAATCGCTTATCAACGATGATAGACCTGCGTCCAAGCAAAATTATTTTAAATGATACGATATGGAAAATACATCCATCACAAATAACCATTGATAAAAACCTGATAGAAATCGACAACTTTCTATTTGAGCATCAAAACCAATATGTACGTGCAAACGGACGTATTGGAAAGGAAACAACAGACTCTTGTCTGGTGGATTTGAGCAATATCAACTTACAATATGTAATGGATATAATTCAGTTTCATGCAGTTAAATTCAATGGTCTAGTAACTGGACGTGTACACTTACATAATGTACTTGACAATCCGGTGATGTATACCCGACTCAACGTAAAAGACTTTTCGCTGAACGATGCGTTATTAGGTCAGGGAGATATAAGAGGTGAATGGGACAATGAATTAGGAGGAGTACGCTTACATGCCGACATAAAAGAGAATGATCATTACTTCACTAATGTAACCGGGTATGTTTCGCCTAAGGAAAAAGGATTAAACTTAAATATTCAGGCAGGAGGCACAAATCTTTCCTTCCTGCAACCTTTTGTAGAGAATATATTTACAAATATGCAGGGAAGAGTCTTTGGACGTGTCCGATTATACGGTCCTTTCTCCGGACTTGACTTAGAGGGATGTGCTCAAGCAGATGCCAGCATGAAAGTAAATATCCTTAATACATCATTCACCGCTCATGCAGACTCATTCCGTATAAGCTCAGGGCACTTTGCCTTCGACAACATACAAGTAACAGACCTCGAAGGACATACCGGGTTAGTTAATGGCGCACTCAGACATACAAAACTAAAGAACCTGATGTATGATTTCCGGTTCAACACAAACAATATGCTGGTATATCACACGGAAAAGGAAACACCTGAATTCCCTTTCTATGGTAAAATATATACAACTGGAGAAGTGTTACTGCGCGGAGGAAACAATACACTTACTGTGGACGGGACATTACGAACTGATCCACAAACAAAGTTTACATACGTAACCGCCACAGCAGCTGAAGCATCCAATACACAATTCATAAAATTTGTGGATAAGACTCCCCGAAGACAGCAAGAAAACATTCAGACTGAATTATATCATCATTTAAACAAAACAGATAATAAGGAGGAAGAAGACACTCCTACTGATACCCACATTAATCTCCAGATAGAAGCAACTCCGGCTGCTACCATGCGTATCGTCATGGATCCTATAGCAAGAGATAACATTTCTGCAAACGGAACCGGCAACCTGCGTATCAACTATTATAATAAAGGAGATTTCCAGATTTTCGGTAACTACAATATCGAAGAAGGAATATACAAAATGAGCATGCAGAATGTTATCCATAAAGATTTCATCCTGCAATCAGGAGGAACAGTTTCATTCAACGGAAATCCACGAGAAGCCAATCTGGATGTACAGGCTGTTTATACCGTTAACTCTGCTTCATTAAATGATTTAGTGGCTGATGCTTCAAATACCAAAGGAACTGTAAAGGTAAACTGTTTACTGAATCTGAGAGGTAACCTGACGGCTCCTACATTAAAATTCGATCTGGACTTGCCGACCGTCAGCGATGAAGACCGGGAATTGGTACGAAGTTTAACCAGTACAGAAGAGCAAATGAATACACAAATTATTTATTTGTTGAGTATTGGAAAGTTTTATACCTTTGATTATGCCAACAATGCCAATCAGTCGGATGCAACAAGTTCACTGGCTTTCAGCACACTTTCCGGACAGTTAAATAATATGCTTTCTCAAGTAATAGACAGCCAGAACTGGAACGTGGGAACCAATTTAAGTACAGGCGATAAAGGGTGGACTGACGTAGAGGCAGAAGCTATTCTTTCAGGAAGACTGCTTAACAACCGATTAATTATTAATGGTAATTTCGGTTACCGCGATAACCCTATGCGTAACACCAACTTCGTAGGAGATTTTGAAGCAATGTGGCTACTGACTAAAAACGGTGATTTCCGCTTGAAAGGATATAATCAGACCAACGACAGATACTTTACAAAATCTACTCTGACAACACAAGGAATAGGTTTAATGTATAAAAAAGATTTTACGAACTGGCGCGAATTATTTGACTGGATTCTATTAAAACGTCGCAGCAAGCGCAACAGCCAATAAGAAAAGAACAACAACATTATAAAACAAACTATCTCATTATGGAAAAGAATTATTTCTTACCCGCCGAATGGCATCCACAAAGCTACATCCAGCTGACGTGGCCGCATAGCGGAACCGACTGGAACTACATGTTAGATGAAGTAGAAACATGTTTTTTCAACCTCGCCAGTGAAATAGCTTCTCGGCAACCTCTTTTACTGATTGCCCCTGAATATCCAGAAAAATTAAAAGACTTCAAATATAAAGACAATATACATTTTGTAAAATGCCCGACCAACGATACTTGGGCACGCGATCACGGCTTTATCACATTGCTCCAAAATGACGGGACTCCCCTGCTGTTAGATTTCTGTTTTAATGGTTGGGGAATGAAGTTTGCAGCAAATAAAGATAATCTGATAAACTGGAATTTATATCAGAGCAATCTGTTAAAAGGGAGTTATACAAACTGTCGTAACTTTATACTTGAAGGAGGATCTATCGAAAGTGATGGTAAAGGAACCATGCTTACAACTTCTACCTGTCTCCTCGCTCCTAATCGGAACGACGTAATGACGCGTGAGGATATAGAGCTATACTTAAAAGAAAGATTTAATCTTCAACAAGTTTTATGGCTGGATCACGGATTCCTTGCAGGTGATGATACTGACAGCCACATAGATACATTGGCTAGACTTTGTCCGGACAACACTATTGTTTATGTACAATGTACAGATAGCGCAGATGAACATTATGATGAACTCATTAAAATGGAAGAACAGCTGAAAACGTTCCGCACACTGGAGAATACACCATACCGCTTGCTTCCTCTGCCTATGCCAACAGCTATTTATGATGAAGAAGGTGAACGTCTGCCTGCAACATATGCCAATTTCCTGATAATGAATGATGCCATATTGTATCCGACATACAACCAACCGGATAACGATCAAAAGGCTGCTCAGATATTAGCACAAGCTTTTCCTGAAAAAGATATTGTAGGAATAGATTGTTGCCCACTAATTAAGCAGCATGGCTCATTGCATTGCGTTACCATGCAATATCCGGAAAGTGTAAAAAACAGCAAACATTAAAATTTTAACCGATATGAAAAGAACCATTCGAGTAGGTATTGTACAACAAGCATGTACGAATGACCTGAAAATAAATTTGGAAAAATTGCACCGTAATATTGCTTCTGTTGCACAAGCCGGTGCACAACTTGTTGTTCTACAGGAATTACATAATACTCCCTATTTCTGTCAAACAGAAGATACATCTTTATTTGATCTAGCAGAGCCTATCCCCGGACCGTCAACCGGATTTTATAGTGAAATAGCAGCAGCTTATCATATAGTATTGGTTACTTCACTATTTGAGCGTCGTGCACCCGGACTTTATCACAATACAGCCGTTGTATTCGACACTGACGGAAGTATTGCGGGAAAATATCGTAAAATGCATATACCAGATGATCCTGCCTATTATGAAAAATTCTATTTCACTCCAGGTGATCTGGGATTTGAGCCAATAGAAACAAGTCTGGGTAAACTAGGTGTTCAAGTATGCTGGGATCAATGGTATCCAGAAGGAGCCAGACTGATGGCTTTAAAAGGTGCAGAACTACTTATTTATCCAACAGCAATCGGATGGGAAAGCAGTGATACACAAGATGAAAAGATGCGTCAGCTTGGAGCATGGGTAACAGTACAGCGCGGTCATGCTGTTGCAAACGGACTTCCTGTCATCGCCGTAAACCGAGTAGGACTTGAACCTGATCCTTCCGGACAAACCAATGGCATCCAATTTTGGGGAAATAGCTTCGTAGCCGGACCACAAGGAGAAATTCTTGCACAAGCAAGCAATCTGAAAGAAGAAAATCTCGTAGTAGAGATAGATATGAACCGAAGCGAAAATGTTCGTCGCTGGTGGCCATTCTTGCGTGATAGAAGAATAGACGAATTTGATGAGCTGACCAAACGCTTTATCGACTAACAAATTTTCGTTCTAGCTTTAGAACTATAATTAATACAAACATGAGAGTGCCTCAAAATTAAATGAGCATTCCAGAAAGTATAGGATAGTTACTTTCAGAATAAAAAATAGCCGTATCAAACTTTATTTAAGTAATGATACGGCTATTTATCTTATGCAATAATCAGTATTAAACTTCTCTATACAAGACTTTTCGATACCTAACAGAAAGGTCAACGTTTATGCCAAAAACCAGGCGAAAACATCAGCAGAATGCCAAATAGCTCCAATCTTCCTATTAACATCATAAAAGACAGTAACCATTTAGCAAGATCAGGAAGAGCACTCCACGAAAAGGCAGGACCATATGCACCTAAACCAGGTCCGACATTACCCAAACTAGAAGCTACCAGTCCAAAAGACTCTGTAAGTTCAAGCCCCATAAACATTAAAGCTACCCAGCCTACAAAAATACAAATCAAATACAATAAAATAAAAGTATTTACAGTAGAGATAGTAGAAAGAGAAAGTGCCTGCTGATTTACCTTTACGGGTAATACAGCACGAGGATGAATCAGGCGGCTGAACTCATTCTTCATATTACGGAAAAGAATAAGCAAACGCATATTCTTTATTCCCCCGCCAGTAGAGCCAGTACAACCTCCTGCAAACATTGTATAAATCAAAAGCATCCATGTAAAATGAGGCCATACATTATAATCATCAGTAGCAAACCCACAAGATGTATGAATACTTGCTACTTGAAAAAATGCCTTCCGAAAAGCTTCTTCCCATCCATAATGGTTTTGCATGACCAAAGGAACTGTGATAAGTAAAGTTACTATACCTACAGACATCAAGAACCATCTACATTCATCGTCTTTGAACAGATTGAAGAATTTCCCTTTCAGGCACATAAAATATAATGAAAAGTTTATTCCCGACAGGACCATAAAAATCGCTATCACATACTCTATAAAAGGAGAATTCCAATATGCCACACTATCTTGTTTAGTAGAATATCCTCCCGTAGCAGTAGTTGTAAACGAATGACAGACTGCATCAAACAAATTCATGCCTCCCAACATCAACAATACCGTTTCCGTTATTGTAAGAAGCAAATATACAGTCCACAGCCACTGAGCCATTATACTGATTTTCGGATGAATCTTATCATGAGTCACCCCTGTCGCTTCAGCAGAAAACAGAACCTGATTTCCGACTCCGAATATCGGTAATACCGCTATCGTAAAAAAGACAATTCCTAAACCTCCAATCCACTGAGAAAAGCTACGCCAGAAAAGCATTCCATACGACAGTGACTCAATATCATCAAGAATCGTTGCACCTGTGGTTGTAAACCCTGACATCGTTTCAAAGAAAGCATCGGTAACAGAAGGTATTTCGCCACTAAGGTAGAAAGGAAGCATTCCAAACGTAGTAAATAAAAGCCATGTAAATGCAACAATACAGTAGCCATCACGACGAGAAAGCTTATTTTCTGCATTACGACCAAGGAACAACAGCACGCAACCGACAGCTGCGGCCAATAAGGTTGAATAAAGAAAATAAATATAACTATGTTCCTGATAGCACAGGGAAACACCTGCACATAATAAAAACAGCCCACCTTCTATAAACAATAAAATACCCAATATACGGAATATCATTTTGCGATTAATCAAACTATTCGCCCGATTTCCAGTTAAATATTCATTGTGTGTTATAAAGTCTTGCATTTTTCTTATTTTTCTAAAATGAAGTACAAAACTAATGATAAAGATTGAAATAGATTGGATTTTTCATGCAAAAAGATACAATTTAAACCGCATTTATACTGAACATTCAGAAATATTTACGTAATTTGCAACATTCATTAACCAAATTATCTTTTTACACAGTTATGGGTAAATTCACTTTTCATCTGATCAAAAAGCTGACAGGCATTGATATTGAACAATTACAAAACGACAACGAAGCTTTATTAATAAAGAATCAGCAACTTTCATTTGAAGTCAAAGATGCTAATAAAGAAGCAACTTATAAACGCACTCAGCTAACCGAAACACAGGAAGAGTTATCACTTGCACAAACTGAACTCACCCAATTACAAACCTCAATTGCAGAACATCAGAAAGAGATTTCACATCTCCAAACTGAAATATCCAGACTTCAATCCGACAAAGCAACCGGATTGGAGAAAATGCAATATTCTGAACAGGAAATTGTTTCACGAGATAATGATATTCAACAATTAAAAAATCAGCTAGCCGATTCTGAAAGACAGAAAGAAGTTCTAGCTACTGATAAGAAAGAACTGGAAGCAAAACTGACTGAAGCAGAAAAGCAAAAAGAAACCATCACCGCCAGTAAGAAAGAACTGGAAGCAAAACTGGCTGAATCAGATAAACAGAAAGAGACTATTGCTGCCGGTAAGAAAGAACTGGAAGCCAAACTTGCCGAAGCAGAAAAGCAAAAAGAAACCATCGCCGCCAGCAAGAAAGAACTGGAAGAAAAACTTGCCGAAGCAGAAAAGCAAAAAGAAACCATCACCGCCAGCAAAAAAGAACTGGAAGAAAAGCTAACTGAAGCGGGAAAGCAGATAGAAACCATCGCTGCCAGTAAGAAAGAACTAGAAGAAAAACTGACCGAAGCGGAAAAGCAGAAAGAAACTATCACCGCCAGTAAGAAAGAACTGGAAGCAAGACTAACTGAAGCGGCAAAGCAAAAAGAAACTATCACCGCCAGCAAGAAAGAGCTGGAAGAAAAACTGGCTGAAGTAGAAAAACAAAAAGAAATCCTCGAGGCTAATAAAAAGGAACTGGAAGAACAATCTGAAAAATCTTCACAAGATCTTGCAAAAAACTATACAGCCTTGCAAAGAGAACTTTCCGAAACTCAGGAAAAATTAGATGCTATCCAATCTGAGAATTCAACTTTGAAAGCCAACCTTTCAGAATTGCAGAAAAAGATGCATCTTTTACTAGAGGAAAAGGAGCAACTGATTCATGAGAAGGAACAGATGCAAACCGCTCAGCCAGAATCAGACAAGGAAGAACAACCTCTTCCTCAACCTGAGAATGAAAAAGTAACGGCCGAACCGAAAACTCCTCAAAAGGAAGAAGAGCAACAGCCTCATTCTTCGGATATACTGGAAGCTTATCAGGAAATGAAAGCACGGCTGGAAGAAAGTACCTTGCACTATCCATATACTCGAATCACTTCAGAAACAAACGGTTGTCAGTATATTTACGAATCACGTACGCTGCAATTAAAAGCAGAGTTGTTCATCTGGGGAGTAGAAGGGAAAGAAGTGGTGCTAGAAGAAAATCACTTTATCCCATACAACGAGATAGCAAAAATAGAAGGTCTGGAAACACCTTTCGCTACAGACGTCATGACATGCGATTTCTCGGAAGAAGGTAATGGAGAAGAAGTTACAGAAGCATTGCTTATGGCTATTTGCTGCTATCACCCTATTCACATCACATATCGGGACAAAAACGGACGAATCTCAGAACGCAATTTATACTGGATTTGCTTCCAACCGCAAGGCATATCCAGTGTCAGACTGCCTTATGAAAAAATATTCCGTGATATGTTCGATGGTGAAATAGATACTGACCACATCATGGCCATGTGCGCACACACTCCCGTTCCACGGATATTTATTATCAACCAGATATTAAGCATTCAGATTTATGATGCTTTTGTCACGACACGCAAGGGAATTGATACACAAATAGACGGTATGTATTATGCCGTACTGGCTTCGCAGTCGGAAGCTGCCGATATGATTTATAAATGTCTGCCCGAACAGTTTAAGAAGCTGCCTGCCGTTATCAGTTACCGGGCACATTACTGGATGCTGGAAGGTAACTATCAGAAAGCGATGAAATTATATCTTTCGTTTGCTCCAGACACAGAAGTGGAAAAAGGCAAGACTTGGGCTGCTATGAACATCGCAAACTTCGATAAATTTATCGACAACGATGTGGAAGCCGAAAGATTTTTACAACTGAAAGAAGCGCTGAAAGAAGAAGGTTGGCCTATCTAATAGTCCAACTCCTCACAACCGAGCGTTATCTCTCCAAAGGGAATCATGGCGTTAAACAGACATATCCGGGAATACGAAGAAAGGTTTTCTACGGATATGTCTGTTTCTATTATCTGCTTTCTGTCAAGTAAAAACTGACGCTGCGTTCCTTTCAGCAACGGAAAAGAAGGAGTATGCCATTCTGTTCCGTTCCAAAGGGCGACATTGGCAATCGATGTATCGGTAATCCTGCCATTCTTCACAATCAGTATATCATCTTTCTCCCCACGCAAGGCAAAAAGTTTGTCCAGCATGCTACGGTCTGCACTTTTCAGTTCGTATGCGATGTCATCACAAGGTACCAGTTTCAAGCTAGAAACCTGCCTTATCGTATATGGAATATATACGACCTCCTCTATGTTCTCTCCATATACTACCCGGCAGCGTGTCCGTTCCTGCCAAGGTTCTGGCTTCAGAATATCCTCCAAAAAAAGTGCGGGACAATTGCCCCACACCCTTTTTCGGGTTGTATTCATACGGGCATTATGACAGGACAGATTCCACACCTTTCCACCTTCTATACGAATTGTTTCAATAAATCGGCACATATATTTTCTGTATCATTTCTTCATATTCACTTCGGGCCGTACTGCGGAATGTAATTCCTCCCCCACTTTTATACACGAATCCACCATCTGTGTGTTCCAGAAAACGGATCATGACAGCACTATCCAGATTCTTACCATCAAAATATCCCATGACTCCGGTATAAAAACCTCTGTCGTATGTTTCTGCCTCACGGATTATCTCCACCGTTTTCTTCTTGGGAGCACCGGTAATAGAACCGGCAGGAAGGAGTTCGAAGAACAACGACCCCAACTTTTCGTGATAGTTTTCAGGTAAACGCCCTCTGATTTCAGAACTCATCTGAAACAACCTTCCACAATGAGTATGCAGTTCGTCCAGATAACGGTAGCGCGTAACCGTCACTTCAGTAGCCACCCGGCTCAAATCGTTTCGTATCAGATCTGTAATCGTAGCATGCTCTGCCGCTTCTTTTTCATCCCTCAGCAATACTTCCTTCGCATCGGGCAACGAAGCGTCAATTGTTCCTTTCATCGGGAACGAATAAATATAGCCCTCTTTTATACGGACAAAAGTTTCAGGTGAAAACACAACAAAGCGATCATCATACCAAAGCTTATATCGTGCCGTAGCGTGAAGAAATACTTGATATAAAGAAAGATTCGTTTCAACCGGAGTGGCACACGTTAAATTTGTCAGAAATGAATTTCCCGCATACAAATTACGATGTACAATATCAAATGAACGCAAGTATTCTTCATACGATTGCGGATAAGCTTTCCATAAAATATTTTCAGGTTTCAATTCTGATACAGAACATACATTCGCTACCTCAGGAAAAATAAAAGCCAGTTGCCCGGCAGGGATATCATCCAGTTTTGAGACCAGACATTCCGTTTCATCAAAATTAATCAGAAAGAAAAATCGGGTTCTTTCCTTTCCCAACCGGTTCATGCGGGCTATAGCCTCATTGCGGTTACAAAAAGTTAATTTGTTCATCGGGGAGAACGGGTTTTAAAAGACAAAATATAAATAGTAACACCGATAGTCACTACGGCCATTATTCCTTTGAGCCACCAATATGGAAATAAAAAAAGCACACAGTGAATAGCTGTAATCCAAAGTAATGAAACAGAGATAATTTTAGCCCGGAGCGGAATGGCTCTGTCCTCACGAAAACTGCGGATATACGGTCCCAAATACTTGTGTTCCAGCAGCCAGGTGTATAAACGTGGCGAGCCTCTGAAAAACAATGCGGCAGAAAGCAGCAAGAAAGGCGTAGTAGGCAGTATTGGAAGAAATATTCCTATAACTCCCAGCACTAAAGATATGGAACCAATGGCAACATAAATATATTTCATTGTACAAATATACGGAGAATGCGGCATATTTCACTGAAAAGACGACTAAATACATCTATATTTTCATTTTGCTTCTTTTTATTCTATCTTTGCAGAGAGTAAAAAAACAAATTAATATGGAAATAACCAGTGCCGAATTTGTAGTCAGTAATTCAAGAGCAGACATGTGCCCTCAGACTAATCTGCCGGAATATGCCTTTATAGGACGCTCTAACGTAGGAAAGTCCAGCCTCATCAACATGCTGACCAAACAGCCAAAATTGGCTATGACATCTGCAACACCCGGAAAGACATTGCTCATCAACCATTTTTTAGTCAATAAGGAATGGTATTTGGTAGACCTCCCAGGATACGGCTACGCACAGCGGGGTAAAAAAATGATGGACAAGATACAAAAGCTTATAGAATATTATGTGCTTGAACGTGAACAGATGACCTGTCTGTTTGTACTGGTAGACAGCCGTCTGGAGCCTCAGAAAATCGATCTGGAATTTATGGAGTGGCTGGGTGAAAACGGTGTACCTTTTGCTATCATTTTTACTAAATCCGACAAACAAAGCAGTGGCAAAACCAAATTCAATGTCAACCGATATATGGAGGTTTTGAAAGAACAATGGGAAGAGCTTCCACCGTATTTCATATCTTCATCGGAAAAGAAAACCGGACGAAAAGAAATTCTGGATTATATAGAGTCTATTAATAATTCACTGCAAAAATAAGTTCCGAAAAACATACCTTCAGATAGTACTAAATTTGTCTGCATGTTTACAAAAAAAATTCTCGATGTTTTTTTAAAATTTGTACGAATTTTAGAAAAACATCGAGAATTTTTTTTCTACTTTTCACCTTTTATTTGGCTAAGCATAAAGACAAAATTATCTCACTGATTTACAAGTATATATAGAAAGCTATGCCTCTATTTCACTCAATTCAAGCCAACGCATTGTTTTCTCGTCAAGTTCATCATTCAGCATCGGAAGACGTTTTGACTTTTCTGTCAGTTCCTCCACACTAAGTGAACCGCTGCATAAAGCCTCCTCCAGTTGTTTCTTTTCTGCTTCCAGATCGGCAATTTCTTTCTCCAGCTGTTCAAACTCTTTTCTTTCCTTAAAAGTCATTCTACGCTTGTCGTTCAAGCGCACACGCTGCGTCTTTTCTTCTTTCGGTTTTACAGCTTCTTTTTCGTGCTCAGCCTTAGCCAGCTTCCAGTCGCGATAGTCTGAATAGTTTCCTGGGAAATCACGTATATCTCCCTGTCCCTTAAAGACTAACAGATGGTCTACAACCTTATCCATAAAATAGCGGTCGTGACTGACTACAATTACGCAGCCCTTAAAGCTTTGTAAATATTCCTCCAGCACCTGAAGCGTTACTATATCCAAGTCATTGGTAGGCTCGTCCAGCACCAGGAAATTAGGATTTTTCATCAGCACAGTACACAGATACAAACGGCGGCGTTCTCCTCCACTCAGTTTATAAACATAACTATGCTGCGTTTCGGGAGTAAACAGGAAATGCTGCAAGAACTGAGATGCCGTCAAACGCTTTCCGTTGCCTAGTTCGATAACCTCAGCAATATCTGTTATCACATCTATTACCTTCATCTGTTCATCAAACTGCAATCCCTCCTGCGAATAATAACCAAAGCGGACGGTTTCACCAATATCGAGCGTACCACTGTCCGGCTTTTCCAGTCCCATCAGGATTTTTATAAAAGTAGATTTTCCTGTTCCGTTATTACCCACAATACCCATCTTCTCATAACGGGCAAAGATATACGAGAAATCGTCCAGAATCTTGATATCGCCAAAGCTCTTGCACAAATGGTTCGCTTCAAAAATCTTCGAACCAATGTACGAAGCTTTTACATCAAGCTTTACATTAGCATCATAGGAACGCTGTTTGGCTACCTTCTCCAGCTCATAAAAAGCTTCCTCACGATAGCGGGCCTTATGGCCACGTGCCTGAGGCATCCGACGCATCCACTCCAGCTCGGTACGATACAGATTATTGGCACGTGCTATTTCGGCATTAGTAGCATCAATACGTTCCTGACGTTTTTCCAGATAATAACTGTAATTTCCCTTATATGAATAAATCTGCTTATTGTCTATTTCAATGATTTCCGAACAGACACGGTCGAGGAAATAACGGTCGTGTGTTACCATCAGCAAACTCAGGTTGGCACGATTCAGGTATTCCTCCAGCCACTCAGTCATATCCAGATCAAGATGGTTGGTCGGCTCGTCCAATATCAGCAAATCGGGTTCATTTATCAGCACATTTGCCAAAGCTACACGTTTCAGCTGCCCTCCGGAAAGATGTTTGATTTTCTGATCGAAATGACGGATTTTCAGCTGTGAGAGAATCTGCTTGGCACGGCGCTCATAGTCCCACGCCTTTTCATGCTCCATGCGGACCAGCAAATCCTCCAATCCCGGATTGCCGGGAGTTTCCATGCACTTTTCGTATTCTTTTATCAGCTCTACCGTACTATTGCCATGATGAAAACAAGCCTCCAGAACAGTAAGTTCTTCGGGATAAGAAGGGCTCTGCTCCAGATATCCTACACGAAGATCACGACGAAACGTAATATTCCCTTCATCGTGCCCTTCCTTGCCTGCCAGAATATTCAACAATGTTGTTTTTCCACTTCCATTCTTAGCAATAAGTCCGATACGCTGTCCCTGTGCAATACCAAATGATATTTCATGAAACAACACCAAATCTCCAAACGACTTTGTCAGATTTTCGACTTGTAAATATGGAATCATTCTTTTTCTTCTAAAATATTAATTGTATAATTTAATTATCAAAGTACAGCTTCCACTTCAGAGCGAATCCGTTCATACTCAGCTTTCAGGTTGCACGGCTGACCATTTTTCACCTTATTCCAAATCAGTCGGGAAGGATACACCATCACATCAGTCTGGGCAAAACGCAAAGCCGGATACTCTTCTTTGCCGTCTATTACAGTTACCCAGTCCATTCCGTCCATTTCATTCACAAGAATAGCACCGAAAGCAAAACCGAAATTCTCCCACGCCGAGCGCTGATTTGCATTAAAGCGTCCGCTATCTATCACTTTCTGTATGCTTTCTATATCAGCCTCACTGGAAGTAAAATCTTTAGTCAGCTGTTTTTTTATGGTAGATACAGCCCAGTCGTATGCTTCATTGATCGCATTAATCTCGAGTACACGTACCGGAATAATTTCTTTCCATGGTTTATCCTTTGCACCACGCACATTCAGCGAAGCTATTATCTGCTCTGCGACTTTGATATTTTCTCCTTTAGGCACAGTAAACGAACATTCAATCGAAATATTTTCTTTACCCGTCACCCAAATGTGGGAAGTATACCACACACCGTTCTCCTGAAAACTTTCCGTCAGATATGCACAACTCCATTTGCCTACCTTGACCAATTTCACTCCACGGCTTTGCTGCATTTCATAATCAATACACTCTTGTGCATATGTATGACTTTCTCCCTGATAAGCTGATATACGGAAATTTCCCATCCATTTATCAGGATTATAAAACAAGAAGCTATCTTCTGTGTCTTCAAACTCACGCCAATCGGACGGATACTCCAATGAGAACCATGAACCGGGGGATATATATTTCATCATAACTGTTTGCTATTTTTACTGTACTACGTATAATTTTCGCTGTGAGGTTTTATCTCGGATTTACTTTACCGGCAGAATTTCAATCCAATAATCATCCGGATCATTGATAAAGTAAAGTCCCATTTTTTCATTTTCGAAACATACACAACCCATCTCTTTATGGAATTTGCGTACTTCATCGTAATCACCTTCTACACGCAGGCAAAGATGGCTTTCATTTTCTCCTAGCTCATAAGCTTCTGTATGGTCGCGCAACCAAGTAAGCTCGAGCAAGAAGTTCGAATGGTCATCAGCCATGTACACTAAAATGAATGAACCGTCACTTGCTTCCTTACGATGTGATTCGTGTAATCCCAATGCTGTTTCATAAAACTTGATACTCTTGTCCAGATCAGTTACATTGATATTGAAATGATCAAATCTTCCTTTTACTTGCATATTGTATATATTTTTTATTAAACTATAAATCTATTTCTCGCCCTCTCGAACGAAGCATAGGCATAGAAGCGCCGTTTTTCTGAGCTATCGGCAGGAAAGCTGCTGCCTTATCGTATGCTTCATCAAAATGCATCGGTACAAAGATAGACGTTTTTATCTGTTCTACAAACTGACGCGCACCACGCATATATTCTGTACCCAAACGAGGATCAACAGGAAACATCACGACATCCATATTGCGAGTATAACTACAGATACAATCCAGTTCAAAAAGATAATCCCGCTCATATCCTTTCCATTCAACTTCACTGCTTTCATCCATCCAGTGCCAATTATTCAAGTCACCGGCATGAAATATTTTTTTGCCTTCCGCCTCAACAAGAAAAGATATACCCACATCTGTAGACCCGAAAGCATGCACCCGCAATACATCATCTGCATAGCAATCTCCCTTCTTCAACCATACAGCATCCGTTGAAAGAAGTTTCTCCTCATGCAAAATATCCTGCGAGAATATATACACTATATCAGGATGTTTTTCACGAAAGGTTAGTACCTCTTTATTAAAATGATCCGCATGACTGTGACTGGAAAGTACATATAATCGGCCGGGACGCTGCAACAATTCATCATGTACGATGCCACTTGACGGAGAGGCAGAATCTTCAAAGTAATCGAAAATAATGGTATATCCTTCACCTAATAAGGCAAATCCACTATGATATAAGTATATAAGCTTCATAAATATAAAGATTTACTTTCCGATAGGCTGTATATATGCACGGGTAGCCTTATCTATCTCCAAAAACATATAATTTACCTTTCCCGAATGTATCAGTTCTTCATTTTCTTTATAGATACGGGTAGCATATTCCTTCGACTTGTCAAACATAAACCGGGAAATACTTTCCTGCGATTTTCCGGCTACAGTGGAATCCAGTTTTTCTTCCGGAAAGAAATCATCCAGGTTCACATCACCTATCATCGAAGTTTCCAGAAAATGAATATTTTTATGCATGCGATCAGTATAATATCCTACAAACATATGTCCGGGGACACGCACCAGTATCGGATTTATATTGATTGCTTTCAGTAAAGATGCAAAAAGCACACTGCCATCTACACAATTAATTTGCGCCGACTGCAAAGCATCATCAAAAGTGCGGACACGTTGAGTAAAAACAACATTCGAAGACAAACTACTGTTACTGATGGAGCTATATTTGAAGTTTCTTTTCTGCAAAACATACCACAATGCATATACCTGCTTGTCGACAACCTCTTCGCTCTTGCCTTGATACCCCCAAAAACGATTGACGATACGAGCGTTCAACGCTTCACGTAAAATCTGGTCTATTTTAGGATTATCTTCATTCACATAAGCGGCAAAAAAATCTCCTGTATCGTGAAATTTCATGCGGCTGTCTATATATCCCAATAGGCATTCATTTATGCTCCGCACCGAAAATGTGTGCACCCTGCTACCCAATTCGCGTTTATTCAGTTTTAAATGCACAGAAACACTGACTGGAACAGCCTGTTCGTTTTCACGCAAAGCGTTATAATTCCATACAATATCCGGGAAAACCAAATATTCCTTTCCCGATTCGGGTAAAATAAACTCAGATACGGAACGTGAAAAAAAAGGTGTTTCGTCGACCTCTATTCTTAGCTTGCTATTGGTATAAGCACTTTTCACACGAACAGCGATGCACGATTTGGGATTACCCAAATAATTGGTATCAGCCGGAAGAATGAGATCCGCATCGGTTGTTGCCGTTGACAAAATCGTTACAGGAAATATATTCCCTCCCAATTCGTCGGAAATCTCAAAACCAGAACGAAATGGTTCATACCGATAAATATATATTCCCGTAACCAATAATATCACTACCGCCAACAGATAGGTAGAAAATTTCCACTTGTTGCCAATATGAGAAAAGAATTTTACTCCAATCATATTACTATATTTAAAATAATGTCATCCAGGAGAAGCATCAGCAACATCCTGAATGACAACACATTCAATGTAAATACTCAGATTATCTGACAGCAATACATTCAATTTCCACTAAAGCTCCCTTCGGCAAAGCCTTTACAGCAACAGCAGAACGAGCAGGGAAATCACCGTCAAAATATTTAGCATATACTCCATTCATTTCTGCAAACAATGACATATCTGCCAAAAAAACAGTAGTCTTTACAATATTTGCAGTAGTCAAACCAGCTTCTGCTAAAATATTCTTAATATTCTCGAATGACTGAGCAGTCTGTTCTGCTACCCCACCAGGAGCAAATTCACCAGTTGCAGGATCAACAGGAAGCTGACCTGACAAGAATACCATACCGTTTGCCTCGATAGCCTGACTATACGGACCGATAGCAGCAGGAGCTTTTTCTGTAAAAATTACTTTCTTCATGTTGTTTTGTTTAGTTTTTAGTATAATAACTCAATGAATCAAATTCAACGCTAAAATAACACTTTTCTTACAAACTGAAGAAAAAAATAAAAAAAAAGGCAAGTCTATTGGATAATATCAGAAAAAGACGTAATTTTGTCAATGTAAAAACTTCTTTTTACTTACATCAAACTAAAAACAATCATTATAATCTGTAATTACTGATAGACGCATAGATAACGGCATATCCCGATTATTTGCCTGTGCGCAATCCTGCGTGCTGCGCTTTCAGATACTTACAAAATTCATTACAACATATTTATGTATAACATCATTCAACTAAATGACAAAGATTTGTCTGAATTGCAGCAGATTGCCAAAGAGTTGGGACTGAAAAAAACCAGTACGTTACGCAAGGAGGAACTGGTATACCGCATTCTGGACGAACAAGCTATCGTCGGTGCAACCAAAAAGGCGGCAGCTGCCAAAACAAACGAAGAACGCAAAGAAGGACAGCCGCGCAAACGCTCACGCATCAGCGTAAAAAAAGAAGGCGACAAAGTGTACACAGCAACTAAAGACAAAGCACAAAAACTAGAAGCAAACACTCCTCCTTTGCCTGCACCTGCTCCAATATTCAAAGACGAAATATCTCAACCCGCAGAAGTTCAAACAGAAACAACAAATGCTGATACTGTTGCAGAAAAGCCTAAAGCAAAACGTGGCCGTAAGCCCGGCAGCAAAAACAAGACGACATTAGAAAAAGAACAACTATCAGCTCCTAAAGAAACAGAAAAACAGACTCCGGCAGTTCCAGCTCCCGTTCCTGTACCTATGGAAAACGATGATATGGAACTTCCAGCATTAAATCTCACAGGTGGTGATGATTTTATTCCAATCGAAGATCTTCCTTCAGAAAAAATAGAACTTCCTACTGAATTGCTGGGTAAATTTGAAGCTACAAAAATGGATACAGCTGCACCTGTACCTGCCGAAAAACCTGAAAAGGAAAACAAGCCTAACAACAATAAGTATCAAGCCCGTCAGCAGCGTTATAACAACAATAACAACCGCAACAACAATAACAATCAGGCAGGACGTCAACAGCAACAACATCAAAATACCAATCATCCAGCTCCTCAGAATACAACCGCTAATCTTCCTGCTCCACAGTCAGTCGTAGCAGAACAGGTTGTCCAACAGCCAAAACCGGTTGAGAAGCCTTATGAATTTGATGATATTTTATCGGGAACCGGAGTGCTGGAAATCATGCCTGATGGATATGGCTTCCTCCGTTCTTCAGACTATAATTATCTTTCTTCTCCTGATGACGTTTATGTATCTCAGTCGCAAATCAAATTATTCGGACTGAAGACTGGTGACGTAGTAGAAGGTACGATCCGTCCACCCAAAGAAGGAGAAAAATATTTCCCTTTGGTCAAAGTTTCAAAAATAAACGGACTGGACCCCGGATTGGTACGTGACCGTGTTCCATTCGACCATCTGACTCCACTCTTCCCTGATGAGAAATTCAAACTTTGCAAAGGATATGATGACAATTTATCAGCCCGTGTAGTTGATCTTTTTGCTCCAATCGGAAAAGGACAGCGTGCACTTATCGTTGCACAACCTAAAACGGGTAAAACTATATTGATGAAAGATATAGCCAATGCAATAGCTGCCAATCATCCGGAAGTATACATGATTATGCTGCTCATCGATGAACGTCCGGAAGAAGTTACAGACATGGCTCGTAGCGTAAATGCAGAAGTTATAGCCTCAACATTCGACGAACCTGCAGAACGTCACGTAAAGATTGCTGGTATCGTACTGGAAAAAGCAAAACGCATGGTAGAATGCGGACATGACGTAGTTATTTTCCTGGACTCTATTACTCGTCTGGCTCGTGCCTACAATACAGTATCTCCTGCATCTGGTAAAGTTTTGTCGGGTGGTGTTGATGCAAATGCCCTTCATAAACCGAAACGTTTCTTCGGTGCTGCGCGCAATATCGAAGGTGGCGGTTCACTGACCATCATTGCTACTGCTCTGATTGATACCGGATCGAAGATGGATGAAGTAATTTTTGAAGAATTCAAGGGAACAGGTAATATGGAACTTCAGCTCGATCGCAATTTGAGCAACAAGCGTATTTTCCCAGCAGTCAACATCACAGCATCAAGTACACGCCGTGACGACTTATTGCTTGACAAGACAACATTAGACCGCATGTGGATTTTACGTAAATATCTTGCCGATATGAATCCAATAGAAGCTATGGATTTTGTAAAGGAACGTCTGGAAAGAGCCAAAGACAATGAAGAGTTTCTTATGAGCATGAATTCTTAACAAAACTGTTATATAGAAACGTTCAGGGCTGTATCGAATGATACAGCCCTTTTTTCATCACTAAAACCAGAAAAAACGACATACTTTATCTAACAGTAAATATAGAGATTCCATAAGATTTTTATATATTTGTAGTAACAGCATCCACGCAATTGTTCATATAAAATCTTAAAACTCCTCATGTTATGAAAAGGTTGTTTTTATTCATAGCTTTATTTGCCACGGTGTGGGAAATGAAAGCACAAAGTATCGGTGCCCCGTTTAGATGGGAAACTACATTGGGATTGAATGTTTCTGATCTTGGAGGTTTAGGTTCTCGTACAGGATTTCATATCGGAGCAAGATTTGAGATTCCCATTTTCGCAATGAATGAAAAGACATATATAAATGCAGGAACAATTTTGTCTTTAAAAGGCTGTTCTAAAGATCATAGAATTTTGGGAAGTATAAAAACAAATCCTATTTGGATATCCCTATTCATTTCGGCTATAGACATTCCATCACGAGAAAAGTTTCAGTATTCGCCGAAGCCGGTCCATACTTCAGTATTGGCCTATTCGCCAAACACAAGATAGAACAAATATCAGCTACAGAAGATGGAGGCAGTGACCCCAATATCGTAAAAGAAGACTATACAGAGAATGTATTCGGCAGTAATGGACTAAAACGCTTCGACTTTGGATTAGGATTCAGAATAGGAGCAGAACTACAAAAAAGATATTCTGTATCTTTAGGATATGACTGGGGATTAATAGACGAATATACCTCCGATACAGATAAAAATAATACAAGCATTTATGAAACACCTACTTTAAGAAATAGAAATCTAACAATTTCCTTAAGCTATAAATTCTAATAAAATATCAGCCCCAAAAACTCTGGAATCGGAACATATTAAAAATGCCCCCAAAAGTTAAACTTTTGGGGGCATTTTCTTTAGAAATTAATCGTCTATATCTACAACTTGATATTTACTGTCAAAGGTTATTTCCCAGCGAGTAGAAAGCTTCACTTCATATCCTTTATCTTTTCGCTCTATCTGTATTATTTTTCCATCCGGATAGTTATTTTTCAAGAAAGTCCGGATAGGTTCTGGAACAATGGCAGAAGGAACTTCTGATTTCGTACATTTAACTTCGGTCCAATCACCTGACTTGTTAAACTCCAATTTTTCTCCATTAGTAAAAATTACGTCATAACTTTTATTTAAAAGACCTGACTCCATCTTAGCCAAAGCGATTTTATGGTTTTTAAAATAAGTGGTTATTAAAGTCTGTGCTTTCGTCGGTAATTGTCCTACATGAATTGGCTTATCGTTGTCTGCCCACAACATTGTCTGTATAGAAAAAAGACATACAAGTAAAAAAACTAACTTTTTCATATCGATCTGCTTTTTAGTGTTATTTTATCAAATTCTCATTATCGTATTGCAAAGATGCAAAATTGAAATAAAACAGGATCTTCCTCTTTTTATTCTGAATTCTGCTTACTTATCGTAAAGATATGTCTGTTTTCTACATAAGTATAATCAATCTTCAAATGATTCGCTTTACAGATAGAATCCACTAAAGCCAGTCCAAGCCCTGTTGATCCTTCTTTTTTCTGACCTTGATAAAAGCGCTCAAAAATACGCTCCCTATCCAATGGCTTTTCTCCAGTATTGCTTATTTCAAAAGTATTTGCAGTGATTTTTATATATATAAATCCACCATCTATATTATGTACAAAAGAATTTTTCAGCAGATTTGTCACTAATACAGAAACCAATGAATCATTCATCTCAACACAAAATGAAGAGTCTGTTGTTACTGTAACCGTAATGTTACGATAAGCATATACCTCCTTATAGTCGTCCAAATAATGAGCAAGAATATCATTCAGACAAACAGAACGTGTATCTACAAACTGCCCGTTCTCTATTTTACACAGCAGTAACAAAGAACGATTCATACGAGTCAGATTTTCCAGTGTCTGATGAGTCTTTATCAATTCATTCAGTTGATGTTCAGTCAAAGTCTCATCCTCCATCAGCATTTCCAATCGATTACGACAAATGGCAAGAGGAGTCTGCATCTCGTGGGAAGCGTTACCTATAAATGTCTTTTGCTGCTCAAAAAGTTTCTCACCTCGCTCGGCAAATGCCATGGTTGCCGCATTCAGCTTACGAAACTCCGTAATTTTAGTAGTATTCTCCAATGGCTCATTTTTCTTTCCCAGCTGACTAGTATCCAGCCATTTGAGCAATACGTACAATGGCTTCATATTTTTACGGAATACCCATATATTAATTGATAGAATAATCAGCAACAACAAAACATATAAAAAGATAATCCAGCCTAAGATAGCTCTAAGCAAATCAAGCTTTTCAATAGTTGGCGTATAAACGACCAACTCCATATAGCGTTCATCTTCCGTTCGGAAAATTGTTATCAAAACGCGAGCCGGCTCTGTTTCACTCTTTTCTGTGATAAATACCATCTCATCACGATACGTAATCTGAGGATGAGAAGCTGCATATGATTCGCTCACTTCATATAAATAATATTGATTATTCGAACCGTTACTGGCTGTTGGCATATCCTCTCCAGACAGAGCACGAATTATAAGTCCTTCCGAATAATCTTCAAGCGTATCATCTACCTCATCGTTCACTTCCTCCACGACTGCCATATAAAAAAATCCAGCCCATACCGTCAGAACAACGATCAATGCTAAAGAGATACGCCACAGAACTAAATGAAAGAGTTTCATTCTACAACAAATTTATATCCAAAACCATAAACTGATTTCAACTCGGGAGTAGCTCCTGCATCTTTCAAACGTTTACGAAGATTTTTTATCTGAGCATATATAAAATCAAAATTATCAACCTGATCGATATGATCTCCCCACACAGATTCGGCCAGCGTATTTTTATTTACCAACCTGCCAGGACGCGACATAAAATAATTCAATATATCATACTCTTTCCGGTTTAGTTCAATTTCTTTTCCTTG
>ENA-UESH01000944-UESH01000944.1-human-gut-metagenome-genome-assembly--contig:-NODE-944-length-23024-cov-6.057655_pt1 | contig 23024 bp, 15 predicted proteins | sample MGYA00243001_ERZ508002 | MGnify/ENA primary metagenome ERZ508002 (study PRJEB26167, sample SAMN06115447) | human gut metagenome | host: Homo sapiens | place: China:Anhui | collected 2015-08-07 | study... | reverse complement strand
ACGACGGGCGAAAGGATGGATGATGAAATAGTTAAGGGTAAGGGGAAAAACAACTTGCGTTCTCGTTTGCAGGTGGAGTATGATATCCCTAAATGCAGTTTCACACCGTATGCATCCTGTGAACTGACTCATTATCTCCATAGTGGTTTTTATTATGAAAAGACCCGTTGGATTGTAGGAACGGAATGGAAGTTAAGTAAACGTCAGGGTTTGGATTTTTATTATTTGTATCAAAGTCATGCGGATGAGGAAGAATCCAACGGTCACGTAGTGGGAATAAAATATTCGTTTAAATTTAAATAAGTGAGTGTATGAAATGTGATGTGATATATGCTATGGTTTGTGCGTGTTGCTGGGGGCTGTTGTGCATAGGTTGCACGAAAGAGGATTTTGTGTTTTCTGGCAATGGAGGAGGCGGAGAAGTAGAAGGAGAAAATGGAGGAGAGATGGTTCCGCCTATGGTTTCTTCGGATGCTGCCTCTTTTTTTAATTTTGCCATTTTTTTCGATGGGGCGGACAGAGAAAATTATGGTAATGTGGTGGAGGAAGTGGAAGCTGGTAATCCTGATTTTCCAGAGAATCATGAGTTCGTGCATCAAGTGACGCTTACTTATTCAGCTTCCGGTGTTGATTATAGTGAGTTGCCGCAGGGGGTGTTTGTTGTATCTTCGGGTGCTAATGTGACGGTATTGTCTTCGGTGGAAGATGTAGAATTCATATTGAAAGGGCGTACGGAAACCGGTTCTTTCAAATATACCGGAACCACAGATTTTAAATTGACTTTGGACGGTGTGTCGCTTGTCAATCCTGTGGGGGCCGTCATAAACGTACAAACTCCAGTTCGTACTTTCGTGGCCGCATCTGAAGCTACGCAAAATGTTTTGACAGACGGTATGGAATACGGGTCTTCCAAGGAGGAAGGTAAGGCTTGCGTGTTTTCCAAGGGAAATCTTGTTTTTTGTGGCTCGGGAAGGCTTTCGGTAAATGGGAATTATAAGCATGCTGTTGCAGCAGACGGTGCTGTCAGCTTTCGTGGAGGATGTAAGGTGGAAGCTGTGTCCCATGTAAAGGATGGTGTTCATGCTGGAGCGGATATTTACATAGGAGGTGGCCAGGTGGAGATTATGGCAGAAGGTGACGGTTTGCAAAGTGAAGAAGGGATGATAAAGCAATATGGCGGATACTTGCAAATATTCACATCCGGACAGAAGTCCCATGGAATGAAAAGTGTAGCGGGAGTAATAATGGATGGAGGGGCTTTGCATGCTAAGGTTTCAGGAGCGGCTTCCAAATGTATTTCTTGTGACGGGGACGTGTCCATTTTTTCGGGGAAAGCTATTCTGCTTACGGAAGGAGATTCATACTATGACCCTGAGTTGGTTGACATGAGTTCGTGTGCTGGCATCAAGTGCGGAGGAAACATGACGATGAGCGGAGGATATTTGGCTGTGTACAGTATGGGAGCGGCTGGAAAAGGTATCAATTGTGACGGACGGTTGGATTTAAACGGAACTTCCGTGGTCAAAGTGATAACGGAGGGTACTCGTGCCGTGCAAGGAGGAATAAAATCTTCTCCTAAAGGAATCTCTGCCGAGATGGGTATCAAAGTAGATTGTGACACATTGTGGGTTAAGGCTATTGGTGGAGAAGGGAGTGAAGGAATGGATAGTAAAACGTCCATCATCATCGAACGGGGAGAGATTGCTTTGTATTGTTTTGATGATTGCATAAGTACAACAAACCAGATTGTGGTGAACGGTGGACGGATGTATTGTTACAGTTCCGATAACGACGGAATGGATTCTAAGGGAACGGTGGAAATCCATGGCGGACAAGTCATTGCCATAGGTGCACCGGGAACGGAGGAAGGTATAGATTATGAATTGGACGGATTCACTGTTACCGGTGGGACAGTGATAGCCGTGGGGGGGAAATCAAGTTTGCCCAGTCTGGAGACTTCTTTGCAGAACAGTGTTTTATATTCTGGAGAGGCATCCGAAGGACAAGTGGTATATATACAAGATGTCCGAGGGGAAAATGTATTGATGTATCAGATTCCGCGCGATTTCAAATCCATGCACGTGTTATTGTGTGGGGGATCTTTGGTTACGGGAGAGATTTATAGCCTTTGGACGGGTAGTAGAGAGAACGTGCATGGGGGAACAGGCTATTTCGGGCTTTATACAGGTTCTGTTTGCACGGAAGGTCGTAAAGTGTCGGACTTTACAATTTCGTCCGTTGTGACGCAAATAAGAACGGAATAAAGGGCGGCTAGGATTGTGAAAAGCGGACAAGCGTCCGCCTTTGCAGATTGTATCCCGAAGTATCATGTGAAAAGCCATATCACTCATACGCGGAGTTTGATATGGCTTTTCTTTTTTATTCCCGTACGGTTGTATGTCCAATGTTCACGGGAATGTGTGGTTTTCATGAAAAATTAGCGTTTCACTATTTTCATGGTGAGTTTTTGTTCGTTTCCTGTTGTTACATTGACGATGTAAATGCCGCGTGGCAACAAATTGATGTCTATGTACTCTTGTCCCTCTGTCAGGTCTATACGCTGTTGCATATATACTTGTGCGGCAATGCTGCTTATGGTAAGCATGGCCGTTTCCGTGTTATTTGCGGTGATAACGATACGGTTGTCCGAGTAAGCCAGCTGTAAGTTTCCAATGTATTTCTGTGTGGTTTGGATATTGTCGGGAATTGTCCCGTCATCAAAGAACTGGGCATAGCTATTCATGATGTTGGTGGCTCCCAGGCTGGTCTTGAACATACTGTATACTGGATTTGCGCCATCAGGGTATCGGCCTACGGACATGTCGCCCGTGTGTTCTGGATAAGATAATTTATCATGCCAATTTTGGTCGGCAGATGTGAGTAATACGTCCCCGCCTTCTTTTGCCAGTTTGAACGTGGCATGGAGCTGATTGATGGGAGACAGTTTGTCGCACCAAATGACCATATATCCGTGTGGAGCGATAATGGTTGAGGCATCAGTACCCTCAGGGCTGATTTGGTATTTGGCGGGGACAAGAAGGTTGTCACTGACATACATACCGGCTACGTCAATGGCTTCGTCTGTTGTGTTGTAAAGCTCAATCCAATCGTTTTTCTTGAAGTAGTCATTTATATATATGCTGTTGTCTGCGCTAATTTCATTGATTCTTACAGGGACGATACCGGCCTCAGTACATTCGTCGTTGCTGAGTGCTTCGTAGCAGGCGACAAGGTTTACCGTTCCGTTATCAGGCAAAGTATAAGTTTCTTCTGTACAAACGATTTGTCCATTGTTGTTTGAAGAGGTCAGAATAAGTGACGCGTCCCAATAAATGTCAGAAGAGTTACTGCTGTTGTTGTGTACTTCTACGGCTATCAGGTTTGTTCCTCGGCGGAAGAGTGAAGCGTCGAGTGTGAGGCTTCCTTCGTCGGGGTTGCCGTTGGCATAAGTGGAGGAGTAAGTGTCGTAATCCACTTTTCCTGTCGGCATGAGGTAGCGGGCGGCTTCTTTTCCGTTGACATAAACGATGAAGCCGTCGTCAGCGCTGTAATTCAGAACGAAACAGTCTTCTGTAACCGGTGTATCATCAAGTGTGAACTTCTTGCGGAAGTAATAGGTTGGCCGCTTTTTTTGTGTATCCATACCGTAATCCAGGAAGGTCTGGTAACCGCGTAGGTTTTGGTTGTCACTGGTGTAGTATCCCAGCGGTGACTTTCCATTGTTCCACGTTGTGCCGTAATTGTTTTGGTTCCAATTTTGACCGTCAAGACTTCCTTGGTCGTAGTAGTCCCAAACGCTTCCTTTTTCGAATATGTTGGTTCCGTTTACGTTGCTAAGCGACTTCCAACCGATGAATTTATAGTTGGCCGGTGCTTGTGCCTTTAGGGTGGCGGAGCCGAACAAACTTCCGTTGAAGCGATTGGTGGGTATACTGATACTGTTAACGGCTAATTGGGCTTGTGGTATATTGGCTGAAAGTCGCGCCTGGACGGCTGTTGTGCCCGATAGGCCGAATGCGCCATAGTTTTTTAAGGCATTGAGCATGGTGGCTTGGCGGTTGGCAAGGCCGTTTTTCAACTGGTTGGCTGTACTATAAGGCGACAGCCCCTCGTAGGCCATCATGTCGGCTACATTGGTTATGAGGCTATCAATGATGTGGATGCAACGTGACGGTTCGAATACGCTGCCACCCATCAGGCAATAAGTGTCGATAAACCGTTTGCGGAAACTTTCGTTTTTCAACATATTAAGGAATATGGTGACGAGTTTGATTTCCTCTGTGATTTGTGTTTTTTTGTCGTATAAATAATCGAATGTATAATTCTGTTTACTGGCAAACAAGTTGAACGGGTCGGTGGTGGACAGGGTTCCGTCCAAATCGAACAGGACAAAACGGAATTTACCTCCTTCAAGGGTCGATTTGAATGCTTTCACGTTATTTTGAGGCCAGTCTGTGGCACCGAGATAGAACTCTGCGGCCATGTAGTTGATGAATTCGTCTATGTCTACCATTTGGCGTATTTCTTCATAAGCCATTACTTCGCTCGCTTTTTTCGAGAGTTCATACCAACGTAGGAAACTTTCGTCCGTGCCGCATTTTTGGCAGTATCCGGAATCTGGGCTCATTTCAAACTGGTCGAGTTGCTCGTCATCTAATCCGTAGTTGGCATAAGCAAAGTGTTTGTTGTTGGGTTCACGCATGTTGATGACTCCCTTATACTCCCCATTGATGAAATGCATAGTGGGCAGATAAGATTGTCCGTCTATGTCGATACCTGATGTACTTATGATGGTCTGTAGTGCGGCGTCTTGAATTCGGCAGTTGTTGTCATTACCTCCGTTTCTTATTTGGAGAGTTTTATGTTTCAGATAAGGCTTGCCTGCAAAAAATTGGTAATTCAGCGAGTTTCGTCCTTCATAAACTTTGGCAGCTTTCAATTTGAAAGAGTGGGGAAGCCATGCACGGCTCCATCCTCCGCACATGGCAAAGTCCACTTCTTGGTTAAAGGCCATCTTTCCGTCCGGGGTTATGTATTCGAAATTAACCGGACGATCCCATTCCATGTTCCAGTTACAAGGCGTGGATTGTCCGTTTCCTGGTCGTCCGTTGACTCCTTTCACGTAGACTCCCAAACTGTCGTCATAGAGGTTGACAGGGTCGGTGACTACAGAAATGACAGGGAGCTTAAATTCTTTATCCTTATAAATATAGGAGCGTGTGATGACTTCGCTGGGCAACATTCCGTCTTGGAACAAACGGAAGCGGTAGGTCGTGGTGGTATTGACCGTGAAGCGTCCGGTTGTACTTACTTGCCCGTTTGTGGCCGAAGGAGTTGTGCCGTCTGTGGTATATTTAAGGGTAGCACCGTCGGGTATGGTTACGCGTGCGATGAATGAGCTGGTGAACAGTTGTGAATCCTTGTTTATGATTGGGGCATCCAACCGTGCGGTGGCAAATACGCTTCCGTCGTTGCTTTTTCCAGGTGTGGGTAGCGCGGTAAGCCCCCAGTTGTTTGCGCCGTCTGTAGTGCGGGCGTATGATGTGCGCGAGATGGCTGCGGGATAGCTTTGCAGGGTTACCAAGTTACCGTTCTCATCGGCAATATAGAAAGTACCGCCATCGCAGTCCAGTTTGAAGTCGATTTGACGGGGGTCGGCCTCGTTATGGTCAAACCAAAGGACTTTATAACCTTTGGCGGGTATGACACCAACAGACGGGGTTAGACGGAACATTTTAAGGTTGGCCGGATCCTCACTGACATGGAATCCGATGATGGAGACAGCTTTGTCTGTCGGATTATATAGTTCTACCCAACTGCCGTAATTGAATGACGGATCCACAAACATGTCTACGTTGGATTGTTGTAGTTCGTTAATGATGAGAGAAGAAGCATCGGCCATTCGCTTTTCTACGGTGACGGTACATGTGGCCATTGCCTTGCCTGCATCAGTGGCTTGTGCCGTAATGACAGCCGTACCGGTATTTACGCCGGTAATGAGTCCTTGTTGGTCTACTGTAGCCACATTTTCGTCACTGCTGGTCCATTTAAGACGTTTATAAGTGGGATTTTCTGGTTCGAGTGTGTAAGACAACTCTTGTGTTTCTCCAGCCACGAGTTGCAATGTTTCGGTGAAGAGGTTGATTTTAGAGATGTTGACCACCGTGCCCCAATATTTTAATTTGAAATTGTCGAACAGGCACCAGTTGTTGGCCACCCAGGCCTCATTGACCAATCCGAATTTTAATGTCCCGTCTGTCACGGTGGTGACCAACTCGTTCTCATACATGCCTTGCCCGAACATGTATGTTCCGCTTTGCATGTTATTCGGATAATACCGTGTTTGCCCCCATCTTCCGGGATTCCAGCATCCGTTTGCGTAGTTATTGTCCAGGGATTCGGAATATATGCTGGCTATTTGTATGCGGTCGTTGTTGGCATACAAATAGCCGGTAATGTTTTCCGTGCCGTTGCTGTACTCTTTGTATCCGGTATCATTGTCTTTGTTGCGGAAATAGGCTTGTACGGAGATGAGGTATTTACCGTTGGGGACTGTTATGGTCTGGTGGATGTCGAAGGTGCCGTTCCAGAACTCCATGGCTTCATATGTCAGTTGTTGGCTCGAAGCATCGCTCGTATAGGTCCAGCCGGTGTTGCTGTTGCCGTCGAATCTTGGATTTTGTATATAATCTTCGGTTATGTCTATCCAATTTTCTTCTTGGGCATAGGAAAAGGCGATGGTTGCCGTGGAAAGTAATAGTGAAAAGATAATTTTCTTCATGGTGTATGAGGTAATGATTCAGGAGGTAAAGATACGAATTTCTTATAATTAGGGTTTGTTTTCCGACTGAATTTTATTCTTTGCGATGAAAAAAACAGCCTCACGGAAGAAATATGTTGTTATGGGTTGGCTTTTACGTCGAACTTCTTAACAGTTTCTATGATATGAGGCCTGCATTGCCGGATTTTTACAGGAATGACCCATGCTTGCACTTCGGAGGCTTTGAAGCGCAGGAGGGCCATCGAGGCTTTCCGGCAGTCGGGGTGGCTTTGGTCGAACACGAAATTGCCGAGGCTGTAGAATACGGGGTGGGTGCCGATGTGTTCCAAGGGTTGCACGACGTGCGGATGGTGCCTGACGATGGCATCCGTCCCGGCTTGCATCAGTTTGTGGGCGTAGTAACGTTGCTGTACGTGGGGATGGGGCTGGAATTCCGTGCCCCAGTGCAGGACGGCGACGATGAACGACGAAGGATGCTCCGCCTTGTATTGCCGGATGCGGCCTGCAAGCCGGTCGATGGAAGGACGGCATACATCCGGCTGGCCTTCCGCATGCTGCCAGTTTTCAAGCGGGAAGAGCACGGCGTTGAAGACAGCCGCTTTGACACCCTTTTTTCGTATGATGGCAGGGGAGAGCTGTTCTTCCGTGGAATGCCCGTAGCCCAGGGGGGTGATGCCGGATGCGCGGAGTGCCTGGTAGGTGTCGGCCAGTCCTTGCCGCCCTTGGTAGAGTTTGAAGAGGAACAGGCGTTTGTCCCGGGTAGGATCGTGACGCGTGGTCTTGATGACACCTACGGCTATTTCAGGACAACTGTCACCAGTCAGGTCACCACAATCGAAACGGTAAACGGGATAGGAAAGTTCCCATGAGGATTGCCCTATCCCGCCTATTAGGTGATGCAGGACATACAGGCTGTTGTGGATGCGTTCCATGCGTATCACTCCCTTTTGTCCGTCCTTGGATTCGTAGGCGAATAGCTTGTTTTCCTATTCGCATGAAGCCGTCAGTCTGCATAATATACAGAATGCCGTGATTCTTATTCCTAAGGAAAGGGTAGGCATTCGTCTTGTCGGATTAACGTTTCTCGGCCAGTTTCTTGCAGAGTTTGCCGCCTGCCATGCAATAGGCTCCCAACAGGACGAAGGGGATGCTCAGTATCTGGCCCATGTTGATGGGCATGGCGGCTTCCCATGCTTCTTGCACCTCTTTGGTGTATTCGATGAAGAAACGGGCCGTGAAGATGGTGGTCAGGCAGAAACCGAAATAGAAGCCCGTACCGACTTTCTGCGGATATTTATGGTAAAGCACGTATCCGGCAATGAGAAATACGAAATAGCAAATGGCTTCATAGAGCTGGCCGGGATGGCGTGGCAGCATGTCGACGCGCTCGAAGACGAAAGCCCAAGGCACGTCGGTCGGTTTGCCGATGATTTCCGAGTTCATCAGGTTGCCCAGACGGATGAACATGGCACTGGCTGGAGTGGCGATGGCAATGTTGTCCAGTACACGCATGATATTCAGTTTCGTTTTCCTGACGTAAAGCCAAAGGGCAAGCATCAAGCCTATCGTACCGCCGTGGCTGGCCAGTCCGGCGTAACCGGTGAACGTCCAACCGTTGGCCGTCTGCCGCATGGGCAGGATCATTTCCAAGGGGTGGGCGAGGAAGTAGCCCGGTTCGTAGAACAGGCAGTGCCCCAGACGGGCGCCTACGAGGATGCCCACGAAACAATAGAAGAACAACGGGTCGAACAGTTTGTCGGCGATGTGCTGTTGCCGATACAGGCGTTGCACCAATACGTAGGCTGCCAACAGGGCGAAGCACCAACATAGCGAATACCAGCGCACGCCGAATCCGCCGAGGTGGAAAGCGAACAGGTCGGGATTCCACGTGATAAATAACAGGTTGTCCATAGCGGTCATACGTTGAAACGGAAGTGCATGATGTCGCCGTCCTGCACCACATAGTCTTTTCCTTCCACTCCCATCTTGCCGGCTTCGCGTACGGCGGCTTCCGAGCCGTAACGGATGTAATCATCGTATTTGATGACTTCCGCGCGGATAAAGCCTTTTTCAAAGTCCGTGTGGATGACGCCGGCACACTGCGGGGCTTTCCATCCCTTGCGGAAGGTCCAGGCTTTCACTTCCATCTCTCCGGCCGTGATGAACGTCTGCAAGTCCAACAGATGGTAGATGGCTTTGATGAGCCGGTCGCATCCTGATTCCTTCAACCCCATGTCTTCCAGGAACATCTGTTTTTCCTCGTAGCTTTCCAGTTCGGCAATGTCGGCCTCCGTCTGGGCGGAGATGATGAGCAGTTCGGCATTTTCGTCCTTGATGGCTTCGCGTACGGCATCCACGTGTGCGTTACCGTGGGCGGCAGAGGTGTCGTCCACATTGCAGACGTAGAGCACCGGTTTGGCCGTGAGCAGGAAGAGGTTTTTGGCCGCCTGCTGTTCGTCTTCGCTTTCAAAGGCGACGGTGCGTGCCGATTTGCCTTGTTCCAAAGCCGCTTTGTATTGCAACAACACGTCGTATTCTAATTTGGCTTGTTTGTCGCCGCCCACTTTGGCCACTTTTTCCACGCGTTTGATGCGGTTTTCAATAGTTTCCAAGTCCTTGAGCTGTAGTTCCGTGTCGATGATTTCCTTGTCGCGCACGGGGTCTACCGACCCGTCCACGTGCACGATGTTGTCGTTGTCGAAGCAGCGTAATACGTGGATGATGGCGTCGGTCTCACGGATATTGCCGAGGAACTGGTTGCCCAGACCTTCTCCTTTGCTGGCTCCCTTCACCAGTCCGGCTATATCCACGATGTCGCATGTGGCCGGAACGATACGCCCGGGGTGGACCAATTCCGCCAGTTTGTTCAGACGTTCGTCCGGCACGGTGATTTGTCCCATTTGTGCATCAATGGTACAGAACGGAAAGTTTGCAGCCTGTGCCTTGGCACTCGACAGACAGTTGAAAAGGGTAGACTTGCCCACGTTGGGCAAACCTACTATACCTGCTTTTAAAGCCATAGTTTATTTTGTTTTTATCAATTACCTTATTTAATTAGGTGCAAAATTAAGAATAAATCCGCTATGTGGGAAATCTTTTTCGTTCTGCGCCAAACGATTTTTCAATCTCAGGCGAACGATTTTCCGTTCTGCGGCAAGTGATTTTCCGTTCTCTGTGCGGCGGTTTCCCGTTTTGCAGCGGACGGTTTTGGAACTTGCCGGCAACGTTTTCCAGTGCCTCAATGTGCTTCCAACCAGTTCCTTCCCCAACCGTAATCGGCTTCGAGCGGGACTTGCATGGCGTAGGCGCGTTCCATTTCTTCGATGACGATTTGCTGCACGCGTTCTTTTTCTTCCGGATAGACGCTGAAGTTCAATTCGTCGTGTACTTGTAAAATCATTTTGGAACGCAAATGCTCCTCCCGGAAGCGGCGGTAAATGGCTATCATGGCAATTTTGATGATGTCCGCCGCGCTGCCCTGTATCGGGGCATTGATGGCGTTGCGTTCGGCATAACCGCGCACCACCGCGTTGTGGCTGTTGATGTCGCGCAGATAGCATTTACGATGGTAAATGGTTTCGGTATATCCCTTTTCACGCGCTGTTTCAATGCTCTTCTGCATGTATTCCTTCACTTTGGGATACGTGATGAAATAGCCGTCAATCAACTCTTTGGCTTCCGCACGGCTGACGTTCATCCGTTCGGCCAATCCGAATACGGTGATACCGTATATGATGCCGAAATTGGCTGTTTTGGCCTTGCTTCGTTCTTCGCGGGTAACTTCTTCCAATGGCTTTTTGTAAATCTTTGCGGCAGTGGCGGCATGGATGTCGTGCCCTTCGCGGAAAGCCTCTATCATGTGCGGGTCGCCGCTCAAATGGGCCATGATACGCAGTTCGATTTGGGAATAGTCGGCCGAGAAGAATTCACACCCCGCTTCCGGGATAAAAGCCTTACGGATTTCTTTGCCTTCCTCGTTGCGTACAGGGATGTTTTGCAGGTTCGGGTTACTGCTGCTCAACCGTCCGGTCGTGGTAATGGTTTGATTGAAGGAGGTGTGGATATGTCCGGTTTCGGGATTGATAAGCTTGGGCAAGGCATCGATGTATGTGCCCAACAGTTTTTTCAGTCCTCGGTGTTCCAGGATTTTTTCCACGATGGGATGACGCGTGCGTAATGTTTCCAATACTTCTTCCGAGGTGACATATTGTCCTGTTTTGGTTTTCTTGGGCTTTTCGCTTATTTTTAGTTTTTCAAACAAGACTTCGCCTACTTGTTTGGGAGAGGCTATGTTGAACGGTTCACCGGCCAGAGCGTGTATCTCTTCTTCCAAGCGGTTCATTTCTTTGGTGTAGAGCGCAGAAGTTTCCTTCAACGCTTCGGTGTCGATGCACACTCCGTTGCGTTCCATCCAAGCCAATACCGGCATGAGCGGCATTTCTACTTCGCGGAACAGGTCATAACATCCTTCCTCCTTTAACTTCGGTTCAAACACGTTTTTCAGTTTCAAGGTAATGTCGGCATCTTCGCATGCGTATTCATATACTTGCGACGGAGGAAGGTCTGCCATGTTCTTCTGGTTCTTTCCTTTCGGTCCGATAAGTTCTTCGATATGGATGGTCTGGTAGTTCAGGTAGACTTCGGCCAAATAGTCCATGCCATGACGTAATTCCGGTTGCAAAAGGTAATGTGCAATCATGGTGTCGAAGATTTCGCCTTTCAATGTAATACCGTAGTTTTGCAGTACCATCAAATCATATTTGATGTTCTGCCCGATTTTGAGTATCCGCTCGTCTTCATAGAGTGATTTGAATTCATTAACTATCTTTTGCGCTTCTTCAAAGTCTTGTGGAATCGGTACGTAAAAGGCCTGATTTTCCTCGACACTAAAGCTCAATCCCACCAATTTGGCACTGATGGGGTCGGTTCCGGTGGTCTCCGTGTCTAGACTGAGAAAATCTTTTGTAACGAATAAGTCAATAATCCTCTGTCTATCTTCTTTGGTTTCAATGAGTTGGTAGTCGAAACCCTCCTTTTTGTACTTGCTGAGATTTGAATATTTGCTTGCTTCCGGGGATTCGTCCGCAAATTCTGCAAAGAGAGAGCCTTGGAAAAAGCCCGGTTCTGCGGTGGGTTGCTTTTTGGAGAACTTTCGTTCCAGTAAAGTCCGGAACTCTAAATCTTCGAATAAACGTTGCAAGGCTTCTGCGTCCGGCTCTTTTGTGGTGAGTGCCTCCAGGTCGAGCGTAATGGGCACGTCCGTTTTGATGGTGGCCAGGAACTTAGAAAAAGCAATCGTATCGCGGTGGGTTTCCACTTTGGTTTTTAAACTGCCTTTCAGTTCGTCCGTATGTTCCAACAGATTTTCGATGCTACCGAATTGGTTGACGAGTTTGGATGCGGTTTTTCCGCCCACACCGGGACAACCCGGAATATTGTCGGACGAGTCTCCCATCAGTCCGAGAATATCAATGACCTGCATCGGAGAAGAGATGTCGAATTTCTCGGTGACCTCTTTTACCCCCATGATTTCAAAATCCTTGTCTCCGAATTTCGGACGGTACATCTTAACCCTCTCATTGACTAATTGGCCGTAGTCTTTGTCGGGTGTCATCATGTAAGTTTCCAAGTTCTCGTGTGCGGCAGCTTGTGTGGACAAAGTGCCGATTACGTCGTCAGCTTCAAATCCGGCGACTTCGAGGATGGGGATACGGTAAGCCCGTATAATATCTTTTATAATAGGTACGGCGGTGCGGATGGCTTCCGGTGTTTCTTCCCGTTGTGCTTTGTATTCGGGATAGGCTTCGTGGCGGAAAGTGGGACCTGCAGGGTCAAAAGCTACACCGATATGCGAAGGATGCTCTTTGTTGAGCACCTCCTCCAATGTGTTGACAAAGCCCAAGATGGCTGATGTATTAAGCCCTTTCGAATTGATGCGGGGGCTTTTGATGAATGCGTAGTAAGCTCTGTAAATGAGCGCGTAGGCATCGAGTAAAAAAAGTCTGTCCATACATTATTATGATTTTCTCCGTAAATTTACGTAAAAAATATGAGTGGCTTTTGATTTTTATGTAATTTTGTACTCCGAAATCATCTGATTATATGGACGTATTAACTCAAATCCGGAAACCGGTGGAGCGTGAAATGAAAGATTTCGAGTCGCTTTTCGGTATTACTCTGCAGCACCAGAATCCTCTTCTCATGATAGCCTTGCGGCATGTGTTGAGCCGTAAGGGGAAGTTGATGCGTCCGATTTTGACTTTGTTGGCTGCAAAAAAGTACGGTGAAATCAATGATTCCGTATTGCATGCTGCCGTGAGTTTGGAGATGTTGCATACGGCAAGTCTGGTGCATGATGATGTGGTAGACGAGAGTGGCGTACGTAGGGGACAATCCTCTGTGAATGCCCTTTTGGATAATAAGGCTGCCGTCTTGGTGGGCGATTATCTCTTGTCTACGGCTTTGAAGCATGCGGCCATGGCCGGTGACCTGAGGGTCGTAGGTTTGGTCGCTCGTTTGGGGCAGACGCTTTCCGACGGGGAATTGCAGCAGTTGTCCAACGTGAAGTCCGATGAAATCAGCGAAAATCAGTATTTCAACGTGATTCGGCGTAAAACAGCTTCTTTGTTTGCCGTATGTGCCGAAGTCGGTGCTTTGTTATCAGGGGCGTCGGAAGATGAAATCCGTCGTTTAGGTGAGTTCGGCACTTACGTAGGTATCTGTTTTCAGATTCGTGACGATGTATTCGACTATTATGATGCTGAAGTAGGTAAACCTACGGGAAATGACATGAAAGAAGGTAAGCTTACTCTTCCGGTGGTGCATGCCGTACTTCAGCCCGGCGCAGAGACGTGGCATGAGACAGCGTTGAAAGTACGTGCGGGTAGGGCCACAGAAGAAGAAATCTCGGCTTTAGTGAACTTTACCAAACAGTCGGGCGGTATAGAGTATGCCCGTCGTAAAATGGATGAATTTCATGAACAAGCAGTCGGTTTGATAGGTTCTGATGGAAACGAAGCCGTAGGTGAAGCCTTACGTTTGTACTTGGATTTCGTATTGAAACGGGTGTCTTAATAGGGTTGGGAGGATGATTTGTTCCTCCAATCCGATTATAGACGATTGATTTCTTCCGTATCCAATCCTGTACAGGCTGCTATCGTATGGGTTGGTATGCCATTGGCTTTCATCTGTCTGGCTATGTTTAGCTTTTCTTCTTCTTTCCCTTTTTCTATACCCTTTTCTATTCCTTCTTGCATTCCTTTTTGTATTCCTTCCTGCATCCCTATTTGTATCCCTTTTTGTTCTCCTTCCTTTGTGGCTTTTTGAACGGCGAAGTCAATGGTGTTTCTCCAGTCGCGGTATACTTTCAGGCTCGTTTCGTAGTGGTGGTATTCCTCTACGGTGAACTTCGCTATTTCTGCTGCCTCGAAGAACCGGGTAAAGACGCGTTCCTGTAGCGTAGCGGGCTTTTCCATCAGCCGCGTGAGGTTGCGTAGCACGAAGAGCCATTTGTCGAACATACTGTCAAGCTCTTCTTCTTTCTTGTTGAACTTGGGCATTTCCAGATAGATGAACGTCAGTTTGTCGTAGAATACCTCCCGGGTCTTGCTGTCGGTCAACTGCACTTCGTGGTGGAAGTACCCGTCGTGGATGTGGTCGAACACGAAATTCAGTATGGCGATGACGTACACGGCCTTGAGTTGGTAATTCCAATCGCCGTGCTTTCCCTGCTGCTGTATGGGGAAGGAAGCGTAGTACAAGCTCCTTTCTTTGAAGAACAGTTGCTGTCCGAGCTGCATTTCCACTAATATCTTTTCCCCGCTGTCGGTCTCGCAGTAGACGTCGAACACAGCCTTGCGGTCTGCCTCGCTGATGCCGAGGTTTTCGGTGTTGAGGTAAGTGAGGTCGCGTATTTGCTCCTTATCGCTCAGCAAACTGTTGATAAAGCTGATAAGCAGCTCCTTGTTCATCTCTGTGCCGAAAAGCTTTTTGAATCCAAAGTCGGTATAGGGGTTTACGTAACGGTCTGTATATTCGTCTCTTTCCATGTTTTTCCTTGTTTGGTGATGAAGCAAAGGTAGTGTTTTCTTCGGTTTCGTGCAATCATTTTAAAAGAAAAAGGAGGCTTTAAACCTCCTTCTTGATATACGTGGAATCATTTGAACGGTTCTATCTTCAGAAGCGAATAGTTGTCGTCATAAGCCACTGCATAGCAAATACTGTCCCCTTTGTTCGTCAGGCCCATTAGTTTCTTGCCTGTGTAGGTTTGTTTGACAGCATGCCCGTTCCAATCGAATATGGATATCTTTTCCGTAAAAGGCGGGTTATTGATAGCATCTTTGGCTTTCAGGTTTTTACCCAATGTTCCGTTGAGTAGGGTATACAGGTACCGGTCCGAGGCATCCATGGCTTCAAAGCCGATAGGCGTTTCATCCCCCCACGTAATGGCATCCGGACTGTTTTTTACTTTGGTGTATACCGGTTTGTAGATACCGAGTGTCTTTACAGGGGAAATGCCGAGCGTATCATCTATTTGCAGAATGTCCAATACACCGCCGATGTAAGTTCCGAAAGCAATACGGCTGTAGTCTCCTTTTATCGCCATCTTAGAGGCATAGCGGAAGATGGCCGCATCCTTTTCTGTTCCTTCACCCGATATGTTAGGATATGTTTTGTAAACGTTGCACGTTTTGCCGTTCACAGTCACAAGACGGTTCTCATCGAATGATTCAATGAGAAGGTATTTTCCTGATTTTGTCCTTACGGCATTATGGTAAAAACTGCTTTTTTGATAAACTTCTGCGGGGAGCGGATATTCTTTGATGTAGGATGTTGAATCCGAAAGATAGGCAAGTACGTCATATTCTATGATTTTCCCCGGAGAGTAGAAAGACACGATACCTTCCTCTTTTTTGATGATAAAATCGTTGTAGTCGGTGATTTCTCCGAAACCACGGCCTTTCCGGACCATATTGTCGATAGCTTGTCCTTTTTCGTTATAGAGGTGGATAAAGAAGTCCGACGCTTGGAAATCCACGATGCCGATGATGCTGTCCATGGTGAACATCGAAGCCGGATAATGGATGGGCAAGCCTTGGGCTAATACCGTCGCAGGAGTGGTGTCACACCTCGTAAACACTTCATCGTTATACGTTATCGGCTTGTTGTCTTTCGGGGTACATCTAATAAATAGAATCAGCAACGCCACTAAATATCCCCCTAAAACGGCAATCCTTTTCATTTAGTGGATGAGCATTTATGTTCTACTTCCACTTCATCTCCTAAGGCATTAAGACTTACGCTACAACTATTACAAAAGTAGGTCCATATTCCACTCACAGCACATAGAATAAGAGATAATGGAATGATAATTTTTTTCATATATATAATGTTTTAAGATTAAATACACACAAATATAATTACTTTCTTAGTTCAAATAAAATAAAAAAATGGATTTTTGCGACACCGACGCGCTCATCGTAGAAAAAGAAAAGAAAAGTATTAATGACATTTTCCGTGAAAACGGCGAGCCGTATTTCAGGGAAGATAAGATTATTGCTCTTATCGCGCATTTCTCTGCCCAAATCCGGATTTCTTTCAGCCGAACGAAAAATCGTTTGGCTGAAAGTGGAAAATGTTTCTCAGCAGATTGGGACGGGAATCTCCGAAAATGGGCGTGAGAACGGGATGGAGTGGGGGATGAAGACTCCGGATATGAAAGATTTTTCTTCTATTTGGGACGAAAAGGCATACAAAAATACCTGCCACATTTGTCACCGTTTCCGGCTTTTCCGTGGCAGGCATTGGTTTTCATACGGACATTAGCATTGTGCTGCCTTTCTGGTGTCAGCAAACCATCCGCATGGATGTCAGAATGTCATTTTCACGATACGCGAGAATCGCGTAGAAGCGACGTGTGTTTCACCGGTATGCAAATACGCCGTTCTCGTGGGGACGTGTCTGTCGTTTTGTCAAACTGTCAGAAGGGGGATTAGAAGAATTTCACCTCTTCTCCCGTCACTTCGCTCAGCAGCAGGTTGGCCAACCGGCTTGTGCCAAGACGCAACCACTGGTTGGTAAGCCATTTTTCGCCTAAGACCTCTTTGACGATGGTGTAGTACACAAGGGCGTCATGTACCGTATGCATGCCTCCTGCGGGCTTAAAACCTATCTGTATGCCTGTTTCATCATAGTATTCCTTGATGGCTTGGCACATGACATAGGCGGCTTCCGGCGTAGCGGCCGGTTCGAGTTTCCCGGTGGACGTTTTGATATAGTCGGCTCCGGCATACATGGCTAACAGGGAGGCTTTCTTGATGTTCGCGGCAGTCTTCAGGCAGCCCGTTTCGAGGATGACTTTCATTTTATGGTCGCCGCAGGCCGCTTTCAGTTCGCTGATTTCGTCGCAGAGCGTCTCATAGTCGCCGCTCAGGAACTTGCCGACGGACATGACGATGTCTATCTCCGTGGCGCCGTCCTTGATAGCCAGGGCTGTTTCGGCCACTTTGACTTCAATCAGGGCTTGCGAGGAGGGGAAACTGCCCGACACGCAGGCTACTTCCACGCCCTCCACTTCGAGCGATTGGCTGACGATTTGTGCGAAGCAGGGATAGACGCAGATGGTGGCCACGTGCGGCAGGTCGGGGTAGGTGTCCTCGAATGCGTTCACGCGTTCCGTGAAACGGAGGATGCTTTCTTCGCTGTCCGTGGTGCTCAATGAGGTCAGTTCCACACTGCCCATCAGGAATCTTTTGACTTCCGTCGTGTCGTTTTCCGGCACTTTTTCGGCGATGATTTTCGCCACGGCTTCTTTCACGGCCTCGTCGCTGAGGTTGAGGTCGTACTTCTCCAATGCCTGTTCGTACTTGCTGGTTTCAGGCTCGTGATGATGTGTGTGCTCGCTCATGATTCAATGTAATTTAGGATTGTTAATATGTCGTTCTTTGTCTCTTCGGGTTTTCTTCTCGATACTTTTCCGGAGTGCCTCCGTCAGGTTCACGCCCGTCTGGTTGGCCAGGCAGATCAGTACCCAGAGTACGTCGGCCATCTCTTCTTCCAGGTTGCAGTTTTCGCCTTCCTTGAAAGACTGGTCGCCGTAGCGGCGGGCCATGACACGGGCCAGTTCGCCCACTTCTTCGGTCAGGCAAGCCATGTTGGTCAGTTCGCTGAAGTAACGTACACCGACCGTTTTAATCCATTCGTCTACCTGTTTCTGTGCTTCGTCTATAGTCATATTTTCCTTTTTTATTCTTTGTTTTTAGTGTCCATGCAGATGGTGACGGGGCCGTGGTTCAACAGGTCCACTTTCATTTCCGCTCCGAATTCTCCCGTCTGCACGGGTTTGCCGAGCGCTTCGCCCAATTTCCGGCAGAAGCTTTCGTAAAGGGGGATGGCTGTGGTATGCCCGGCCGCACGGATATACGAGGGGCGGTTGCCTTTCTTGTACGAAGCCATCAGGGTGAATTGACTGATAACCAATATGTCACCTCCGGTTTCGAGGATGCTCCGGTTCATTACGCCGTTTTCGTCGTCGAAGATGCGAAGTCCTGTAATCTTACGGCACAACCAATCTATATCCTCTTCATTGTCAGCCTCTTCTATGCCCAGCAAAATCAAAAGTCCGCCTTGTATGGCCGATTTGCAGTGACAGCCGATGCTTACCGACGCATGGCTGACGCGTTGTATTACGGTTCTCATGTGTTTAGCGTGTGTCTGGTTTCTTGCAAATATACGAAAAAAGCCTGCATGTCATGCTTCAGCAGGCAGGTTTTCTTGTATTATTTTCGCTTTGGCCTGCCCGATTTCTGCGGCCAGTTCGTCGAACGAAGCTTCCCGGATACGTTTCACGCTTTTAAACCGTTTGAGCAACTGGGTTTTGGTTTTCTCGCCGATGCCTTTGATGGTGTCCAGTGCCGAAACGGTCTGGTGTTTGCTGCGTTTGTCGCGATGGAAAGTGATGGCAAAGCGGTGCACCTCATCCTGTATCTGGGTCATGAGCCGGAACACAGGGCTGTCTGTCTTCATGCCGATGACGATAGGCGGGAAGCCGAACAACAGTTCGTTGGTGCGATGGCGGTCGTCTTTAGCCAGTCCGGCGATGGGGATGCGCAGGCCGAGTTCGTCTTCTACCACTTCGCGTACCACCTCCATCTGTCCCCGTCCGCCGTCCGTGATGATGAGGTCGGGCAGTTCGCCTTGTTCCGCCACGGCGCGTGAATACCGGCGGCGTACCACCTCTTTCATCGAGGCATAATCGTCCGGTCCGACCACGGTTTTGATGTTGTATTTGCGGTAGTCCTGTTTGCTGGGTTTGCACTTTTTGAAGACTACGCAGGCCGCTACGGCATCCGTCCCCGAGATGTTTGAATTGTCGAAACATTCGATGCGCATGGGGAGCTTCTCAAGTTGCATGGCTTGCTGTATTTCTTTCATCAGCCGTACGCTTTTCTGTTCCGGATTGAGTTTCTCGGCCTGTTTGAGCCGGTCCAGTTTGTATTGTTTTACGTTGAGGATAGAGAGTTCCAGCAGTTTCTTCTTGTCTCCCCTTTGCGGGACGGTGAAGGTGACGCCTTCCATTTCCACGTCGATGGGAAAGGGAGTGATGATTTCCTTGGAACGGCTCTTGTAGCGTTCCCGCATTTCAGCGATGCCCAGCGTCAACAGTTCTTCTGGCGACTCGTTCATCCGTTTTTTATATTCAAAGGTGAAGGCTTGGTTGATACTCCCGTTCGTCACGTGCAAGTAGTTGATGTAAGCCGCGTTTCCATCGTCCTCAATGGAGAAGACGTCGATGTTGTGGAGGACGTTGCTCACCACTTCGCTCTTGCTCCGGTAACTTTCCAAAAGGTCGTACTTCCTTTTGATGGCTTGTGCCTCTTCGAAACGCATTTCCTCCGCCAACGCTTGCATTTCGACGAGCATGTTCCGGCTGATTTCGGCCGTGTTTCCTTTCAGGATTTCCTTGGCTTCTTGGATGGATTGGAGGTATTCTTCGCGGCTTTGCGCTCCGATGCAGGGGCCTTTGCAGTTCTTGATGTGGTATTCCAAACAGACGTTGAACTTTCCGCTACGGATGTTTTCAGGTGTGAGCGCGAGGTGGCACGTACGCAACGGATAGAGGTTCTTGATGAGCTCGAGTAAGGCATTTAGCGTGGGAATATGGCTGTAAGGACCGAAGTACACGGAACCGTTGCGTACGATGTGCCGTGTTTTGAAAATGCGGGGAAAATATTCGTTGGTCACACAAATGGACGGATAGGTCTTGTCGTCCTTCAGCAACACGTTGTAATGCGGTTTATAGCGTTTGATAAGGTTGTTTTCCAATAAAAGCGCGTCTTCTTCGCTGTTTACCACAATATACTTGATATCCCTGATTTTACTGACCAGCATGGCTGTTTTCTGGCTTTGGTGGTCTTTGCTGAAATAGGAATAGACGCGTCGTTTCAGGTTTTTGGCCTTACCCACATAGATGATTTCCCCCTCGTCGTTCAAATATTGGTAACATCCCGGACTGTCCGGCAGGTTCAGGACGATGCCTTTCAAATAAGCGTCCAGCTTTTCTTTTTCTTCGGTCGTCATGGCGTTTGGATTTGGATATGAAAAGGGGACAATACAGCGTGCTGCATGTCCCCGTTAAAAAAGCTATTTTTAGACACGTAAGAGTGTGCTGATTTCAATGCCTTCGTCGAAAACCTCGCGTCCGTTCAATCCTTCGCCCGTCAGTTCGATAATAAAATTGATGTAGACGTGTGCCGGATTAAACTTCTTCACCAAGTTGTAGGCCGCTTTCATGGAACCGCCTGTGGCAAGCAGGTCGTCATGAATGAGAACCACGTCTTTTTCGTCAATGGCATCTTTATGTATTTCTATCGTATCCTTACCGTATTCTTTCATATAACTTTCCTGTAAGGTCTCGGCCGGAAGTTTTCCGGGTTTCCGACACATAACGAAACCGGCGCCCAGTTTCACGGCAAGGGCAGCACCGAGGACGAAACCGCGCGACTCTATGCCGACCACCTTTGTGATGCCTTTGTCCTTATAGATTTCATACAATTCGTTTAGCATAATCTTCATGCACTTCGCGTTTTTGAAGAGTGTCGTTACGTCCTTGAACTGAACTCCGGGTATAGGGAAGTCCGGAATGTTTCGCAGATTCTTCAGTAATGTTGGATTGTTCATAACCAGTATTTTATCTGTTGGTAATTTAAGTTTTGTTTCACGTGAAACGTAGAGCTTCCGACTACCGTCCCAGAAGCACGAGCAGCACGTTGATGTCGCTGGGAGAGACGCCTGGGATGCGTCCGGCCTGTGCCAATGTTTCCGGATTGATTTTCTCTAATTTCTGACGGGCTTCGGTCGACAGGGAGTTCATGTTTTTGTAATCGAAGCGGCCTTTTATCTTAATGCTTTCCAAGCGCTGCATCTTGTCGGCGATGATTCTTTCGCGGGCAATATACCCGTGATACTTTATCAATACTTCGGCAGCCTCGATGATTTCATCCCGTCGGTCGGTCAATGTGTCGAGCAGAGCCTTTAACGGTGCAATATGTTCGGCAATGTTTTTCACCGTGATTTGCGGACGGTTGATTAATTCGAAAAGTTTGCATCCGTATTTGAGCGGTGTCGTGCCTAAAACTTCCAATCCGGGATTGATTAGGCCCGGTTTCAACGAGAATTCTTTGCAGAAACTTACGATTCGTTCGACAGCGTCCTTTTTAGAAAGCCAATGGTCATAGCGTTCGCGTGTAGCCAATCCTATTTGATAAGAACGTTCCGTGAGGCGTGCGTCTGCATCATCCTGACGAAGCAAGATACGATATTCTGCCCGCGACGTGAACATGCGATAAGGTTCGTCTACTCCTTTGGTGACTAAATCGTCGATGAGTACGCCGATATAGGATTCGTCGCGGTGCATGACGAAAGGTTCGCCTCCGGAACATTTCAAGGCAGCGTTGATTCCGGCTACGATGCCTTGTCCGCCTGCTTCTTCGTAACCTGTGGTTCCGTTGACTTGTCCGGCCATGAATAAGCCCGGCAATATTTTCGATTCCAACGTGTGATACAGTTGGGTGGGGTCGAAGTAATCGTATTCTATGGCATACCCCGGACGATATATGGCTAGATCGCGGAAAGCTGGGATTTTTTTCAAGGCTTCGATTTGGATGTGGAGCGGCAGGCTCGATGAAAAGCCGTTTAAATAATATTCTTGCGTGCTTTCGCCCTCCGGCTCCAAGAAAAGCTGATGTTGGCCACGTTCAGGAAAGGTGACCAGTTTGGTCTCGATGCTCGGGCAGTAGCGCGGCCCTATGCTTTGGATTTGTCCGTTGTAAAGGGGAGAATCCGGCAAGCCGCTTCTCAATACTTCATGGGCTTCCGGATTGGTGAAACAGGTCCAGCACGGAAGTTGTTTCAGTTGCCGGTCACGCCCCATGAATGAGAATTTATGGTAGTCGTGTTCTCCCTCCTGTATTTCCATTTCCTCGAAATGTACGCTTCTTCCGTCGATGCGTACCGGTGTCCCGGTTTTCATCCGCCCGTAGTTTATGCCGTGGCGGGCGATGGATTCGGTCAAATGGTATGATGCCGGTTCGGCCACACGGCCTCCGGGCAACTGCGTGTGTCCGATGTGCATCAGGCCGTTCAGGAACGTGCCGGCCGTCAGGATGACGCAGCGTGCCCGGATCACCACGTCGAAATATGTCTTCACGCCAGCCACTTCTCCATGCTCTACGAGGAGTTCTTTCACTTGGTCTTGCCAGATATGCAAATTGGGTGTATTTTCCAGGATTTCCCGCCATGCCCAGATGAATTTTCCACGGTCGCACTGGGCGCGGGGGCTCCACATAGCCGGGCCTTTCGAACGGTTGAGCATACGGAATTGTATGGCGGTGCGGTCGGTCACGATACCCATGTAGCCGCCCAAAGCGTCTATTTCCCGGACGATTTGTCCTTTGGCAATGCCCCCCACGGCCGGATTGCAACTCATTTGTCCAATCTTGTTCATGTCCATGGTGACAAGGCAGGTTTGCGCTCCCATGTTGGCAGAGGCTGCTGCCGCTTCGCAGCCTGCATGGCCGCCGCCTATCACTATCACATCGTAGTCGAACTTCATTTTTAACTTGTTTTTACGGTTACAAAAGTAGTGATTTTTAGGAATATAATTCGGTTATTTCTTTGTGTTATTCAGGATTTAGAGTAATTTTGCAGAACCTTATCAGGAGGATGAAGATGTAGGAATTCCTTT
>ENA-UESH01000909-UESH01000909.1-human-gut-metagenome-genome-assembly--contig:-NODE-909-length-23775-cov-9.983838_pt1 | contig 23775 bp, 18 predicted proteins | sample MGYA00243001_ERZ508002 | MGnify/ENA primary metagenome ERZ508002 (study PRJEB26167, sample SAMN06115447) | human gut metagenome | host: Homo sapiens | place: China:Anhui | collected 2015-08-07 | study... | reverse complement strand
AACAACTTACCCATGAGACCCCTCCGCTGGCTCTCGCCTAATGAGTTCGCTGTCCAATATGTTTGACAAACCTACATCGAAAAAAAGAATGGTTTTACCCATTCCTTTTGTACTTTTTTATAATATTCCCCCAAAAGTTTTCTCCGGCTCACCATCCCGGCCAAATCCGGAACCCCCGGCCCCCGCCGCTTTACTGCACTGCCGGGATGACCCCGCACTTTCGCGGATAAAATTTTTTCGTAATCATTTGTTACCGTCTTGTAATCGAATCGTTCTTGCATTTCCCCCGACGGTTTTCTACAATATAAAACAGAATCGATTTAGGGGGACCTTCTCATGAAAAAGAAAACCATTGCCGCCCTGGCCGCAGGGGGAGCCCTGCTGCTGGCCGCCGTTGTCATCGGCGTGCTGAGCCTGGTCCGGGGCTATTTTATTCTGCTGCCGCCCACCCATATGCAGCTCAACGGCCAGACGGAGGAGCACATCGCCGCCTTCGCCGCCTACACGGACCCCGGGGCCCGGCTGCTGCGGGGCGGCGACCCCACCGACGCCGCCGTCACCGTGGAGGGCCGGGTGAACACCGACGTCCCCGGGGACTATACCCTGACCTATCAGGCGGACTTCCGGGGCCGCAGCTACACCGCAAAGCGCCTGGTCCATGTGGAGGACCGGGAGGCCCCGGAGCTGACCCTCACCGGCCAGGCGGAGGTCACCGTCTCCCGCTATGACCTGTTCCAGGATCCGGGAGCCACCGCCCGGGACCGCTGTGACGGCGACCTGACCGCCTCCATCCAGGTAACGGACAAAGTCTCCGGCGACGTCCACACCCTGACCTACACCGTCACCGACAAGGCCGGAAACGCCGCCACCGCCACCCGCCGGGTGACGGTCCGGGACATCGTGGCCCCGGTGATCACCCTGTCCGGCCAGCGGGAGCTGTTCGTTCCCCTGGGCGGCGCCTATCAGGAGCCGGGCTTCACCGCCCAGGACGACGCCGACGGCGATCTGACCGCCTCCGTCACCCGGGCCGGTACCGTGAACACCGCCTCCCCCGGGGTCTATACCCTGACCTATACCGTCACCGACAAGGCCGGCAATACCGCCACCGCCACCCGCCAGGTGTCCGTATATGAAAATACCACCACCGGCTCCAATCCCGTCTACCTGACCTTCGACGACGGCCCCAGCGACCGGGTGACCCCCCGGGTGCTGGACACCCTGAAGGAGTATAACGTCCACGCCACCTTCTTCATCGTCAACTATGGGGAGTCCGGCAAGGCCCTGATCCGCCGGATGATCGACGAGGGCCACACCGTGGCCATCCACGGCTACTCCCACGATTACGCCGCCATTTATAAGAGCGACGAGGCCTTCATGCAGAACATCTACCGTCTGCGGGACCGTCTGCGCTCGGACTTCGGCTATGAAGCCGCCATCATCCGCTTCCCCGGCGGCAGCTCCAACACCGTCAGCCGCCAGTACAGCGTGGGCATCATGAGCCGTCTGGCCCAGCGGGTCCAGGCGGAGGGCTTCACCTATTTCGACTGGAACGTGTCCAGCGGTGACGCCGCCGGTACCCCCGCCTCCTCCGGCCAGATCTATAACAACGTCACCTCCGCCCTGCGCCATGGCCGCAGCAATGTGGTGCTGATGCACGACGCCGGGGCCAAGGGCACCACCGCCGACGCCCTGCCGGATATCATCCGCTACTGCCTGGCCAATGGCTACAGCATCCAGCCCATCACCCCCGCCACCAAGCCCGTCCACCACGGCATCGCCAACTGAATACGCCAGGAGCCCGGCTGTCGATTGCTGCACAGCCGGGCTCCCGGACATTCTTCGGCAAAGCTCCCAAAAACAGCGCTTTCAGTCTGTTAAATCCTCCAAATATGCAATTCCCGCGTAAATGTGCGTTGCAGAATGGATGGCGCGGTGTTTACACTGGTAGAGGAGTGTCATCTGCTCCATCCAAGAACGGAGGCTTCACCATGAGAAACAGAATCAGGCTTTTTGGGGGGAAGAAAACGGAGATCTTCCACCTGGACAACCAGGTGGGGGCCATCGCCTTCATTCCCGTTCTCAACGTGATCTATTACCTTGTGACGTTGGTCACAGCCAGGCAGCGCAGATTCGCCCTCTTTCTGGAGACCGTCCTTCTGCTGGCCTTCGGCAGTCTGCTGATCCGCTTATCAACCGGGTGGCTCCTCAGTGTGCTGTTTGCCCACGTTCTGACGTGCATCGGCATCGGTATCCAGCAGCAGCTGCTGGACACCTCCCCCGACTCCCGGAAGAAGCTGGGATATGTCATTCTGTTTTCCGCGGTATTTGTGCTGGCCATGCTGGCGATCGCATTTGCAGGCCGGAATACGCAGAATAAAATGCAGCCGGTCTGCCAGGAGGCCCTGGAGGCTCTGACCCAGCGGGACGCGGAACGCTGGCAGTCCTGCCTCCACCCCACCAAGGCGGCGGATGAGCTGCGGGACATGGACGCCTTTTTGTCCGAGTTGGGTATCCCCCTGCACGGCGATTGGCAGCTGGAGCGTATGACGGGCCACGAGACGGAGATATCGGACAAGGACCACTACACCACCGCCGGGTTTCGCGCATCGGCGGATGGCCGGACCTACCGGATCGCGGTCACCCACCTGCGCAGCTGCGAAGGGTCCGGTATCGTGGACTTCACAATTCGCCCGGACTGAAATTCCGTTGAAAAATGAATCCGCGCAGTGCACCGGCACATGAAGCCGGAGGATCACTGCAAAAAGCAGCGGCGGCACTTTCGTGCCGCCGCTGCGCTGTTCTTCTTATCGCTGAATATCCAGGTCCGCCGTCACCTGGTAATAGTCGCAGGCGTGGGCGGTATAGCCGGTGACATAGCTGCGGGAGATCATGTTCATCTCCAGGAAGGAGCAGAACACATAGGCGTTGTCGTCCAGAATGGCCTGCTGCAGCCGGATGGCCAGCTCACTCCGGCGGGCGGTATCGAACTCCCCGGCCAGCCGGCTGACCATTCCGGTCACCTCCGGATTGTCATACCCGCCGAAGTTATAGCTCATCCCCGGCACACAGCAGGAGGTGAAGAAATACTGGGGGTCCCCGGAGGGGGCGGTGACCATGGCGGAGGCGTACACGTCCCAGCTGTTCATGTCCGCCAGGAACTCCCGGCGGTTGGCCGTGCAGTTGATGTCCACCTCCATGCCGATGTCCTTCAGGGTGGCCTGGGCGGACTCCGCCAGCAGAGGAAGCTCCTGGCGGCTGGGATAGGTCAGCCAGCGGACGGTCAGCTTCACGCCGTCCTTTTCCCGGATGCCGTCGCCGTCGGTATCCCGCCACCCGGCGGCCTCCAGCACCTGCCGTGCGCCCTCCGGGTCATAGCCCTCGGTGGTCACGTGCTCGCCGCCGAAGCTGGAAAAGCCGTCCGGGAAAGCGCCGGTACCCACGACCCCGTGGCCGTCCAGCAGAGCCGTCACGAAGCCCTGCTTGTCAATGCCCATGGCGATGGCCTTGCGGACGGCGGGGTCCTGCATCACGGGGCTGGCCATGTTCATGGAGGCGAAGAAGGCCCGGGAGGTCTGGATGGCCGAGAACTGATAGTCGTCGTTTTCAAAGTTGGGATACGCCTCATAGGCCATGCCGTAGGCCGCGTCGATGTTCCCGGCCTGCAGGGCCGCCGACAGGGTGTCGCCGTCGGAGATGGTGCGGATGGTCAGCTTGTCCAGCTTGGGACTGCCGTTCCAGTAATTGGCATTTTTCGTCAGGGTCAGGTGGTCGTCCGTGACCAGCTCCTGCACCACATAGGGGCCGGTACCGGCCACGATGCCCTTCTCAAAGTCGCTGGCGTCCACGTCGATGATGCAGCCGTAGGGGTCCCCCAGATAGTTCATCAGGGCGGGATTGGGCTGGCTGGTGACGATGGTCAGGGTCTGGCCCTCCGCCTGCATATCGGCGATCTTGGTATCGCCGGGGGCCCGGTCGTGATTTTCCAGCAGGTGCTCCAGGCACTGCTTCACCGCCGCCGCATCCATCTTCCGGCCGCTGGAGAAGGTAACGTCGTCCTGCAGAACGATGGTCCAGGTCCGGTCGCCGTCATTGCTCCAGGACTTGGCCAGCCACGGCTCCAGCTCCATGGAGTCCGTATACCGCACCAGGGTCTCGCCGATGCCGTAGCGGATGCAGGCCCAGCCGTTATAGGTCCGGTGGGGATCCACGGTCTCCTCCCAGTTTTCGGAGTTGAAGGTGGTGTCGCCGATGACCATGGCCTTCTCCCCGGTATCCGGCGCGGTATTCCCGCAGCCGGCCAGAAGCGTCAGCACCAGGCTCAGGGCCGTCAGTAGCAGAAGCGCTCTTTTTCCTTTCATCTCTCTTGTTTCCTTTCTGTTTTTCTATATCACAGCACACTGTCGATCAGGTGCCGGGTATACGCGTGCTGCGGGCGGCAGATCACCTCATCCGGCGTCCCCTGCTCCACAATTTCGCCCCGGTGCATCACCAGCACCCGGTGGCAGAACTGCTGCACCAGGGAGATGTCGTGGCAGATAAACAGGATGGCCAAATCCCCCTCCAGGCCGCGCAGCAGGTCCAGGATCTCCTTCTGAACGGTGACGTCCAGGGCCGAGGTGGCCTCGTCGCAGATCAGCACCTTCGGCCCCACGGCCAGGGCCCGGGCGATGGCCGCCCGCTGGCACTGCCCGCCGCTGACCTCATGGGGATAGCGCCGGGCGAACTCCCCCGGCAGACCGCAGTGCTCCATAAGGCGTGCCGCCTCCTGCCGGGCCTCCCGGCGGGACAGGCCGCGCAGGCTCTCCCCCACCCCGTCCCCTAAGGTGCGGCGGGGGTCGAAGGACTCCGCCGGGGTCTGGAACACCATCTGTATCTTCCGGTACACCCGGCGCAGGTCCCGGCCGGTGACGGAGGTGATGTCCTCCCCGTCCAGGAGGATGCGCCCTCCGTCGGCGTCCAGCAGCCGGGTGACGAGGTTTGCCACGGTGGTTTTCCCGCTGCCGCTTTCGCCGATGATCCCCAGGCGTTCCCCGGGCCGCAGGTCGAAGCTGACGCCGTTTACGGCCGTCAGCTTCCCCTGTCCCGAGCGGGAGAAGGTTTTGGTCAGCTCCCGAACAGACAGGATCGGTTCCATTTCACGCCCTCCTCAGCTTCGGCACGGCCTCCAGCAGCCGCCGGGTATAGTCCGCCCGGGGCTGCCGCAGCACCTGCCGGGTCTCTCCGGCCTCCACGATCCCGCCGCGGTGCATCACCAGCACCCGGTTCGCCATGGCGGCCACCAGCCCCAGATTGTGGGACACCAGCACCACGGCCGTTCCGAAGCTCTCCCGCACCAGAAGCAGTTCCTCCAGGACCTGCTTCTGGGCGGACACGTCCAGGGCGGCGGTAGGCTCATCCGCCAGCAGCACCCGGGGCCGCAGCAGCATGGCCGCCGCAATGCCCACCCGCTGCTGCATCCCGCCGGACAGCTCAAAGGGATAGCTATTCAGGATACGGGGGCCGTCCTCCAGGCCCAGCCGGTCCAGCAGCGCTCCGGCCTGCTGCCGGAAGGCCCTCTTATCCATCGGGCCGTGGGCCCGCATCATTTCGTATAACTGATCTCCCACCCTGCGGACCGGGCAGAAGGCGCTGCCCGCACTCTGGAAGATCATGCCCAGCTCCGGGCCGTTCAGCCGCCGCCGGGCCCGGGCGGACAGGTCCGGAAGATTCTCCCCCCGATAGAGGATCTTTCCCCCGGTCACCAGGCCCCCGGGGCCCAGCAGGCCCATGGCGGCCCGGAGCAGGGTGGATTTGCCGCAGCCGCTCTCCCCTACCACGCCCAGAATTTCCCCGGCGTGGAGGGTAAAGCTCACGCCGCGCACCGCCCGGACGCCGCCGTAGCACACGTCCGTCTGCCGGTATTCCAAAAGCGCCTCCACGGCCTCACCTCCCCCGGTTTTTGGGGTCCGCGTAGTCCCGGACGGCGTCCCCCAGCAGATTGAAGATCATCACCGACACGAAAATGGCGATTCCCGGGGAAAAGGTGATCCACGGCGAGGCGGTCATCAGGCTGCGGGCATCGCTCATCATGCTGCCCCACTCGGCGATAGGCGGCCTGGCCCCCAGGCCCAGAAAGCTCAGGGCCGCCAGCTCCATCATCATGGTGCCGATATCCAGCACGGCCGTCACCAGAATGGGGCCCAGGATATTGGGCAGCATATGCCGCAGCAGAAGCCCCGCCGTGCCGCTGCCGGAGAGCCGCGCCGCCTGCATCCAGGGAGCCTCCCTTCGGGCCAGGGTCTGGCTGCGGGCCAGCCGGGCATATTTGGGCCAGGACACGGCGGCCAGCGCCAGAATGGCGTTGTGCAGCCCGCCCCCCAGGGCCCCGGCCACCGCCAGGGCGAACACCAGTCCGGGAAAGGCCAGGAATATATCGGATACGCGCATGAGCACCGCGTCCGCCCATCCGCCGAAAAAGCCGCCGCAAAGGCCCACGGCGGTGCCGAGCACGGTGACCGCCGCCACCAGCAGCAGCGTGGAGAAAATGCTGGTGCGGCTCCCCACGATGACCCGGGACAGCATATCCCGGCCATAGCGGTCCGTCCCCAGCAGATGCTCCGCCGAGGGAGGGGCCTTGGCCTGGCTCAGGTCCTGCAAATAGGGGTCATAGGGGGTCAGATACGCGGAAAACGCCGAAAACAGAATCAGCAGCAGGGCCAGGATCCCGAAAATCGCCAGCCGGGTCCTGACGCCGCGCCGGATGGATGGCTGTCTCATTCCCGGCTCACCCCCAGTCGGATCCGCGGGTCCAGCGCATGGTATAAAAGGTCCGTGACCAGGTTCACCGCCACATAGATCACGGCCATCCACACCACATAGGCCTGGATCATGGGATAATCCCGCATGGTGATGGCATCCACCGCCAGCTTGCCCACGCCGTCCCACTGGAAAATACTCTCGATGATGGCCGTGCCCCCCAGCAGACTGCCCACGGACAGGGCCAGCAGGGTGAGGATGGTCAGCATGGCGCACCGGAGCACGCTTCCGCCCAGAATGACCCCCTCCCGGACGCCCCGGGCCCGGGCGCCGGTAACGTAGTCCCGGTTCAGCTCCTCCAGCACGGCGGCCCGGACCTGGCGCATATACTTGGCGGACATGGCAATGGCCAGCGTCAGGGTGGGCAGAACGGCGCTGCGCAGGGAGGTCCCCTCCGACAGCACCGGCAGCAGCCTCCACCGGATGGAAAACACCTGCATCAGCAGCAGAGCCACGAAGAAATTGGGCAGGGCGTTGCCGATGAAGCTGCAAAACCGCAGGAAATAGTCCGTGAACCGGTCATGGCGCATGGCGGCCAGGATGCCCAGCGGCACCGACAGCAGCACCGTGGCCGCCACGGACAGGGCCGTCAGCAGCAGGGTGGCCGGCAGCTTGGACACGAAGGTGCCGAACACGTCCCGGCCGGACACATAGCTTGTGCCCATGTCGCCGGTCAGCAGCCCCCCCAGCCAGGAGAAGTACTGGCTCAGAAACGGCCGGTCCAGTCCCAGCTCCGCCCGCTTGGCGTCGATGATCTCCTGGGACACCGCCCCCTTGTCGCCGTACAGCTCGGTGATGGCGTCGCTTCCGGCCAGGCGCATCATGGCGAAGGACAGAAACGTGACGCCCAGCAGCACCGGGATCAGCTGCAGCAGCCGCTTGAGAATGTATCGCCTCATGCCGCCACCTTACTGCGGCAGGGGACACTTCCGGGCCTCCACCAGGAACATGGGAGTGGAGGCGTTGTTGATCCGCTCCTCCCGGGTCCAGACCTGCCGCCAGATCTCGGTATCCGCCGCCGCCTGCAGCCCCAGGCCCCGCAGGACCCCCAGGTCCCAGCCCGGCCGCATACGGGCCGACAGCGGCGCCTGCCGGGCGATGGCCTCCATGGCGGACACATCCGTTCCCGCCGTCTCGTCCCGGACGTCGGAGGCCCACAGGTTCTCCCGGTCCCGGGCATGGGCCTGCTCCGCCCCCCGGTCCCACAGATAGCGGTACCAGTTGGCATCGAAGTTCAGCAGCACCCCGCCGGGCTTCAGCACCCGGGACCACTGGCCATAGGCCAGCTCCGGGTCCCGGAGGTTCCAGGTCACGTTCCGGGTGACCACCACGTCGAAGGAGTCCGCCGGAAAGGTCAGCTCCTCGGCGTTCATCTGCCGGAAGCGGATGCACCCGGCCAGAGCCCCGGCGTTGCGCCGGGCCTCCTCCAGCATGGAGGCCGTGTAGTCCACCGCCGTCACCTGATAGCCCAGCTCCGCCAGAATGATGGCAAAAAAGCCCGGCCCGGTGCCCACGTCCAGCACCCGTATCTCATCCGGGCGCTTCCCGGGGTGGTTTCCGGCGATTTTCCCGGCGATCACGCCCCGCCACACGGACTTCTGATCGGTGGCCAGTTCCTCCCGGTTGACGGCGGAGTAGCCGGAGGCCCGATGGGTCCAGTAATGGATATTTTCTTCCTCATAGGTGGCAAATGTACGCATGATGTGCTCCTCTCTTTCCGTCAGGGCTTCCGGGCCGCAATGCCGAACATGGGCGCGTGCTCCAGGTCCAGGGGCCCCAGGATCCGCCGCCCCACCCGGGTGTCCACCCGGCAGTCCGCAAAGCCGATGCCCTCCAGCACCTCCCGGTCCCAGGCCGGCCGGGCCCGGCCCACGTCCATGGTCAGGGTGATCTCGTCATTTTCCCGCTGCAGCCGGTCGGTCATGCCCACATGGCCATAGGGGCTGTCCGCCGGCACCCGGCGGTTCTGGGTGCTGCGGCTGCGGACGTTGGCGGCGTAGTCCGCGTCGAAGTTCAGCAGCACCCCGCCGGGCTTCAGCACCCGGAACCACTGGCCATAGGCCCGCTCCGGGTCTGGCAGCGTCCAAGTGAGGTTCCGGCTGATAACGGCATCGAAGCATCCGTCCTCATAGTCCAGAGCCTGAGCGTCCATCTCCCGGAACGTGATGTCAAGCCCCCGCTGGGCCGCCAGGGCCCGGGCCTCCTCCAGCATGGCCGGGGTCAGGTCCACCCCCTCCACCCGGTGTCCGGCCTGGGCCAGCAGCACCGCGAAAAAGCCCGTCCCCGTTCCGACATCCAGAACCTTTAATTTTCCGTTTTCCGGCAAGTGCTTTTCCAATTCCCGGAACCACTTCCGGCCCATCTCGTCCTCCAATTCGTTCCTCCGTACAATTCCGAAGTCGTGGGACCGCTGGGTCCAGTAGCGCTGCACTCTCTTTTCCAATTCCGAAATCATGGCCATGCTTCCTTTTCTGGTTTCCGTTTGCGGCTATGGTGCGCCGCATTTTTCTCTATTGTAGCGGATTCCGTTCCGCTGCGGAAGCCTCCCCGGGGGATAAAATTTCAGGAATTCGGAGCAGCGGGATTGTTCCGCAGCGCCCTGAAATCGAAAAAAATGCTGCGGCCAAAAGCCGCAGCATTTTTTCGATTTCATCACTCCGCCCGCTGAAGGGAGGACAAGAGCACCTCGTCTATCACCGGAATAGACGGAGCCGCGCCGGGACGGGACACGGCGATGGCCGCCGCTCGGGAGGCCAGGTCCAGGCATTCCTCCTCCGGCCGGCCCTGGGCCATGCAGGCCACAAAGTAGCCGGTGAAGGTGTCTCCGGCAGCGGTGGTGTCCACCGCCTTCGTGCGATAGATCCCCTGCCGGAGCCGCCGCAGGCCGTCGTCATACACGCAGCCCCGGCTGCCCAGGGTCAGCAGCAGACGGCACCGGGGCCATCTCCGCCGCAGGGTATCCAGGATCTCCGTCTCATCGGAGCAGCCCGCCAGAGCCGCGCCCTCGATCTCGTTGAAGATCAGCAGCCACGCCTGGTCCAGAGGCAGGTCCCCGATGTGTTCGTCAATGGGCGAGGGGTTGAACACGATGCGCATCCCCCGCCGGGCCGCCTGCTCCATGATATAGGGCAGGCCGTTGATCTCGTTTTGCAGGATGAGATAGTCCCCGGCCTGAAAGTGCTCCAGCGCCCGGTCTGTCTCCTCATGGGTGATCTCCTGATTGCTGCCGCCAAAAAGCAGAATGCAGTTCTGCCCGGCGGGATCCACCTGAATGACGGCATGGCCGCTGGGACCATCGCCGACGGACACGAAGGCGGTGTCCACGCCGCTGTCCCGCAAGGCATCCGTCAGAACGGCTCCGTCACGGCCGACCCTTCCGGCATGACTGACCGCGCCTCCGGCGCGGGCGGCGGCGATGGACTGATTGAGCCCCTTGCCGCCGCAGTGGACGGTGCGGCTGGCAGAGCTCAGGGTCTCCCCTGCCTGCACAAAATGGGGCACCTGATAGACAAGGTCCAGATTCAGCGAGCCATAGCTGAGAATGCGTGCCATACGCTCCTCCTTATGCCTGCTTCTTCCGGCCGCTGAGCAGCTTGCGCAGCAGGGGCCAGCACAGGGACACCAGAGCCAGCACCAGGAAGAAAATGCAGATGGGACGGGTGAAGAAGATGGACGCGCTTCCCTGGCTCAGCAGCAGGGACCGGCGCAGATTGCTCTCCGCCAGGGGCCCCAGGATCAGCGCCAGCACAATGGGTGCAATGGGAATCTCCAGCTTCAGGAAGAAGTAGCCCACCACGGCGATCAGCAGCATAGCACCCACGTCGAACATATTGTTCCGCAGGGCATAGGAGCCCAGGATGCACAGCACAAAGATGATGGGGGTCAGGATATAGGGCTTGATCTGGATGACCTTGATAAACAGGCGCACACCCAGCAGGCCCAGCACCAGGAACAGGAAGTTGGCCACCAGCGTGCTGGCAAAAATGCGGTTGACGATGTCCATATGCTCGGTGAACAGCTGCGGTCCGGGCTGCAGGCCCTGCAGCGTCAGGGCGCCGATCAGAACGGCGGCGGTGGCGTCGCCGGGAACGCCCAGGGTCAGCATAGGCACCAGAGCGCCGCTGGTATCGCCGTTGTTTCCGGCCTCCGGGGCGGCGATGCCCTCCACGCAGCCGGTGCCGAATTCCTCGGGATGTCTGGAACGCTTCTTGGCCACGTCATAGGACACAAAGGCCGCGATGTCCGCACCGGCGGCGGGAATGATACCGATGAAGGTGCCGATGAAGCCGCACATAATGGATACCGGCAGGGATTTCTTCAGGTCCTCCTTGGAGGGAAGCACCCGGGTCACCTTCTGGGTGATCTGGTTTTGCGCCACGCCGGTTCTGAAGTTCATAAACACCTGGGCAATGGCGAACAGGCCGATCATCAGGGGAACCGTCTGGAGCCCGCTGTACAGGTTCACCACGCCGAAGGAGTAGCGGGAGAAGCCCGTCAGCGGATCCAGACCGATGGTGGACAGCAGCAGGCCCAGCAGGCCCGCGATGATGCCCTTGAGCATGTTTTTGCCGGAAATGCTGGCAATGATGGTAAGGCCGAACACGGCCAGGCAGAAATACTCCGGCGGGCCGAACTTCAGCGCCAGCTTGGCCAGTTGGGGCGCCACGCAGATCAGCACCAGTGCGCTGATGGTGCCGCCGATCCAGGAGGCAAAGGTGGACAGACCGATGGCCCGGCCGCCCTCGCCCCGGGCGGTAAACTGCCGGCCCTCGATCATGGTGGCGGCCGAGGCCGGCGTGCCGGGTGTGCCGATCAGGATGGCGGTGATGGAGCCGCCGTAAATCGCGCCGAAGGAGATGGCCAGCAGCATGGAAATACCGGCCGCGGGGTCCATGCCATAGGTAAAGGGCAGCAGCAGCGTCACGCCCATCACCGAGGTCAGGCCCGGCATTGCGCCGATCATGATGCCGCCCATAGTACCGGCGATCATCATCAGAAGATACTGAGGAGACAGCAGCTCACCCAGCGCTGTAATTACTCCCATATAAACCTCCGTTCTAACTCATATCAGCCCAACAGGCCGGAAAGGATTCCGTTGGGCAGAGGGACCTTCAGGAACATACCGAAGATGGCATACAGCACCACAGGCGCCAGGATCGACACGGCCAGCATCAGCGGCCACGCCTTTTTAAACGGCTCGTTGAGCAGCAGGGCCATCATCACAAACACGACCCAGATGCTGTCCAGCACGAAGCCAAGAATTTTCAGCAGAACAAAATAGACCACGGCGGCGGCAATGCCGATCAGCAGCTTCTTGCTGAACAGCTCCGCCTTTTCACTGCCGCCCTTGCGGAGCTCCTGGATAATCAGAAGGACGCCGCACACCGCCAGGCCCACGCAAACGGCCTTGGGGAAAGCGCCGGGACCGATCTCCGTCTGACCCGGCAGCATCTTGAAGGTATCGGCGTAAAAGAAGAAAAATGCGGCAACCGCTATCAGAACCACGGAGAATACAATATTCAGCTTTTTCATAAGTCCTCCTTTCGAGTGTGGGCGGTACACACCCCTGTGCGTACCGCCCACTTGAGTCGGTTAAGACGATCAGTTCGCAGAATTCAGATAAGCGTTGATGATCTTCTCAAAGTTGCCGGACATGCTGTCCAGAATGTCGTTGGTCTCCTGAGCGTTCAGGGGCATGTAGGTCATGTTGGCAGCCTCGATCTTCTCGCGGCAGGCATCGCTGTTGATGACCTTCTCAAAGCCGTCGCACAGAGCCTTCTTCACGTTGTCGGGGGTATCCTTGTTGACGCACAGGCCGCGCAGAGCCACGATGGTCAGATCCACGCCGACCTCCTGGAAGGTGGGCACGTCGGGATAGGCCTCCAGGCGCTCGGTGTTGGCCACAGCCAGGACCTTCAGCTCGCCGCTGGCGATGTTGGAGGCAGCCTCGGCGGCGGAGCAGGTCACGGCGTCCACATGGCCGCCCAGAACGGCGGTGAGGGCGGAAGCAGCGCCGTCAAAGGGGACGTGGTTGAAGCTGGCGCCGGTTTCCAGCTCGATGCCGATGGCAGCCAGGTGCCAGATGTTGCCCATGCCGGAGTTGGCCAGCTGGACGGTGCCGGGCTTCTCTTTGGCCTCAGCCAGGAAGTCCTGGATGGTGTTCCAGCGGGAGTCAGCGCGGACGATGATGGCGGCAGGCTCTCCGTTGATGACGCAGATGGGATCAAAGGCGTCGCGGGTGGTCTCGGCGGGAGCCAGGCCCAGCAGAGGCAGCGTGATCAGGTCCACGGAGCAGGTGCCCAGGGTGTAGCCGTCAGCGGCGGCGTTCAGAGCCTCGGTCAGGCCCACGGTGCCGGAGCCGCCGGTCTTATTCTCCACATTGATGGTCTGGCCGAAGGTGTCCTTGCCGCACTCGGCCAGGATCCGCAGGGCCAGGTCCGTACCGCCGCCTGCGCCGTAGGGGCAGACAATGGTCATGGTTTTGGTGGGGAAGGCGGTGGAATCCGTATTGTTGTCATCGCTGGGCTTGCTGCCGCAGGCCACCAGCGCAAGAACCATCACAGAGGCAAGAACCAGGGACAAAAACTTTTTCACAAAGCTGGATTTCATTGCTTGATCCTCCTAATTATGTATGTGGGGTTGATAGCTTTCCGTCCGGCTGCTGCCGGATCAGTCCATGTCGGCCAGGAGCTTTTCGACCTTCTTCTTGTTGGCCGCATCCAGCTCGCCCAGGGGCTTGCGGGGCAGACCGGCGAAGTCCAGGCCCTGAGCCTGCAGGGTGTACTTGCAGATCTCCTGCCAGTGGGGCACGCCGTCGACCTTGTCGTGGAAGAAGTAGTCGATATAGGGCTGGATGTTGTTCTGGGCCTTGATGGCGCCCTGAATATCACCGGCCTGGGCAGCGTCCAGGATGGCGCGGCACTGCTTGGGCAGAACGGCGGGGAAGCCGGACAGCCAGCCGTCAGCGCCAACCAGCAGACCCTCCAGGGCGCAGTAGTCGTGGCCATAGAACACGTTCAGCTTGTCGCCCAGGTGGAACTTCAGCTCATGGACGCGGTTGGGATCGCCGTGGGCGGCCTTGATGTCCTGGATGGTGCCGTCGTTGACCAGCTCCTCGATCTCGGGAACGGTCATCTCATAGCCGGCGAACCAGGGGTTGTTATAGATCATCATGCGGATATCCAGCGCGGCGCGGATGTCGCGGAAGTGCTGCATAACGGCCTTCTTGTGGGGATTGAGGTAGTAGGGCAGGATCACCATCACGCCGTCGGCGCCGCAGTCCTGGGCATACTTGCTCATCTTGATGGTGTTCAGGGTGTCGTACCGGCCGGTACCGCAGATCAGGGGCACCTGACCATTCAGGAAGGACGCCACGTGGCCGATGATCTCGCGCTGCTCCTCCATGTTCATGGCGACGTTCTCGCCGGTGCTGCCGCAGATGGAGATGGACTGTGCGCCGTTGTCCAGCAGCCAGGTCAGATACTTCTCCATGCCCTTCTTGTTATAGGTCTGGTCGACGTTCCAGATGGTCATGGACGCAGGGCAGATACCATAAGGCTTCTTGGCGGTTTCTTTCACTTTCATGATGATTCTTCCTTTCCCATTTTTATCTGTTGAATTTTTATGTAACCTGCTTCGCAGGAAGGGATAACAAAAATTTTTAATTTTTAATTTTTTATGGTCTGAAAAAAGATATCCCTTTCCGATGGCTCAAGGTTATCCCATTGTGCAGTGGGGCGGATAACGGCGCGGCGGTCCGGAGCTTGTTCCGGACGCCGCCAACTCATGGTTGGGGATATCGTTTCGTTTATGCGTGCATTTTGATCAGGATTTTCTGGCAGGCGCCCTGGATATGCTCCTCAATGATGCCGTGGGCCCGGGAAAAATCCCCCGCCCGCAGGGCATCGAGCACCATCTCATGGTCGCCGGAGGCACTCTCCTGCTGCACCCGGGTGTGGCTGGCCAGCAGATAGTTGGCCACAATGAACTGGCCCTGGATCCGGTCATAGACCTCGCTGAGACATCGGTTCCCGGCCTGCTCCACCAGCACCCGGTGGAAGTCCAGGTCCGTGCGGCGGGCACTGACCACATCGTCCGTTTCGTTGGAGAGGATGCACTCCCTGGCCAGACGGTCCAGCGTCTGATAGTCCACCGGCAGCGCCTTGCGCTGAATGTCCGTCAGAGCCTGATGCTCCAGCAGAAGGCGAATCTCAATGATGTCGCACACTTCCTTCTCGCTGAAGGTCGGCACGGAGAAATGTCCCTTGCTGGAAAACACCACCATGCCCTGGGTATGCATCCGCTTCAGAGCCTGCTGCACCGGCGTCCGGCTGACGCCGTAGCGCTCGGCCAGCTCGTCCAGGTTCAGGGCCTGGCCCGGTAACCAGTTTCCCCGCAGGATCTCCTCCAGAAATGCCTCGTGGATCGTCACGTCCAGGTTCTTCTTCAGTGCCATATAATTCACCATTCATCCTTGTTTTTGTCTCTCTGCTTTACATGCCTATCATACAGCCTTTTTCTGTAAAAAGCAATACACAAAGCTCACAATTTAATTTTTAATTTTTTATTAGAAATGTAAAAAGGGAGTCAGCGAAAGTCCTTGCAAAATCCCCGCCTCAGTAGATGAGGCGGGGATTTTGGGAAAAATCTTGGGCTTACGGCAGGAGCTTGTCCCACCAATCCGACCAGGAGCCGAAGCGGGTGTCGCTGCTGTCATCGTCGTCATCGCCGGGGATAGTGGGAAAAATCGAGGGCTTCTTGTTGTGCACTGGGCACAGCTCGCCCTCCTCCTTGCCGGTGAGGGTCTGGAGCAGGTACTCGTCGTCCTGGGCCTTGATGTCCTTGATGATCTCGCGGTTCCAATCCAGGGCGGCGATCTCCACCACGCTGCTGGCCGGGCAGTATTCCGTGGCCAGGTGCTTGCCATCCTTGCAGTAGCGCACCATCTTGTGGACGTTGCAGCTCTGGGTGGGGGCGGTGTCTGCCGCCACGGTGACGGTGGTGACGCGATTGCCCCGCAGATCGTGGGTGCAGGCGTCGGTGGCCAGCAGGCCGCTGTCCTGGCACACGGTGACCTGGACCAGGCCGGAGCAGCTGTTGAAGTCCTTGTTCTCCAGGCCGTCGTGGATGCGGCGCATGACCTCACGCCACAGCACGGCAGAGGGGTTGCCCAGGGACTCGGAGAACCGCTCGTTGGACTTGTAGCCCGTCCAGACGGCGGCGCTGTAATACGGGGAGAAGCCCGCGAAGTAACGGTCGCGGTTTTCGTCGGTGGTACCGGTCTTACCGGCGATGGTCATGCCGGAGAACCGGGCCTCGCCGCCGGTACCGCTGGTGATGACGCTCTTGAGGGTCTGGCGGATGATATAGGCGGTGGTGGCCTTCATGGCCACGTTGGATTCCTTGTTGTTCTCGCAGACCAGGTTCCCCTGGGAATCCTCCACCCGATAGAAGGTCCGGGGCGGGGTGTACACGCCGTCGTTGACGAAGGCGCCGTAGGCCGCCGCCATCTCCTCGGTGGTGACGCCGTATTCATAGCCGCCCAGGCCCATGTTGCCGGACTGCTGGCTGTCGGCCTGGGTCAGAGTGGTGAAGCCCAGCTTCTCCACCATGAAGGTATAGGACTGATAGGTGCCCAGCTCCTCCACCGTGCGCACGGCGCAGGTGTTCAGAGAGCGGACCAGGGCGGTATAGAAGGAGGTCAGGCCCCGGAAGCCGCTGCCGGAGTTGGAGGGCCATGCGCCGTAGCCGGGCAGGTCCCGGACGGGATAGTCGTCGATGGCGGAGGCGGCGGTGATGGTGCCGTTGTCCAGAGCCGGGGCGTACACGGACACGGGCTTGGTGGCAGAACCCGGCTGCCGGGCCGACGTGGCCCAGTTCCAGCCCCGGTCCACCTCCTTGGCGCCTGTGCCGCCCACCATGGCCACCACGTCCCCGGTGTAGGGGTCCACAATGGTGATGGCCGCCTGGAGGGGCTCGCCCTTGGAGTCGGTGTAGTTGGCGTAGTTGGTGTTTTCAAACACGGACTCGGCGATGTCCTGGATCTTGGGGTTCTGGGTGGTATAGATCTTGTAGCCGCCGTTATAGACCTTGCTGACGGCCTTTTCAAAGGCTGTGCGGACATAGCCGTCGGCGTCTGCGGGGTCGTCGGTCAGGCCAAAGACCTCCACAAACTTCTCGGCCACATCGGTGATGACCTCGTCGGTGAAGTAGGAGTTGTTGGCGGTGCTGACCACGGCGGGCTTTTGGTCCTCCTCCTGGGGCCCCACATAGTTGCCCAGGTTGGTGTAGCCGTTGGTGAATACCACCTCCTGGGCTTTGGCGGCGTCATAGGTGGCCTGGTCGATCTTTTCCTGGGCCAGCATGGCGTCCAGCACGTCCAGCTGGCGGTTGCGGTTCTGCTCCCGGGTCCAGTCGCTGCGCAGGGGGTCATACTGGGAGGGGTTGTTGGTGATGCTGATGAGACACGCGCACTCAGCCAGGGTCAGCTCGGACACGTCCTTGTGGAAGTACATCCGGGAGGCGGTCTGCACACCGTAGCACTGGTTGCCCAGGTAGATGGTGTTCAGGTACATCTCCAGAATCTCGTCCTTGGAGTAGTCCTTTTCCAGGGCCAGAGCCCGGTACACCTCCGTCACCTTGCGCTTGACGGTGTTCTCGTTGTTGCCGGTGACGTTCTTGATGAGCTGCTGGGTGATGGTGGAGCCGCCCTGGGTGTTGCCCTTGGTAAGGGTCCGGAACACGGCCCGGACGGTGCCGTGCCAGTCCACGCCGTGGTGGCTCTCGAAGCGTTTGTCCTCGATGGCGATGGTGGCATCGCGGAGGTTCTTGGGGATGGAATCAAAATCCACCCAGATGCGGTTTTCGTCGCCGAACAGGGTCTGGTACATGACCAGATCCTTGGTATCCGGATCCTGATAGTACAGCTCCGTGGACACCTTCTGGTCGTACTCGGACATGTCCACCTCCACATGCCCCTTCAGGGACGTGTTGACGTAGGTCATGAAGATCCCCGCGAAGATGGCGGAGGTCAGCACGGTGACCAGGAGGATGGTACCAAGGACGATGCCGATGGTCCGCCCCACACGGCGGCCCTTTCCGGACTTTTTCCCTGTTTTGGCGCTCTGCTCTGTCTTTTTCGGCTGGTTGTCTTTGTTCATGGACAGGGCACCTTCCTTTCTCTGTTACTGGTGTATGCGCCGCACCGATCGCGGCATGGATGAGAAAACATTCTATTCCATAATAAAAACCATTGTACCATACCTGTCAACTGCCAAAAAGTGTCATTTGATAAAAATTTCGAATTATTACATAGATTTTACGCGGAAAAACCGAAAAAATCCTCCTGTTCTCTCACCATATGGCCGCAAATTCACCTCTCCGCTCCCTCCAACCCCCTCCCCCGGCGGACTCTTGACGGATCCCCTCCCCTGTCGTATAATCAGTGGGCCGCCGAAGGGCGGCCAATTCTCAGAAAGCCTGGTGCAAGCTGTGTTTATCCATCGACTGCGGGGCCAGATGTCCGAATCCATGCTGACAGCCTCCTTCATCATCGTATCCGGCGGCCTTCAGGACGCCTATACCTATCTCTGCCGGGGCGGCGTTTTTGCCAACGCCCAGACCGGCAACATTGTGCTGTTCAGCGCCTATCTGTTTGAGGGGGCCTGGGACCACTGCCTGCGGTATCTGATCCCCGTTCTGTCCTTTATGGCGGGAATTTTCGCGGCGGAATGCATCCACCGCCGCTTCAAGCACATGGAAAAGGTCCACTGGCGTCAGCTGATTATCCTGGCGGAGATCGCCGTGCTGTTTGCGGTGGGCTTTATGCCCCAGTCACTGAACACTGTGGCCAACTCCCTAGTGTCCTTCTCCTGCGCCATGCAGCTGCAGACCTTCCGCAAGGTCCGGGGCCACGCCTACGCCAGCACCATGTGCATCGGCAACATGCGCAGCGGCACAGAGGCCCTGTGCGCCTATTTCCACACCCATGAGCCGGAGGCCCTGCGCAATGCCCTGACATATTTCGGCGTCATCGGCCTGTTCGCCCTGGGTGCCGGTCTGGGAGCCCTGCTGACCGGCGCATCCGCCGTCCGGGGAATCTGGGTGTCCTGCGCCCTGCTGACCGTCAGCTTCCTGGTCATGTTCATTCACGAGGAGCGCCGGGCCTGAGCATCCGCTCATCGTATAAATATATCCCCCGGCGCAATGCGCCGGGGGATGCCTGTTCTATAGCCTTATTTACTTACCACTCCAGGTTCTTTCCGGTCTCCTTGTCGAAAACGTGGGCCACGTTGCCGCCGAAGATCATGTTGACCTCGCTGCCCATGGGGAAGTGGGCGGCGGCGCCGTTGGTGGGTACGATGACGATCACGTCCTTGCCCTCGGCCGCCACATGCAGGTGCACGGAGGAGCCCATCATCTCGGACACGTCCACGGTGCCCTTGATGCCGTCGGCGCACAGCATGATGTGGTCCGGGCGCACGCCCAGGGTCACGTCCTGCTCCGCCACGTTGTGCTCGGCCAGGCGCTGCTGCTTCTCGTCGGACAGCTCCACAGTGACGCCGCCTACGGTGACGGCATACCTGCCGTTCTGCCGGGTCAGCTTCGCGTCGAAGAAGTTCATCTGGGGCATGCCGATGAAGCCCGCCACAAACAGGTTGGCCGGGTGGTCGAACACCTCCTGGGGGGTGCCGATCTGCTGGATGAAGCCGTCCTTCATGATGACGATCCGGTCGCCCAGGGTCATGGCCTCGGTCTGGTCATGGGTGACGTAGATAAACGTGGTGTCGATGCGCTCCCGCAGCTTGATGATCTCGGCCCGCATCTGGTTGCGGAGCTTGGCGTCCAGGTTGGACAGGGGCTCGTCCATCAGGAATACGGCGGGGTCCCGGACGATGGCCCGGCCAATGGCCACGCGCTGCCGCTGGCCGCCGGACAGAGCCTTGGGCTTGCGGTCCAGATACTGGGTGATGTCCAGAATTTCGGCGGCCTCACGGACCTTCTTGTCGATCTCGTCCTTGGGCAGCTTCTTCAGCTTCAGGGAGAAGGCCATGTTTTCATACACGGTCATGTGGGGATACAGGGCATAGCTCTGGAACACCATGGCGATGTCCCGGTCCTTGGGCTCCACGTCGTTCATCAGCTTGCCGCCGATGGTCAGCTCGCCGCCGGAGATGTCCTCCAGACCGGCGATCATCCGCAGGGTGGTGGACTTGCCGCAGCCGGAGGGGCCCACCAGCACGATGAACTCCTTGTCCGCAATGTGCAGGTTGAAATCCTGCACCGCCACCACGCCCTCGTCGGTGATCTGCAGATTGCCCTTTTTCTGGGGCTCGCCCTTTTTGGCCTTCTTGCTCTCCGCGTTGGGGTACACCTTCTTGAGGTTTTTCAGAATGACCTCTGCCATAATATACAGACTGTAACCGTTCTGCCTCCGCATGGAACGGTCTCGCGCCCGGCGAAGCCGCAGCGCCTTACGGCAGGTCTCCACACTGCCGCACCGCCAGTCTCAGCGGGACCTGGTTCCTCCTTTGTTTTTCCGCCGGGGGCCAAGAAAGTGGAGTGGCCGCCGCCGGTTGGAATAGGATACATTTATTTTACCACCCCTTGCCGCCCTTTGGCAACCGCCTTTGGTCAAAATTTTCCACATTTCGCTGCCTTTATAGGAAAACTCTGCAAAAAACGCCGTCATCGCCCGTTCTTTTTTCTGTTATAAGAAAAAATTATTGCGTTTTCAGTTTTTATCTATTGTAAAAGCATGGAAACTATGTTACATTACTGCGTGCCTGTCTGTGCACATATGATAGATAAAGTGTTCTTCGTTCAAGGACAGGTGAATTATTTCAAAGGAGCGGGATAACATGCACAAAGCGTTCAAAGCCTGCACCGCTGTTCTGCTGGCCCTGGTTATGACGGTCAGCCTGGTCAACGGCGCACTGGCAGCCGTCGTCCGCAATGACGACGACACCATCAGCTACGAGCCCCTGGAGCAGGGTGTTTACTCCAAGGGCGGCTACACCATCGACAAGGTCTCCCACCCCACGCTGGGCGCCGGAGAGGTGGACGGCATTCTGACCGGCGACCTGCAGGACCGCGGCCAGAGCTACTCCTGGTCCATGGCCGAGGCCGGTGACTATGTCTACATCGGCACCTGCTACAACTCCACCTACTACATCTATCACAACAACGTCAAGAAGTCCCTGGACGCCATGAAGAAGGAGGGCAAGCTGGACCAGAATGTGGACACCAGCCGGGCCGCGGCAGATTTTGTGAAGGTCATGTTCGGCACGGACACCTTCGATGAAACCCCCATGTCCCAGTGGACCCCCGTGATCATGGCTGTGAACCGCTACACCGGCGAGGCCCAGGTGATCTTCCGGGAGCGGGACATTCTCAAGGACTATCCCGATATCTATCCCGGCTATCCCCCCTATCTCAAGGGCGTGAACTATCTGTCCGGCTATCGCATGGCCTTTGAGTTCAAGGGCAAGATCTATTTTGCCGGCATGGGCAACCCCACCGCCACCCTCATCGAGGTGGACCCCGAAACCAATGAATGCCGCATCGCCTATCACAACACCAACTACACCCGGGGCGTGTCCAATGGTGTCCACGGCCTGCTGGTGTTCGATGACGAGATCTATATGTGCCTGGCCTCCGACAACTATGACGGCAAGGGTACCCCCGGCGGCATCATCGTGGCCAGCTCTGACCCCTCTGCGGGCCTGAGCTCCTGGCGCCGCGTGGCCGATCAGGACGACTTTGACAACCTGCCTGCCGTGATGCATGTGGACGGCCTTAACGGCGGCGGGATCTGGGACATCATCGAGTTCAACGGCTCCATGTATGTCACCATGGTCACCGATAAGTCCATCGACGGCCACATCAACAAGCAGGGCTTCGCCATGTATCGCGGCGACAAGAACAACGACGGCAGCTTTACCTGGACCCAGGTCATCGGCGACCACGGCACCAGTGGCTACGGCTTCGGTCTGGGCATCAACTACTCCATGAGCTGCAACATGTGGGTGTATAACGGCTATCTGTACCTGGGCACCTACAACGATCCCATGCTGGACCTGGCGGAGGTCCCCGCCTCCGGCAACTTCGAGCTGCTGTACAACGATCTGGACCATTCCATCTATCTGTACCGCATGGACGCCGACGGCAACTTCCAGCAGGTGGCCGGTAAGGACGACAACCCCTATTTCCCCGACGGCCCCATCGGCAACCTGGGCGCGGGGCTGGGCAACAACTCCAACCAGTATGTCTGGCGCTACGGCGAGCACAACGGTGAGCTGTACATCGGCACCTATGACACCTCCACTCTGACCTATCAGTTCACCCAGATCACCGACGGTCAGGTGGCCAATATGGACTATGCCGACATCAGCGGCCGGGCCGATATGCTGAAGGACGCCGTGCTGGAGGTTCTGCAGCAGCACGACAACAAGTATCTGACCTGGTTCCTGGACAAGGTCCTGTTTACCAAGTATACCGCCCATCTGTATCAGATGCTGGCAGGCTTTGCCACGGATATGTCCGCTGACAAGAACCCCGTGCCCAATTACCGGAACATGTTGGAGGAGTATGAGGCCTTCAAGCAGAAGGTGTTCGACCTGCTGGGCGTGAAGCTGGACAGCGCAGGCTTTGCCCAGGAATACGCCCAGGTCACCGGCGTGGCTATGTGCAGCGCCGACACCCAGGGCCTGAAGGATGACCTGAAAAGCGCCGTGAAGGCCATCTTTGCCGCCCTGGACAAGGCTGTGTATGACGACACGATCCACAACTTTGTGTACTACTTCGGCTGCAACTACTATGCCCAGCAGAGCGAGAACGGCTTTGACCTGCTGGTGTCCAAGGACGGCGTGAATTTCGACGCCATCACCCGGGACGGCTTCGGCGACGGCTCCAACCACGGTCTGCGCACCATCTGCTCCACCGAGAACGGCGTGTATATGGGCACCGCCAATCCCTACTACGGCACCCAGCTGTGGCGCATGTACAGCGCCGAGGACAAGCCCCTGGTGAAGGAGCATACGCATCAGTGGTCCGATACCTGGTCCTCCGACGGCGAGAATCACTGGCATGACTGCCTGGCTGACGGCTGCACCGTTACGGATAACGCCCAGAAGGACGGCTTTGGTGCCCACACCTTCGTGGATGGCGTCTGCTCCGTCTGCGGCTATCAGCAAACCGGCAGCGGCTCCGGCGGTGACGCCGGAGGAAGCGGCCAGCCCAGTCAGCCCAGTCAGCCCAGTCAGCCCGGCCAGCCCAGTCAGCCCGGTCAGCCCGGTCAGGGCGGCGACTCCGGCAATACCGGCGGCAGCGGCAGCACCGGTGGCTCCGGTGGCACTGGCGACTCCGGTAACTCCGGCAACACCGGTAACTCTGGCAACACTGGCAACGCTGGCAACACTGGCAACGCTGGCAGCAACAGTCCCAAAACCGGCGACATGGGCGCGGCCCTGTGGTCCACCTTGGCCGGTCTGTGCGGCTGCGGCCTGGTGGCCATGGCGGTTACTCCCCGCTATAAGGGCAAGCGCGTGGCCTGATTCCCCTTAAATTTATCAAGGCTCCCGGCCAACCGGCCGGGAGCCTTATTTTATGGAAAATGTAGGTTTGTCAAACATATTGGACAGAGAACTCAATCGGTGAAAGCCAGCGGAGGGGTCTCATGGGCAAGTTGTTGGCTCGGCGGTTATGGACGGCAAGCTGCTTGGCAAAGTCGTCGAGTGAGTAGAACGAATGGCAGGAATAGAAGCGTTTCTGATCCTCACGATGGCTGCGCTCGACCTTTCCGTTGTGCCTTGGCGTGTAGGGCCGGATCAGCTTGTGCCGGATGCCCAGCTCGGCGGCAGTTTTCTCGAACAGTGTGGGCAGATCGCGCTTGCTGTTGGAGAAGCGGTTGGTAAACTCGAAACCGTTGTCCGTCTGGACACACTCCACTTCTATGCCTCTGCGGGCGTACCACGCCCGCAG
>ENA-UESH01000907-UESH01000907.1-human-gut-metagenome-genome-assembly--contig:-NODE-907-length-23800-cov-7.878430_pt1 | contig 23800 bp, 40 predicted proteins | sample MGYA00243001_ERZ508002 | MGnify/ENA primary metagenome ERZ508002 (study PRJEB26167, sample SAMN06115447) | human gut metagenome | host: Homo sapiens | place: China:Anhui | collected 2015-08-07 | study... | reverse complement strand
AAAGAGCAAGTTGCCGGAGGGCATACCGGGCCTCGTTAGAGATGCAAAGAAAGCAGGTGTGAAGTTCGGTATATGGAACGTGCGAGAAAAGCAGATATCGAAAAATTCAGAGAGCGTGACCGTAATCGTGAAAGAGAAAAAGATGAAAAGTATGTAGCAAGGAGAAAATTAAATAATGCTGTAAAACGTGGTGATGTTGTAAAACCAGAATTTTGTGAGGAATGCGGTAGAAAAGTAAGATTGACTGCACATCATGATGACTATTAAAAACCTTTAGATGTTATATGGCTATGCTATAAATGTCATGGAAAAAAGCATAGAAAAGATTGATTGTGGGTCTGGGCAATAGAATTTGAGCGGTGTGAGAAACCGCAGGAGGTGTGAGATGGGAGATAAACCAAATATCGAAGATATGATAAAAGCTCTTAAATGCGTGGCAAGCATGGCTCCAGACGGCGATTGTCATGCGGATATTGAGAACTTCAAACATCTGGACGATGCTGATTTTAAGCGTGTTGTATGTACCGGCTCTGAAAAGCCAAGAGATCCAATAAACGGTGGTGAAGGTCAATGCTGTCCATATTATCAAAAAACATACGGTTGTTGCTTTGAAGATGGGGAGTTGTACTGGCTTGATGATGTGGCTAAATTGTTGGAGGTGTATGATGGAGAACAAAGAAAATAAAATTATCCTTGAATGGGAGACGAAAATCGAAGAGGTAAAAGATGAATCGCGGTTGACGGCAATGTATTGCTTTAAGTCTTGTTCGGTCAATGTTTATTAGTGAGGTGGTAGTATGACATTAGAAGAAGCAATTAAACATACAAAAGATATAGCAAAAGATGTCAGTGAATGCACCGACTGCAGGATGGAACATAAACAGCTTACAGGATGGCTGGAAGAGTTGCTGGCATACAGGAAAATGGACAAGCATGGACGGCTCCTGCGGTTGCCGTGCAGACCAAATGATATTGTGTATCGGATCAATAAGGAAGTAAGAGAGCCGATTATCCGAATGAGTGTAGAGAGAATCGTGCTTTTTGATAATTCATACGCGTTGGAAGTTACCGATAAATATGGAAGACATCTTCTTTTTATGGCGGACGATATTGGAAAGGTGCTGTATATCACTAGAGAGGAAGCAGAAGCCAAGCTGGCAGAAATGGAGGAAAGCTATGACAGGGAATGAAGCAGAAATCTTACTGAGTGATATGCAGGAGTATCGTGAATTAACAGATCGTGTGAAAGCTATTTACGGCGATCAGATGACTCTGAAAATTATGGTGGATGTGATGGAGAATGTTATCCGGGATCCGGGTTACAAACACCCAGTCATTGCAAGAATTTTGACATGTAACGAAGCTGTCATGTGGGATGAATATAGAAAAGTCGGAACACCAGAAGAATGCTTGCGGAATAAAGATTTCTTGGATTTCCTTTCGGACAAGATGGATCCTGACGATTTTGAGATGTATTTACACATTTATAATTCACTGGATGAGAAAGGCAACAATAATGACAGAGAATGAAACACTTGAATTACTGAAAAAAGCCAATAGAGATAATGACATGGATTGTATACTTCCAAAATCCTATATAGGGAAATGTTTGATCAAGGCACTTGAAGAAATTCAGCAGTATCGCGCAATCGGCACCCCAGAAGAATGCCGGGCGGCGGTAGAACAGCAGATACCAAAAAGACCTACACTGTGTAAGAGTGATGAACAGACCACAAGATACACAGCGGACTATAGATGCCAAAAGTGCAATGGGATGTTCACAGGTACAGGTATTGCGAATTATTGCTATCATTGCGGGCAGAGATTAGACTGGGAGGAATAGTTATGAAACCAGACTATGATTACTGCTATGAGTGTAGCGGGTACGGTGATGATTACTATCTTAATGATGACGGGGAGCTGGTGTGCAGATGCCCGGAGTGTCAAAATAACAGAAAGGATGGATGGGATGAGCAATAAACAAAAATGTATGGCTGAACAGGATGGAATTTGCAGGAATTTATATCTGTACGGAACTCTTTGTGATGGATATAGAGAAAAATGCAAACTGAGACCAACATATAACAGTTTGCAGAAGACGGCAGAAAAAGTAGTACATGATTTGAAAAAGGCATTTGGTATAGACGATTGATGAAGTAGTAGGAGGTAAAACATATGCGGACACGGGAAAAGAGCCTAGTGGATCACGGAGTCTGGCCGGAGGATATAGAAAAGCTATATGAATACTGCAAGCATCTGAGCCGGGAGGAATCACTGCTGCTTTTCCAATGCTGCATATCCTCTGCATACGGGCTGGAAGTACCAGTATACGACAGTCTCACGACCGGAACTGGGTATAAAACCCAGATCAAGCGAGGGCGGGCGATATTAGCAAAAGCGGATGATTTTTACGCATACAAACGCAAGGTTGCGGAGCAGTTTTACAGGTTTTTGCGCATGGAAGGGAAAATGTGCTGATAGAAAGATGCGGAAAAGGGGTGATAATGGAAAGAGATGAGAAATCCTAATCAGATTATAAAGAAGCTGCAGCGGGCATTATTATCAAAGCGGTTGCAAATAAAGATAAATACAAATCAATTTTACAGTAAAGAACAGAATCGAATGATAACCATGTACACCATATCTACACCGGTGTTAATGCCGGTGAAAGAGGAGTGGAAGACAAAAGACTATGAAATCATGCATACAGCGTCACAGTATGATGTGATTATGACTCTTAAAGAGATATGGGAAGCACTGGAAGACTGGTAATGGCAGGTGGTGATGGATGGCGAATCTTACGCCAAAGAGGGAAGCATTTGCGAAAAACATCATAAAGAATGGCGGTAATGCAACCGATGCGGCGAGGCAAGCGGGATATAAGAAGCCAGCGCAGGAAGGATGCAGGCTGTTGAAGAATGCTGACGTGCAGGAATATATTGCCGAGCATCAGGCTAGAATCGACAAGATCAACGGCACTGATATCATGTCTTTAGCTGAGATCCAGAAACGCAGGACGCAGATTGCGAAAGGTGAAGTCAAAGATTCCTTTGGCTTCAATCCTGCGTTTGGGGAACAGCTCAAAGCCATGTCAGATCTGGAAAAGGCATTAACCATCAAAGAGCAGAGAGAAGAGCAGGCAAAGGCAGAAGAAGCCGCCAGAAGCGCAGGAGAGTACCACATGGACCTTGATGTGATTGCAGATGTATTTCATCCGATGATCCGGGATATCCGGCGCGGAAAGCATACAGAATATATTCTCCCAGGCGGTCGAGGATCCACAAAGTCCTCTGTAATATCATGCATCATCCCAGAGCTGCTGAAAAATCATCCAGATATGCATGCACTTGTAATGCGAAAAGTCGGGAACACAATCAAGGATTCCGTGTATGCACAGCTCAAATGGGGAATCTCTAAGCTCGGCCTTGATTCCGATTTTAAGTTTAAGACAAGTCCATTTGAGATTACATATAAACCTACCGGGCAGAAGATTTACTTCCGCGGTGCTGATGATCCGCTGAAGATTAAATCTATCAAGCCGGAATTTGGATATATCGGTATTGTATGGTTTGAAGAGCTGGACCAGTTTGCTGGGCCGGAAGAGATTCGAAACATCCAGCAGTCAGCTATCCGAGGCGGTGACAAGGCGTATAGATTTAAGTCATTTAACCCACCGCGGAGTAAGAACAACTGGGCGAATGAGTATACTGAGGAAGCGCAGGAGAAAGATCCAGATGCATTGGTGGTGCATAGCACGTATAAGGATGTGCCGGAGGACTGGCTGGGCGAACAGTTTATCAATGATGCTGAGCATCTAAAAGAGGTCAATCCTGCTGCATACGATAACGAGTATATGGGTGTAGCTAACGGAAATGGTGGCAATGTCTTTGAATTTATCGAAGAGCGAGAGATCACAGACGAAGAAATTGCAGGCTTTGACCGGATATATCAAGGGGTTGACTGGGGATGGTTCCCAGATCAGTTTGCATTTGTCCGTGTCCATTACGATGCGGCCAGAGAGACCATTTATTTTATAGATGAGTACGGGGCAAACAAAAAGAAAAACAGCGAGACTGCTGCTGAGATCAAACAGCGTGGATATGATGATTATACCATCATTTGCGACAGTGCAGAAAAGAAGTCAACAAGCGACTATAGAGATGAAGGGCTTCCGGCGAGGGATGCAATCAAAGGTCCTGGCAGTGTCGAATACTCGATGAAGTGGTTACAAGGGAAAAAGCTGGTATTTGACCCCCAAAGAACACCAGGAGCAAGAAAAGAATTTAAGAAATATGAGTATGACCGTGATAAGGATGGCAATATTATCAGCGGATACCCTGACAGGGATAATCATTATATAGATGCAACCAGATATGCGACAGAGACATTATGGAGAAGACGAGGTAACAGCGCATGATATTTTGGCAGGTGAGCAAATGGGACTAATAGCAACGATCAAGAGGTGGTTTACTATGATTTTTAAGAAAAAGGCAGAGGATGATTTTAACGTAAAGGCGCGAGTGTCGCCGGAAATGGAAAAGATTATCAGCGTCTGCTACGGTATATATTCGGGACATCCATATTGGGTCAACGGCAAAGACGGGGTAAAGACCATTAACTTTGCAAAATCTGTATGCTCAGAGACAGCGCGGCTGACTACGTTGGCGATAGGGATCACTATTGATGGGTCTGCCAGGGCAACATGGCTGCAGTCTCAGATTGATGCAATGTACTTCAAGATTCGGCACTGGGTAGAGTATGGATGCGCGTATGGCACGGTCTTCCTAAAACCGAACGGGACAGGCATTGATGTATTTACTCCTGCGGATGTGCTACTGATCGAGTACGACAATCTGGGAGTAAAGGGCATTATCTTCCGCGATTCATACACAGATAACGACAAATACTATACCAGATTGGAATATCATAGATTTGAAAATGCAGAAGACGGAACAGAGCCGTACATAGTAACCAATAAGGCTTATGTGTCCACGAATCCAAGTGACATTGGGAAACCAGTGTCACTATCTGGCACGGTCTGGAGCAATCTCATGGAAGAGACACCGCCGATTCTTAAAGCGGACGGATCAAGGCTTGATGGTCCGTTATTTGGCATGATGAGAACACCTCAGGCAAACAACAAGGATTTGGAAACACCTATGGGTTTGCCGGTATATGCAGAGGCTATTGAGGAGCTAAGAGATCTGGACGTGGCATACAGCCGGAATGCAGGCGAGATCTACGACAGTGAGAAGATTGTGCTTGCGGATGATCGTCTTCTGATTCCGGACGGAACGAAGCTGAGCAACATGACCACAGAAACGCGGGAGAGAAGAAGAGAAGAGATGAAGCTCCCGCATTACGTGAAGAATGTGTTCGGCAATGACCAGAAGGAATTTTACCAGGAGATTAACCCCCAGCTCAACACAGATACTCGTTTGAAAGGTATTGATGCGCTTCTTTCCCAGATTGGTTATAAGTGCGGATTTAGCAACGGATACTTTGTATTTAACCAGAGCACAGGAATGGTGACGGCTACGCAGGTGGAAGCTGACGACCGGAGGACGATCCAGTATATCAAAGATGTGCGGGATAAACTGGAAGAGTGCCTGAATGGTACAATCTATGCGCTGAATGTCTTTGCAGATTTGTACGGTCTTGCGCCTGTCGGAACATATGAGGTAACCTATGACTTCGGAGATATCACATACAACCGGGAAGAGGACAGAACACGCTGGTGGCAATATGTACTGCAGGGAAAAGTGCCGGCATGGATGTACTTCCAAAAATTCGAGGGTATGTCGGAAGAAGAAGCAAAGGAAATGGTTGAAGAAGCACAGCCAAAAGAAAAAGGGCTGTTTGAGGAGGAATAGATGGTAGAGATCAGATTAAAAGAATGTTGTCTCGAATGTGAATGCCCAAGAATCCAAGTTATCGCAAATATGAAAAGATATTGCAATAAAGGTAACGTTTTGGAAGGCAATGAAACTGTATTCTGCGATAGTGAAATGAGTTGCAAGAAGATGAGCGAATGCCAGTCTGGGTATATAAAAAATGCTTGACCCGGAATATCTCCGCAACGTGGCGGAAGGAAGCGAAAAGATAGCGTCCGATCTGCATGATTATATCATTGACCGTCTTGTGATCCGAATACTCCGGCGGATCGGAAAAGGGAAAGACTATATATTGTCTGGAACAGACCGATGGAGTATTGAGACACTGCAGGAATCAGGATATCTGTTAGAAGAGATAACAGCCGAACTCGCAAAAAGGACAAAGCTGCAGAAAAAAGAGATTAAAGCATCAATGGAAGAAGCCGGGGTTAAGGCTTTAGAATATGACCACAAGGTTTATACTGATGCCGGGTTATCTCCTATGCCTTTAGAGCAGTCTCCAGGACTTATACGGCTCATGGAGCGTAATATGCTGGCAACTCTTGGCGAGTGGGATAACTTTACAAGGACAACGGCAGAAACGGCTCAAAGGACGTATATAACAGCATGTGACCTTGCGTACAACAAGGTTATGACCGGAGCAACATCATACGCACAGGCGGTCAGAGAAGCGGTGGAAATGGCTATAGACAGTGGCGCGGTAATCATATACCCAACAGGTCACAAGGACACGCTGGAGACTGCCACAGCGCGTGCAGTACGGACAGGGATAGCACAGGCGACAGGAGACATAGCCTTAAAGCGCATGGAAGAGATGGACTGGGATATCATTCTTGTATCTGCTCATGTGGGCGCACGTACCGGAGATGGAGGGCAGAATCCGAGTAATCATCTATGGTGGCAAGGGCAGTATTATTCCCGCACCGGAATAAATAAGCGGTTCCCGGATTTCAAAGAGTCCACAGGATACGGCACAGGTGAGGGACTGTGTGGATGGAATTGCCGTCACTCATTCGGATCTGGGACAGGCCGATCAGAAGATAACCCATACAAGGAGATCAACCAGGCGGACAACTACAAGGCAGAACAGGCTCAGAAACGACAGAGGTTATTGGAGCGAAGAATCAGGAGCACCAAGCGGGCGGTTATGGCTTTGCAGGATGCGGTGCAGAATACTAAGGACGATGCGGCAAGGTTTGAGCTTCAGCAACTTCTGGAGCGCAAGTCTTATCTGCTTGAAAGACAGTCAACTGCATACAGCCAATACTGCAAGGACAACAATCTAAAGCCACAGAACGAGCGGCTACAGATGGCAAAGTGGCAGCGGGAGCAGGTGCGAAAGGCAAGGGCTGATGCAAAGCTCTATAAGGATGCAAAGGGGATAAGCTAATGGATGATAAACCGAAAGAGAAACGTTGCATACATTTATGCGAGGACATATGCGTATGTGAAAAGAGCGATTATATACTTGGGTTCCCTGATAGAGAAGACTGTAAAAAGTGCGATCATTATGAATCAGAGGTGAAAAACGAATGAATTATATGGAATTTGGACAGGCTCTTTTGCAGATTTGCGGAGCAGTTACCGTGATCGGAGCTGCTGGCGGTGTGATCTATAAGATTTATGCCGGAGCAAAGAAACCACAGACGGACATTAAGTGTAGGCTGGATACGATTGAGTCCGATATCAAAGATATCAAATCTAAGCTAAATCAGGACTACAAGGATATCAACCAGAACAGGAATGATATGAGTCTGTTAATGCGTAGTATGTTTGATCTGATCGAGAACAAAATTACCGGGAACAATGTCGAGGGTCTAAAAAAAACGAGGGACGATCTGATTCATGCGTTGACGGACAAATAAGAGGGTTAATTTTGAAGATTTATGATTTTACGAAGCCGGAGCTTGACCGCTTTCGGCAGCTTGCCAACTTTACGCCAGAGGAACGTGCACTGTTTGAGTACCGGTCGCAGGGTGTACCGTTGATGCAATGTGCGGAAATCATGAATATGAGCAGTGCGACCATTAAGCGGTTGAGTTGCAGAGTAAACAGAAAGATTATAAAAGTATGCTGAGACTTTTGCGGGCCTTTGATGATACCATCAAGGCTCCTTTTTTATGCCATAATTTATATATAAAAAGTTAGCAAAGATTTCATATCCATATCATCTGTTTTGGATGATTTGAAGGCATGGGAGGAATAGCTATGGGATATATGCCGCCAGTGTACGGAATGAACATGATGACACCGGATCAGTTGGAAATCCAGCAACGTATCCAGCAGATGGAACAGCAAAGGCAGCAGATGCAGTACCCGAATCAAATGCCAGCACAACCGGCGATACTTACACAGAATGTCAACTGGATTTATGTGGCCGGAGTTGATGGGGCAAAGAACCAGATTGTACAGCCTGGAAACACTGCATGGATGATGGACAATAACTCTCCTGTTTTTTATGTAAAAACCGTGGATAACATGGGAAGTGCTACTTTTAAGGCATTTCAGTTCCATGAAATTCCACTTGACGCGCCCACAGCACCTCAGAAAAGCAATGATTATGTGACCCGCGAGGAATTTAATGCGTTACTCACAAAATTGGGTGAACCGGCGCAGGAGAAGAAGGAGGAAACCTTATGAATCCTTTAATGGGTATGATGGGCAACGCAGGTGGAAATAACCCTATGTCTGCTATATCACAAGCTATGCAGGTGGTAAACCAGATTAAACAGTTTGGGAATCCGCATGCTGCAATGGACATATTGGCACAGCAGAATCCGAACATAAAAAAGGCAATGGATATGTGCCAGGGAAAAAATCCACAACAGGTATTTGAGCAGATGTGCCGACAGAACGGAATGGATCTTGGGCAAATTGCAAAAATGATTAAATAGCTATCTCGCCGGTGCGCAACGGCTTGATAAATATATGATAAGGAGACAACCAACATGACAAACGATGGCATGGGCTTAACGGCTGCGGATGTGGCAGCAGTTACAAGAAATGACAATGATGGCATGTGGGGCGGCGGTGGCTGGTGGATCTGGATTATCCTGCTTGCATTCATCTTCCCGATGATGGGCGGATGGAACCGCGGCGGTGTTGAGACGGGCGTGCATGATAACTTTATCTCTGATGAGTTTGTAAAGCGCGATATCTTTAATACCAATCAGAATGTATCCAACACAGCATGTCAGACCCAGAGGGATGTGCTGGAAAACCGGTACACTAACCAGCTCGGAATGCAGCAGTTGGGAGCACAGTCCCAGCAGTGTTGTTGCGAAACACAGAAGGAAATCCTGCAGAGCCGGTATGATTCTGCGTTAATGGCGCAGAACATCCAGGCGCAGATGGCACAGTGTTGCTGTGATATCAAAGAGAGCATTCTGGCTGACGGACAGGCTACCAGACAGCTTATGCAGGATAATACCATTCAGGGACTCCGCGACAAGCTGGCAGACAGAGACAGAGATCTCCAGACTGCATACTGGCAGATTTCCCAGGTCAACCAGACCAAGAACATTGTTGATGCAATCAGACCGACACCGACACCGGCGTATCTGACTTGCAGCCCGTACTTTGCGTACAACACCGGTTCTTTTTACGGGGGCGGGTGCTGCGGCAGTGGTAACGTGCTGTGAACAACAAGGAGCTGACCGCTCTGGATCTTCTAAACCTGTTCGGAGTTTTTCTTCAGGCACTCAATTACCAGAGCGACCTGTCACAAGAAAGCAACGCAGATCTCGCAAGACATTTGCAAGAGCAGGACAAAAAGTATCTGGAGCGGATACTTGAAAATCAAAAGAAGATAATCAGCATGTTGGAAGAATCCAAGGCTACTGAGTAGTCGTGCACAAAAGAGGGTAGGCATTGCTTGCCCTCTTTGTTTTTTGAAAGGAGACAAGAATATGTTAAATGTAATCGCGAAAGACGAGCAGCAAATCAGCGCAGGGCAGAATGTAATTTTTACAAGCACAAGAGTCAGATCCCGCAGATGCGGATGTGCCAGCGGATGGCTTAATCATATTGAGGGAAGCGGACAGTTTACCCTTACAAACCGTACAAATCAGCCGATGGCGGTTGAGGTACAGTTTAATAGCAATATTACAGCTTCAGCGGCTGGAGAAACTGTCTTGACAATGGAGATTAACGGCGAAGCAATCGGCGGAACAGAAATGGACTATACAGTGGTTACTGCCGGAGTGTTCCAGAATGTCGGAGCATCTGCGCTGATTCCGGTTCCGGCTGGAACATCCTTGATTGTATCTGTTGGCAACATTTCCGCAGGAGCTGTGCTTGTTAAAGATGCAAATCTGATTATCAAAAAGCTGTCATGACAGGGGGTGATCTGATTGATTACCTTTAAAAGCAAGACAGACGTGCACAGTGCAGAAGATATCTTTGCGGAGATCAATGCAAGAATGATAGCTGCGCTTATGTTCCATTCTCAGATGGCAGATTACTTTGATTTTCTTGGATTCCGAGGATATAAGCGGATCCACGAATACCAGTATTTTGACGAAAGCAAAGAGCGCAGATGTCTCAACCGGTATTATATCAACCACCATAACCAGATCATCCCGGATCGCTATGACGGAGTCGTGCAGATGATCCCGGATGGATGGAAGACTGCCAATAGAATGAGTGTAGGTAAGTCCACAAAGCAGAAAGCAGTTGAAGATGGATTCTTGCAGTATCGGGAATGGGAGTCCATGACAAAAGAGCTGTATGAAAAGTACGCGGTCGAGTTACGGACCGGCGGCATGATCGCAGATGCTATCTATGTGGATGGACTGGTGGAAGATGTAGACAAAGAGTTGAAATGCTTGGAGCGAATCATGGTTGACCTGATATCCACAGGGTACGACATGACTTATATTGTCGAGAGTCAGAAAGATATCCACGATAAATACCGGGATAAGCTGAAAGAGGTGGAAAAGTATGCATAAATTGATTGAAGTAATGGAAAAACAGCTTGAAATCGAAAAGAAAAGTGCGGAAGAAAAGCTGACGGCGAATAATTTGGATACGATCTTTAAGCTGACGAGTGTGATTAACAACCTTAAATGCATGGAATCCGGCTCATACGTGAGTAAAGAAACCGTGTCTGAGGTTGCGGAAGGGCTTATCAAGAAGTATTCCAACGGCAGATATGACCATAACATAGATGCGTTATACGATGTATATCTTGCGGCTAAACAGGATTACAAGAAGACCGGAGATCAGGGCCATAAGGACAAGCTGATGGAAGCTGTTGGACGGCTGATGGTTGAGATGTACGATCTTTTGTCTGCAATGATTATGGATTCTGACTTCCAGGAGGAAAAGCGGGAAATTATGAACCGGATCCGCATGTTGGCAGATGCGTAAATGATGTGGTGACAGGAGACAGCAGTATACAAGATATGATGAATGTGTGGTGAAACCATATGCACCTTCCTTTCTTTTGGTAACTTGTTGAATGGCGCGCATGTCCTTAATAGAAACCGGGTGTTGCTAACCTCCGGCAACACGGCCAAACCGGGAGGTTGAAAAGCGGATGCAATGTCCGACATGCGCATTGTGCCTGGTGTCCGGGCTGACGGCTGGAAAGACAGCATATGGAACATATCATCAATGGCAGATGTGAAGGGTCGCGCCCTTTGTTCCGGTTCGATCCCGGGTGTTCCGATTACCCCGCCGGTGGTTTATCCGGCTGAATCCATACCGCTGACGGGCGGTTAATAATCACGTTTAGGAGGATGTTATGCAGAATTATGAACAGATCCTTGCGGAGCTTGGTATCGAGATTCCAGAGGATAAAAAAAGCGATCTGAAAAAGAAGATGGATGAAAATTATCGTACAAAATCAGATTATGACAAGGTAGTGACAAAAAGAGACGAATATAAGACATCTCTGGATGATGTGCAGGCAAAGCTGGATGGATTTAAGGATGTCGATGTGAATGATTTGAAAAACCAGATTAGCACTCTCACTACTCAGCTCGATGATGAGAAGAAAGCCAGAGCGGCGGACGCTCGGAAAGTTGAAGTCGAAAAGACTGTGAATGATTTTTTGGCATCGGTAGATGACAAGGGAGCGAAGCAGTACGAATTTTTGAACGATATTACCGAGCAGCATTATCGGGAAGCCTTGGTGCAGGAGCTGGACAAAGATTCTGCGAAAGGAAAATCTATCAGTGACATCTTTAATGGGATGATTACCGATGCGGACGGAAAACAGAAAACCGGAATTTTTGTTGACAAACAGCAAATTGATGCAAACCAGAAGAAAGCTGTGTTTACAAAACCCACAGCTAAGATGCATCCAGAAGGACAGAAATACACTATGTCTGAGCTTATGAAAATGAAAAATGAGAATCCGGATCTGGATATTACACAGTACATGTAACAGAAAAACAACCGGTGCGCGTGTGGAGCGTTGCCGCTAACCTACACACCTTTTAAGAATTATAGGTAGAAAGGATTTTTTTATGGCTTTATTTGACCAGAAAAACTTTAATGGTGAAGTTTTTGGGACATATGTTGACAAAGTCCCGAATCTTAACAGAAACGAGCTTATCAAATCTGGAGCAATTGTAGAAAAACCGCAGTATGCAAATATGCTCCCGGATCAGACAGGTGGTAATTATATCACTGTGCCGATCAAAGCAAGAATCAGTGGAAATCCGCAGAACTATGATGGATCTACCAATATTACAGCAGATTCCAGAGACACGTTCACTCACGGCAGAATTGTAGTAGGACGTGCGCACGGATGGACAGAGAAAGATTTCTCTTCCGACATTACCGGCGATGACTTCATGCCTGCAGTAGAAGAGATCGCAGAGTATTGGGATGATATCGATCAGGAGACCATTGTATCTACTCTGAAAGGTATCTTTTCCATGACCGGAACCGAGAACAAAAAGTTCGTAGACAACCACACCTACGACATTACTGCTAATTCTGGCGAAAATGGAAAGTTCGGAGAGACAACTCTGAATAACGCAATCCAGAAGGCACTCGGGGATAACAAGTCCAAGTTTGCTCTGGCTATCATGCATTCCCAGGTGGCGACCAATCTGGAGAATCTGAAGCTGGTATCCTACATGAAGGGCACGGATGCGAACGGCATTGAGAGAGAGCTGACCCTTGCCACCCTCAATGGTAGAGTTGTCCTGATTGACGACAATATGCCGACCAAAGAAGTGACCGTTCCGGAATCCGATACTGGAAAAGGGGACGGATACACTTACACCGCGTATACCACTTATGTTCTCGGACAGGGAGCGATCGAGTATACCAACTGTGGTGCAAAAGTACCGTATGAAATGGATAGAGACCCGGCGAAAAACGGCGGAGAGGATACCCTGTATTCCAGGCAGCGAAAGATCTTCTCCCCTTACGGTATCAGTTTCAAGCAGAGCGGCATTGTCTCACCGAAAAAAGAGCAGCTTGAAAGTGGCGCAAACTGGGAGCTGGCAAACAACAATGCTACTTCTTCCAAAAAGTATTTCCCGATCAAAGCAATCGCTATTGCACAGATCATCACAAGAGGTTAAGGAGATCACGGCATGGCATATGTAGATTATGATTTTTACACAACTTCATACTTTGGCAGTGTCGTGCCGCAATCTGACTTTCCACGGGTGGCGGAACGAGCTTCCGACTTTGTGGATACGATGACTTTTGACAGGCTGGTGGACGGGCTGCCATCAGACGAACGTTCTCAGAAGCGTATCAAAAAGGCGGTCTGTGCACTGGCTGATAAAATCTACGAGCTTGATCTCGCAGAGAAAAATTCCGTGGCTGCTGCTGGCGGAAACACTACTACGATAGGAACCAACGGCAGCACGACCGGAATTATTACCTCTGTATCATCCGGCAGCGAATCCATATCCTATGCGACACCGCAGCAGATTGGAGCAAGCGCAAAGGAATGGAATGCAGTATATGCAGCAGCCGGAGACATGCAGAAAACCAATGACTTACTCTTAAAGACGGCTTTACCGTTACTGATGGGAGTAAGAGACGATGAAGGAATCCCGATTCTTTATGCGGGACTGTAGGAGGTAAACATGGAAACATTATTTGCAAATATGACTATTATTCTGGCTGTGATCGGAGTTCTGGCATTTTGCGTGTCAGTAATCACGCAGGTCTTCAAGGGGGTAGGATTTTTGTCTAAGATTCCCACCGATGCGCTTGTCTTTGTTTTGTCCATTGGTATTACTGTAGCAGCATTTGTTGCATATATGCAGTATATCAATATGGCGATTTTGTGGTACATGATTCTGGCGGCTATCATGGCAGGATTTATTGTGGCATTTGTGGCAATGTATGGATGGGAAAAGCTCACAGATCTGTGGAAGCGCATGAGCAAGACAGACGATTTTTATAAAAAGTAATGGCAGACAAGTCAAACAGCATGGCATATGAGAATCTGAATCGCCGGATCTTTGATTGTGTTGGAGAATACGGCATACCGCAGTTGCAGCCTGAGACATTCGAGGGCGAGTGTGAATTTATTGGATTTAACTATGCCAGAGGCAACTGCAAGAACCCGGAAGATAAAGCGGTTCATTTTTTTCCTTGATGATTATCAATTCAATGCGCTGTGGATGAATGTTGACAGGTATGTGGAGAAGCTGAGCCGGTTTCGGTACGTTCTGACACCGGATTTCAGCACTTACACTGATTTTCCGAAAGCTATTCAGATTTACAACCATTACCGGAAGCACTGGGTCGGTGCATATCTGCAAGAAGCAGGATGCAAAGTAATTCCGACAATATCATGGAGCACTCCGGATTCCTATGATTGGTGCTTTGATGGGGAGCCAGAGGGCGGAACCGTGGCAGTGTCTTCGGTTGGCTGCATGAATGGAAAAGCAAAGAAAGAGCTGTTTATGTCCGGTTACAATGCCATGATTGACCGGCTGCATCCAGAAAGCATTATCTTTTACGGTAAAGTGCCGGAAGAGTGCAAAGGAAACATTGTCAGAATCAAGGCGTTTTCAGACAAATTCTCAGAAGCATTATGCGAGGTGTAAACCATGTACGACAAGACGATCACACTTTTTAATCAATATGAAAGCAAGACTACGGGTGAGGTTACATGGTATCCGCATGTGCTTTCTGGTGTTGATTTGATCGCTGATCGTGCGGCTATTCAAGCAAAGTACGGCGCAGAGTCGTCAGACTCCGTAAAGCTCCATATCCGTCACCAGATGCAAGACGGAATTATCGTGATACCGGACAGCTCCGGCATAATGATTCCGTGGATGAAAGAAAAGGCATGGGAAGCACAGACAAACGAGGGTCTTGCAAACAGTATCCGGTTCTCTCCGAAGGACTTTTTCTGGCAGGGCGAATGGGACAAAGGCACTGTGAACGATGCAGACTATCAAGACCGGCGGTATGAGGGTTTTTATGCTTACATGAATGCCAACAAGGATGGTGTGTACAAAATTACCAGTGTAAGCGATCCGTACACGGTTATCCCGCATTTTGAGATTATGGGTAAATAGCATGGCGAAAAGCAGAAGGGTGTTGTAAAAATGGGCGGACGTGGTGGAAGCAGTAACATAAGCAATGAAAAACCTGTATCGAAATTGATGGCGAAAGTATATTTCAACTCTGCTACAAAAGGTGATGCGCTCAGATCAGACGGAACCGTAAAGAAAGACAGCAAACTTGAAAAAGTTATCAAATCGGAGAACACAGAGTACTTTATGTCAATTAAGACAAAAGAGGAAGCTGTGGGAATCAGGAATTATGTGACGGATCGTATGGCAGAGAATGAGCGCAAGCTGGCAAGGCTTGGAAGTGCAGATGCAGTATTCCGAAATCAGAAAGCTGCTATTGAGCATAGAAAACTTCTTAAGGCAAGCAGTGCCATAAGTGACAAAATGAAAGAGTTTTCAAAAGCTCCTGAAAAAGGCGATCCTACGGCATTCCATAGCAGAACAACAACTACTTACGACAGAGCCAGGAAGCGAAGAATGAAAAATTTTGATTCTTGGTTCTATGGATCGGGTAAATAATCATGGCACGAAGTAATATTAAACACTTCAAAGATTATTCCATTGTGCAGGGCGATATCAAGCTCAATATTGATATGTCACGGTTCAACAAGCAGTTTCAGCGCGCCCAGTATGAGCTGGACGGGAATGTAATGAACAGTATGATACCTTTTATGCCTATGCAGAATGGCACGTTTGTCAACGTCACACGCGCTCACAGCGCATCATTGCAGGGCACGGGGATGGTCTGTGCAGGATTCCGTCCGCAGGGGCGGTACTTGTACGAAAGAAAAGTCATGGTAGACAGCGAGACAGGAAAAGGACCAGCAAAGATCCCGACAGGATCAGGAGCTGGAGATTATATTTTTAGATTCCGGAAAGATGCAAAGCTTGTCCCTACAGATCGACCGTTGAATTACGCGCGTGATAAGCATCCAAAAGCTACGGATCATTGGTTCGATGCGGCAAAAAGAGTAGATGGTAAGAAATGGGTAAAGGAAGCAAAGAAGACGGCAGGAGGCGGATAATGTGGAAAAACCTGTAAAATATGATACATCTGGTCACACGGTTATTATAAAAGCTGTCCAGGATCTACTTAACCAGTATCCTGGACTGTACGAAGATGAACGAATCAAATTTGAGGAATCCTCAGAAGATACCGGGATTATCTTTACCAGCAATAATGGATCTGTGATCTACTCCGAGACAAAGTACATTGATGGTACGGTAGTGCAGAAATGCCAGTATCCATTTTACATTGTGTACAGGACATCGGCATCAGAGAAAGAATCTTATAAGATTACCATTGCCGAATTTCTGGAGACAATGGGAAAGTGGCTCGCAGGAGAAAATATTACCATTGACGGGAAAACGTATATGCTGGAAAAATATCCAGCCATGACAGATGGAAGAAAGATAAATGAGTTGATGTGGGATAACGTATACGCCGCAGAGCCGACAGCAAACGGCGTGCAAGACTGGGTTCTTCCGGTGACTGCTCGTTATACTAATACATTCAAAAAAAGAAGCATGTAAATTCCGGCTGCTGTCTAAAACAGCTGCTAACCTACACACCTTTTAAAAGCTATGGGTAGAAAGGATTTTTTATGGCACAGGATAGAACAAATATGGTATCTCTCTTGGATATCGGAACTCTGATGAGCGGTCTGACACCTAAAATCGTAGAGCTTGGAAATGGATTTTCGGAAATCACTGAGGACTGGGGACCGGATACATCAGACACCCAGTACGTGAACATGAAGTCCAAGTCCTCTACGGTAAAAGGATATGGTTTATCCATGACACCGGAAAGAGAATTTATCTCTGATGAGGTGCAGACTGCGATCAACAAGATTTTTAAGATGTTCCCGACAGGAGCAGACTGCGAGACATATTACTACCGGTTTTATAAGACTGATCTTTCTGAGTCCGGCGATAGCATGACTGGAGACTGTATCAAGGTACCGGTTACTGTATGCGCGTCCAGCACTGGCGGACAGGGTGGAGATCCGCTGACATCATCTATCCAGATCAATGGCAACGGTGATGTCGAAGTTGGAACGGTTACAATCAGTGCAACAGGAGAATATAGCTGGGCAACGAAATAAATCACAGGGCTTGCTTTTTGGCAAGCCTTTATTTGAAGGAGGACAAAATGCAGGAGCTTATCCTTGATAATGGTATTAAAGAGATTGCTGTAAAAAAAGAGAACGGTGATTTGATTACCGTGTTGAAAATCAATGTTGCAGATGGCCGGACAGCAGAGAAATTTGCTCAGCTTATTGACCGGCTCAACAAAATCACAGACGAGCAAAACGAACAGAAAAAGGCTATGGATGCCAAGTATACCGGAAGAAAGATTGTTTACAACGGTGGAGAGAGTGTAGATACCGAGCAGGTTATTGATAGAAGCCGTATGAATGTATCTTATCTGAAAAAGTGTATCGAGGAGCTTGACTTAGTATTTGGTCAGGGAACGGTAAGAAATGTGTACCGGGAAAATTACGAGATGGACGAGTATTTTATCCCGGATGAGGCTGCGCTGGTAGAACTTGTCGATAAGCTGATTCCGGTTATGACGGAATTGTTTGGACAGAGATTCCAGAGCGTGAAATCCAGATATAATGCTCGCAATCGTGGCAAAAATAGCAAGTACAATAAGAGGACCATGATCCAAGGATATAAACATGAATAATGTTCTGATTCATCCACTTCCGGATGAGTGGAATGGTTACAAGATCAATACATGGTTCCAAGTCGGAATACAGGTATCTCTCATATATTACGATGAGGAATTGACCAATCTGGAAAAGTCGAGCCTTATCATTGAGTTGCTGTTTGAAGACGAAGATGAAAGCGGAAATCTGTATATGCGAGATCATCCGCAAGATATAGATGAACTTGAAGATTGCATTAAATGGTTTTTGAACGGATGGTATCATGATCGGCAACCGAGCGAAAGCGATAAAAAACGACTGGTAGATTATAACATAGACCAGTGGAGAATATATGCTGATTTTCGCCAGATTTACGGGATCAATCTCAATGAGGCAGATATGCATTGGTGGGAATTTTGCGGAATGCTGTGGAATATGCCGGACGAAACCTCCTCTTTTTTGAAGGTAATCGCGATACGTAATAAGAAAGTTACTAGCAAGATGAGTAAAGAGGAGAAAGAGGTCATAGCTAAAGCCAAGGTCATATATGCATTGGATTCTAAGCCTGTTGAAAAAGAATATGACGATGACGAAAAAGAGAAAATCGACCAGTATGACAAGTTTGCAGCAAAATCAAAAGCCAGAAAAGAGTTAGAGAAAAAGGCAGTAGAAGAATTTAGGAGGTGCACCTGATGAAATATGACGTAAGCATATATATCAATACAAAAAACACCACAGATGGTGCAAATTCTCAAATGTCTTCCCTCGAAAATAGAATTGTAAAAACATCAGATAGGCTGGAAGACCTGAAAAAAAGGCAGAAAGAACTGGCAGAGCAGAAGATACCTACAAAAGAGTATGCAGATCTCGAAAAAAAAGTAGAAAAAGCTGCAAAGTCATTAGCTACTCTTCAGGCCAAAGCGCAAGAATTGGAATCTGCAAAAACACCAACTGAAGATTACAAATATTGGACTGCAGAGCTTGCAAAAGCCAAGGAAATGTATAACAAACTGATCGATAAGCAGATCAAAATGCAAGAGCTTGGCGCGGATCCAAGCAGCAAGGCGTGGAAATCGCTTTCGTATGACATAGATACAGCACGAAAAAAAGTGAACGATTATAGCGCTATTGTGCAGGATCTTGAAAAATCAGGAGATACCGAGACACATACAAAAGAGTGGGAAAGAATTTCCGCAAAAATAGAGCAGGCAAAGCAGGAGCTTGAGTCATATAAATCTCAACAAGCAGATCTTGCTGCAAATAATTTGCAATTTATTGATCCGACAGCAACAGCAGAATACAGTCGGCTTGATGCGCAAATTCGGCAAACAAGCAGCGATTTAGACGTCTTAAAGCTGAAACATGAAGAATTAAGGCAAAAGCAAGAAGAGGTATCAAAAGGTTCTTCAAGCGTAGGCTCTGCTCTTGGAAAGCTTGGAAAGAGAATTGCTGGACTTGCGAAGAGAATCTTTATCTTTTCGCTTATCACAAAAGCATTCAGAGCTATGGTATCTGGGATTCAGGAGGGGCTGAAGAATTATGTCCAGTACTCCGCTGAGTACAATAAGACTATGTCTGACTTCTCTAGTTCGGCTGCAACTCTGAAAAATTCAATGGCAACTGCGGCAGCACCAATCTTAAACTTGTTTGTTCCTGCGCTGACCACTCTGTGCGGATGGCTTACGACAGCGGCAAATCTGATAAGCAAATTTGCCGCATTTGTATCCGGTAAAAGCACATGGACCAGAGCGGTCAAACAGCAGAAGAATTACGCAAAGTCATTGCAGAATACTTCAAAAGCTGCGGATAAAGCCAAAACATCACTGGCAGGATTTGATGATCTGGATGTTCTTCAACAGGATACCGGATCAACTGGAGGAGCAGGCGGAGGCGGAGAAATTACTGGTGCAGGAGCATTTGAGGAAGTGCCATTTACTGATGCAGACATTTCTCTGTTGGAAAAGGTCAAAGCGATACTGGAAGCTATTCTTCCGCTTGTTGTTCTGATCGGCGCAGCTTTTCTTGCATGGAAACTTACAGATTTCTTGACAAAACTTATGGCTGTAAATCCAATTCTTGGTAAAATTTTGTCTATACTGTTTATTATTGCCGGTGCAGCACTCGCAATATACAGCTACTTACACATGTGGAATAATGGTGTAGATTGGAAGGGACTGATTGGTTATATCGTTGGTGTTTCGTTGGTATTTGCTGGTTTATATACGTTGTTTGGCCCTGCGGTAGCTGGAATAGCTTTGATCGTAGCTGGAATAGCTGGACTTGTGTTGGCATTCAAAGATATTTACGAAAATGGCTTGAATGTTCAGAATATAAGCTTGTTATTGGTTTCGGTTTTTGGACTTATAGTTGGGGTTTTCCTTGTATTTGGTGGAGCTGCTGCGGTTGTGGTTGGAGCCATTGCTATATTGGCGTCTCTGTTTGTTGTGGCCCTTGCAAGAGCTGGAAAATTGCAGGAAGCAGTTGGATTTTTAAAAGATGCGTTTGCCGCTCTTAGTAAATTTGTCAAAGATATATTTGCTGGTGATTTTAAATCTGCATTACATGATCTTTGCGTATTTGCTATAAATATTGTGAATGCAATCATTACAGCATTTGAATCTTTGATAAATTTTATCATTGATGGAATCAATGCAATTATCAAAGCTGCAGTAGATCTGGCAAACAAGATTCCTGGCTTTGATTTTGATGCTCCGCAGATTCCACATGTAACGTTTGGCAGACTTGAAGTTCCGGCACTGGCGAATGGTGGAATCACTTCTGGAGCTACACTTGCAAAGATTGGAGAGGCCGGGAGAGAAGCAGTGTTGCCTTTGGAAAATAATCTTGGCTATCTGGACGAATTTGCGAACAGAATCGCGGACAAGATTCCAGCAGCGCAGACAGGTCCTGTTTATTTGCAGGTTGATGGTAAGACATTTGCAAGGTTGATGCATCCTTATTCGGAGGCTGAGAATAATCGTGTGGGACTCTCATTTACAAAGTAGGTGAATTTTATGGAGCAAAAATATACAAGGGGGCTTGTCATTGACGGGGTGAATTATAACATCCCGTTAGTGTCGATTAAAAGAACCGCTGACTTTTTGGAAAAGTACGCAAACAGAACAGAAGACGGAGATGTCCATATCGAGACAATCGGAGTTTATAAAAATTATACAATATCCATTGGCACGATAAATGATAAGGCAACCTATGACAAGCTATTTGAGCATATCACAGATGTAGACAACCGGTTCCATGAAGTCACTCTTCCAGATGCAAATGGAAATTTCTCTTTTTATGGATATTTTTCCAGTATTGCGGATGAAATCGAAAAAGTATTTGAGTCAGGGGCAGAATTTAAGAGTCTTACATGGAAGATGACAAGCAAGAAACCATACAAGAAACCATAGGAGGCAAGAATGGCAAAAACAAGTTGCTTTGCAAGAATGAGGTTTTCAGATGTTACGGCAATAGCAGATGCAAACCTTGCCATCTCTGGAAAACAGGAAATAGGATCGCTGGAACCATTTGAAAAAGATGATTTTATCTCTATTCCAGATTGGGGAACCATCGAGAAGAACCAATTTGTCTTAAATGGAGAAAAAGAAATCATGCCGGATGTACCGGAAAATGTTGCATTTTGGCGTACGGAAAAATCTGGAGACGATTGCGCCTTTTTGAATGTACCAGTAATAACGGTAACATTTACAAAAAACCATTCGTCTGCAGGTATAACTTTATATTTTTCTGATGAGTATCCAGAGGAAATCGATATAACATGGTATGATCTTGCAGGAATAAAAATTACAAATAAGACCTTTTGCCCAGATAGATTAATATATTTTTGCAAAAAGCAAGTTGAAAATTACGGAAAAATTATAATTAAGTTTGTAAAAACTAAATTGCCGGATCGCTATATAAAATTACAGTATATTTTGTATGGTGAATATCTGGAATGGACAGATGCATTTATAATGTCTGCCAGTGTACATGAAGAAGTGGACGAGACATCTGATACGCTTGCAATAAACACGGCAGAAATAAGTATACACGATGAACGGTATGATTTTGACATAGCTAATGCAGAAGGATCGTGGAAAAGTGTACAGCGAGATCAACCAATCTGGTTGACACAGACTAAAGACGGCAAAGAAATCGAAATGGGAACGTATTATATTGATGAGCAAAAATTTAGCGATAACATAGCGACTTTTTCGCTGATAGATTCTGTTGGTAAAATGGACAGATACATATTTAGAGATGGAGAAGTGTATAAAAATGCAAAAGCTGGAAAAATAATGGAGTCCATATTTGTTGCAGCAGGAATTGATAAATATGAGATCGACTCTGACTTATATGATATATTGCTGTCTGGCCATTTGGAAATCCAAACCTGCAGAGAAGCTTTGAAAATGGTATGCTTTGCTATTGGTGCACTTGCGGACGACAGCCGATCTGACACTATACGGGTTTATAAGCCTACACGATATGTAACAGAAGAAGTTGGTCCTGACAGAAAAATATATGGTACAACATCAATAGAGCTTGATGATTATGTCAGTGGTGTCTCAATAGAAAGCGCAACATACCTACTTCAAAGCGATGCGCAGAACCTTTATGACGATGATCTGCCAGCGGGAGTATCCACGGTTGAATTTTCCTCTCCGTGTGATCCGGCGACTGTCTCCGTATCAGGTGGATCTTTGCGTGAGGCGAAATATAATTACGCTGTTATTAATATGGATGCAGCCGGTAAATGTACGATTACTGGGAAACAGTATGAAAAAAACACATTTAAAAAAATGTTGTCTAACGTTGTAAAGGGCGGAGAAACAGAGAATATAAAAGAGTATGGGACAATTACTCTTTACAATTCTGATCAGATTACCGAAAAACTAGAATCTCTTTTATCCTATTTACAGCTTCGCAAGAAGTTAGAAATGCAATTTTTTGTGGATACTGAAAAGGTTGGGAATTGGCTTAATGTAAAAGACACAAAAGGAATGGCATCTACTACATTATTGGAATCCCAGGATATCGACTTGACTGGAGGATTTATTGGAACTGCTACATGCAGAGGATATAATACCGTTGTTACAACATTTTACTATACAGGATCGGAACTGTATGCTGGAGGTGATTTTTTGCTATGAATCTTGACCCGATCAATCCATATTGGACTGCAATTGTCAAAAAGTTGCAGCAGGAAAACGAGGAATTAAAAAAGAAAAATATGGAGTTGGAAGAAGAAGTGGAGGGATACCGTGAATCTGTGGCAAGAAGCAGTGACAGATCGGACTCAGACTGATGTGGACAAAGCTGTGCTCTATAATCAAACTGGTTGGAACAGCCTTACGGACGAACAAAAGGCAGAGTGGCTTGCAGGCATGAAGGGATCTCTTAACGAATCGGATTTGCTGAGAATCGAGAACAACATTCAGCTTTTAAGCGATGTATTAGAGCTGTCACTTGACACCTATGCAGATGGAATACCGAAGTTGGTTAATGAATCATATTTTGCGAATCTATTAAGTAATGTCCAGGCAATAAGAGACGCAGGAGCATACCACCCCGACACACCTGCAGTACCAGAAAAACCGGTTAATGATTATCAGAAAGTTAATAATATTGAAAAGATATTGGATGATATTTATCAAATATTATTAAATAACTTCCATTATTATGCCGGATCTGAAATATATGCTGGTGACGAATTTGGATTTTTATTATAGGAGGAAGACATGGG
>ENA-UESH01000894-UESH01000894.1-human-gut-metagenome-genome-assembly--contig:-NODE-894-length-24024-cov-10.576147_pt1 | contig 24024 bp, 19 predicted proteins | sample MGYA00243001_ERZ508002 | MGnify/ENA primary metagenome ERZ508002 (study PRJEB26167, sample SAMN06115447) | human gut metagenome | host: Homo sapiens | place: China:Anhui | collected 2015-08-07... | reverse complement strand
CTTTTGTCTCAGCGCTTGGCGCTCAAGTATAATACCATACACCGGCCCGGATGTCAACACTTTTTTGCAAGTTTTTTCAGGTTTTTTCGCGCCGACTCAAATCAGCTTCATCCTCTTGGATTCTTTGTGTAAGGCGTCCCGACACCGTAGACAAAAATAAAAACCCCAACAGATGTTTCCTGCTCATCTGTGGGGTTTCGAGAGACATCATCACATGAACTGTTCCGGCGACTAAAAAAAGGAATCACGATACTCAAAAACAAAGTAAAGGCAATTCCTTAAAAATGCAACTGGCTACCATTTTACAGGCCCTTTAGCTTTGCGTCACAGCTTTTCAACTGCTTTGCTAAATATTCTATTCGCAAACTCTTTTTTGAGTCGATCACATTCAAGTGATTTTCCAGTGCCTGAGCACCTTCATCTCTCTGGATAGAATATACCATATTTCTTCTTTTCTGTCAATGGGAAAATCATAGAGTTTTCTTTCTTATTTATAAAAGTAGAATGCAAAAAGAGGGCAGCTCTCTCGAGCTGCCCTCCTGGACCTTATTTCTCAGCTGATCACTGAGCAGCCTTTGCTGCCTCGACCTGCTTGATGAGTTCGGGAACGACCTTGAACAGGTCGCCCACGATGCCGTAGTCAGCCACACCGAAGATGGGGGCGGACTCATTCTTGTTGACGGCAATGATGCATTCAGAATCCTGCATACCTGCGGTGTGCTGGATAGCGCCGGAGATGCCCAGAGCCACATAGATCTTGGGATGGACGGTCTTACCGGTCTGACCGACCTGATGATCAGCGGTCATCCAGCCGGCATCGGTGACAGCACGGGATGCGCCGACAACGCCGCCGCCCAGAGCTGCAGCCAGCTGCTCAGCCAGCTCGATGCCCTTGTTGACGTCCTTGCTGATGCCACGGCCAACAGAGACGATGACGTCTGCACCGATGAGGTCGACCAGCTTCTCAGCTGCCTTCTCAACGCTCAGGACCTCAGTCTTGATGTCGTCAGCGGTCAGGCTGAATGCGGGCTTCACGATCTGGCAGGCATCGGCCTTGGCCTGATCGAAGGGAGCCTTCTTCATGACGCCGGGACGGACGGTAGACATCTGAGGACGGAAACGGGGGCAGATGATGGTAGCCATCAGATGGCCGCCAAAAGCAGGACGGGTCATCTTCAGGTTGCGGTCCTCGTAATCGAACTTCTGCTTGGACAGGTCGATGGTGGAGCTCTCCTTCAGGAACTCGACATACTTTGCAGTGTCGATGTCCAGATGGGTAGCATCAGCGGTCAGACCGGTGTGCAGACGAGCTGCGCAGCGGGGGCCAAGGTCGCGGCCGATGTTGGTAGCACCGATCAGCAGGACCTCAGGCTTGTACTCGTTGACCATGTCGCAGACGACCTTGGCGTATGCGTCAGTGGTGTAATCCTTCAGCAGCGGGCTGTCGCAGACCATGACCTTATCGGCGCCATAGCCGCCCAGCTCCTTAGCAATGCCTTCGACGTTGTCGCCCAGCAGCAGGCCGGTGACTTCGCAGCCCAGCTCATCAGCCAGCTTGCGGGCCTCGCTGACCAGCTCAAAATCAGTGGACATCAGTGCGCCCTGGCGCTGCTCGCAGAAGACCCAGACGCCCTTGTATTCGTTAAAATCAGCCATTGTAATCCTATGCTCCTTTCATCAGATCAGGTGCTTCTTGGCCAGGATACCAGCCAGCTGTGCAGCGGTATCGTCGCCAGTCAGCATAGTGCCTGCGCCCTTCTGCGGAGGAGTGAAGGACTTGAAGACGTTCGTCGGAGAACCCTTCAGGCCGATGGTATCGACCTCGATCAGCGGATCGTCCTTCAGAGCGTTGTAATCGAACACTTCCATCGGCTTGTCGTAGCAGGTGAAGATGCCGTTGACGCTCATGTAGCGGGGCTGATTCAGCTCCTTGATGCAGGTCAGCAGGCAGGGAGTCTGCACCTTGACCATCATGTAGCCGTCTTCCAGCATACGCTTGACCGTGAGGCTGTTGCCATCCTTCTGGATGTCAGCAACATAGGTCACCTGAGGCAGGTGCAGCTTCTCAGCGATCTGAGGACCGACCTGTGCGGTATCACCGTCGATTGCCTGACGGCCGCAGAACACGACGTCCTCGGGGCCGACACCGATCTTATTAACAGCAGCAGCGAGGATCTGGCTGGTCGCGAAGGTATCAGAACCACCGAACTCACGGCCAGAGACCAGAACAGCCTTATCAGCACCGCGGGCCAGCAGCTCACGGAGCATGCCCTCGGCCGGCGGGGGACCCATGGTGACGACGACGACTTCGCAGCCGGTCTCGTCCTTCAGCTTCAGAGCGGCCTCCAGAGCGTTCAGGTCATCGGGGTTGGTGATGGTTGCCATAGAGGCACGGTCCAGAGTACCATCCGCCTTGACAGCCACCTTACCGGAGGTATCAGGAACCTGCTTTACACAAACGATTGCTTTCATTGTAAATCTTGCCTCCCTTACTTCAGCAGCGCGCCGGAAATGACCATCATCTGCACTTCGCTGGTACCCTCGTAGATCTCAGTGATCTTGGCATCACGCATCATGCGCTCGATGGGGTAGTCACGGGTGTAGCCGTAGCCACCAAACAGCTGCAGGCAGCGGCGGGTCACATCGCTTGCGGTGCGGGCTGCGATAAGCTTAGCCTGAGCAGCCTCGACGCTGTAGCGGACCTTTGCGCCATTCATAGCTTCCTGCTTCTTCAGAGCGGCAGCGTAGACCAGATACTTTGCAGCCTCGATACGGGCCTTCATCTCAGCCAGCTCGAACTGGGTGTTCTGGAAAGCGGAGATGCTGCGGCCGAACTGCTTGCGCTCCTTGACGTAAGCGACGGTCTCCTGCAGAGCGCCCTCAGCGATGCCCAGAGCCTGGGAAGCGATACCGATACGACCGCCGTCCAGAGTAGCCATAGCCAGCTGGAAGCCCTTGCCGCGCACGCCCAGCATACGGTCCTTCGGGATGCGGCAGTCCTCAAAGATCAGCTCGCAGGTAGAAGAACCACGGATGCCCATCTTATCCTCAGCCTTGCCGACGGAGAAGCCCGGGTCGGTACGCTCCACGATGAAGGCGGAGCACAGCTTGGTGGGACGGCCCTTCTTGTCGAGGACCTTATCGGTAACAGCGATGACGATGAACACGTCAGCGTAGCCTGCGTTGGTGATGAAGATCTTGGAGCCGTTCAGCACCCAGTAATCGCCATCTTCCACAGCAGTGGTCTGCTGGCCCTGAGCGTCAGTACCAGCGCCCGGCTCGGTCAGACCGAAAGCACCCAGCCACTCGCCGCTGCACAGCTTGGGCAGATACTTTTCCTTCTGCTCGGGAGTGCCGTTCTCATAAATAGGTGCTGCGCACAGGCTGGTGTGTGCGGAAACGATAACACCAGTGGTGCCGCAGACCTTGCTCAGCTCCTCAACAGCCATGACGTAGGACAGGACGTCGCCGCCTGCACCGCCAACGGAGGTGGGGAAGTAAATGCCCATCATACCCAGCTTGCCCATCTTCTCGACGGTCTCCTTGGGGAAATACTCTTCGGCATCGACTTTCTTTGCCAGAGGCTTGACTTCGTTTTCAGCAAACTCGCGGTACATCTTCTGCACCATCTGCTGCTGCTTGGACAGAGTAAAATCCATCGCTATATCCTCCTAACGGATGTTTTTCTTTCAGCACAGGGCAGCTACACTCATGTCCTGTGCAAACAAATTCCTCCCGGCCGTTTTCTTCGGGACGACCGAGAGAAATTTCAAACTAATTTACAGCTCGTCGACAGGGGTCTTGGTGCGGTCTGCGTTGTAAACGTAGAAGCCCTTGCCAGACTTGCAACCCAGGTTGCCGCCGCGGACCATCTTACGGATGAGCGGGCATGCACGATACTTGCTGTCGCCGGTCTCCTTGTACAGGACGTCCATAATGGCGAGGCAGATGTCCAGGCCGATGAAGTCGCCCAGCTCCAGAGGACCCATCGGGTGGTTGGCACCCAGCTTCATAGCAGTGTCGATGCCGGCAATGTTGGAAACGCCCTCCATCTTGATGAAGGCAGCCTCGTTGATCATCGGGATCAGGATGCGGTTGACGACGAAGCCGGCAGCCTCGTTGACCTGGACCGGCTGCTTGCCGATGGCAACGGAGATCTCCTTGATCTTCTCGACAGTCTCAGCGGGAGTGTTGCAGCCAGCGATGACCTCGATGAGCTTCATGCGGTCTGCAGGGTTGAAGAAGTGCATACCGACCAGAGGACGGCTGACACCCTTGCCGATCTCGGTGATGGACAGAGAAGAGGTGTTGGAAGCGAAGATGCACTCGGGCTTGCAGATCTTATCCAGCTCGCCAAAAGTGGTCTGCTTGACCTTCATATCCTCAAAAGCAGCCTCAACGACGAGGTCGCAGTCAGCGCACAGGTCTTCCTTCAGGCCCGGGGTGATAGCAGCGACGATAGCGTCAGCCTTTTCCTGAGTCATCTTGCCCTTAGCGACCAGCTTTTCATAGCCCTTCTTGATCTTTGCCAGACCATTCTCGGCCCACTCCTGCTTGATGTCACACAGAGCAACCGTGTTGCCCTCGACCTGAGCAAATGCCTTTGCGATGCCCTGGCCCATAGTGCCAGCACCGATAACACCGATCTTCATGGGAAATCTCTCCTTTATTATATCTTCTGAATGTAGTGCCTCTCCGTGCCTCCCCTTTCCGGGGAGGCGTTGCAGAGGCGTTATGGTTTAGTTGTTGGTAAAGACAGCCTTGGGCTTCGGCTTTTCACGGCTCAGGAAGCAGGCCGCGTCGGTACTGACTCCACTTCGTTCGCAACAGCATCACTGCTGTTGTTCACTCTGTTCCGTAGTACCTCCTTCTCCCCACAAAATCTTGCTGCGCAAGCTTTCGCGGGGACCCCTTCTTGACGGCATGGCCTGTCCAAAGCTACCGTTTGACCTTTAGTTGTTCGTGAACACTGCCTTGGGCTTCGGCTTTTCACGGCTCAGGAAGCAGGCCATGCCTTCCTTCTGGTCATGAGTCTCGAAGCAGTCGCCGAACAGCTTCTCTTCGACTTCGACAGCCTTCTCGATGGGGAGGCTGATGCCGTCGTCGATAGCCTTCTTGCAGTTGCGCACGGCGATGGGAGCGTTCTTGGCGATCTTGTTGGCCAGCTTCAGGACATTCTCCATCAGCTCAGCCTGCGGATACACTGCGTTGACCAGGCCGATGCGGTAGGCCTCGTCAGCCTTGATGTTCAGTGCAGAGTAGACCAGCTGCTTTGCCATGCCCATGCCAACCAGACGTGCCAGACGCTGGGTGCCGCCGAAGCCCGGGGTGATGCCCAGACCGACTTCCGGCTGACCAAACACAGCGTTGTCGGAGCAGATGCGGATGTCGCAGCTCATAGCCAGCTCATTGCCGCCGCCCAGTGCAAAGCCGTTGACGGCTGCGATGACGGGGATGGGGAAGCTCTCGATCATCAGGAACACATCATTGCCCAGTTTGCCGAAAGCCTCGCCCTCGGCCTTGGTCATGGTGCTCATGGAGCCGATGTCAGCGCCTGCCACGAAGCTCTTGTCGCCTTCGCCGGTCAGGACGATGCAGCGGATGGCGGACTGGTCAACTGCCTCAAAAGCAGCCTTCAGGTCTGCCAGGACTTCGGGGTTCAGGGCGTTCAGTGCCTTCGGGCGGTCGATGGTGATGATCTCGACTGCGCCCTGCACCTCGGTTTTTACAAATGCCATTGTGAAAACCTCCATTCAGGTTATATCTTATTCAAAACAGCCCCCGGACAAGGGGCAAGTCTCCGGTCTCGCCCACTGTCCGGGCTGTATCAATATCCGGAGTGACCCTTCAAAGGGAAATCAGTCCATCTCGACGATGGTTGCGCAGCCCATGCCGCCGCCGATGCACAGGGTAGCCAGACCCTTGTGAGCACCACGATGCTTCATAGCGTACAGCAGGGTGACGAGGATACGAGCACCGGAAGCGCCGACCGGGTGGCCCAGAGCGATTGCGCCGCCGTTGACGTTCAGCTTGTCCTTATCGAAGCCCAGAGCCTCGCCGACTGCGATGGACTGTGCTGCGAATGCCTCGTTGGCCTCGACCAGGTCCATATCAGCAACGGTCAGGCCGGTCTTAGCCATGACCTTCTTGGTAGCAGCGATGGGGCCAAGACCCATGACCTCAGGCTCGACGCCTGCCAGAGCACCTGCGACCCAGGTAGCCAGAGGCTTCACGCCCAGCTCCTTGGCCTTCTCTTCGCTCATGATGACCAGAGCAGCTGCGCCATCGTTGATAGCGGAGGAGTTTGCAGCGGTGACGATGCCGTCCTTGGTGAAGGCGGGCTTCAGCTTTGCCAGCACTTCGGGAGCGCTCAGACGGGGGCCTTCATCGGTATCGAACACGGTATCGCCCTTCTTGCCCTTGATGACAACAGGAACGATCTCATCCTTGAAAGCACCGTCCTTGATGGCCTTGTCAGCCTTCAGCTGGCTGTGGTAAGCGAAATCATCCAGCATCTCGCGGGTGATGGGGCTGTAGCCGTACTTCTTCTGATAGGTCTCATTGGTGCAGACATTCTCAGCGGTCATGCCCATGTGCTTGTTGAAGCCGCAGGCATCCCACAGAGCATCGTTGACCATGGTATCCACAATCTCGCTCTTGCCCATGGGAGCACCCATGCGGTAGCCGTAACGAGCCTTCTGCAGTGCGAAGGGAGCCATATCCATGTTCTCCATGCCGCCTGCGACCACGATGTCAGCATCGCCGGCCTCGATCATCTGAGCAGCCATGTTCACGCAGTTCAGACCGGAGCCGCAGACCACGTTGACGGTGACGGCAGGAGTCTCGACGGGCAGGCCAGCCTTCAGGGAAGCCTGACGAGCGACGTTCTGGCCCAGACCAGCCTGGATGACGCAGCCCATGTAAACATGATCGACCTGCTCGGGTTTCACGTTAGCACGGTCCAGAGCCTCCTTGATGACGATGGAGCCCAGCTCTGCAGCAGGGACGTTTGCCAGGGTGCCGCCAAACTTACCAATAGCGGTACGGCAAGCAGATGCGATAACGATTTTCTTCATGTTAATAGCCTCCTGAATTTATATGTTTCGGGGTTTCGTAAAACTATTTATCAAAAAGCCCAAAGGCCTTTCTGCATTATAAAAGGTATCAGAACATCTTTCCTTCCGCCCGGAGCTGCTCCACTTTGGCGTGGATGGCATTCTCTACGTTGGGCGTCACGAACTTGGAGATGTTGCTGCCGTAGCGGGCAGCCTCCTTGACGATGGTGGAGGAAAGGTAGCTCCACTTGATGCTGGTGGCAAGGAACATCGTCTCGATACCGGGCATCAGTGCGTGGTTCGTCTGGGCAAGCTGTATCTCGTTTTCGAAATCCGTCACCGCCCGCAGGCCCCGCACCATCACCGAAGCGTGGCGCTTCTTGGCGAACTCCACGGTCAGGCCGTCGAAGCTCTCCACCGTCACATTCGGGATGTCCTTGCAACACTCCCGCAACAGCGCCACCCGTTCTTCTACGGTGAACAGAGGGTTCTTTGCGCTGTTGATGAGCACTGCCACAATGAGCTGGTCGTTTATCTTTGCAGCTCGCTTGATGATGTCGAGGTGTCCTCTCGTGACCGGGTCAAAGGACCCAGGGTAAACTGCTGTTGCCATCGGTATGGTCTCCTTTATTTGCGCGCTTTGGAAAAGCGCATTTGGTGTTGCCATGATAGCACTTTTCAGTTCCTGCTTCAAGTACCAGGCCGCATCGCCATCGCAATATCGTTAATTTTTAGTCAATCAACGTCACACTGGGGCGCATCGTCTTGGTACACCCTTAGTAAATCATATCGTCAAAATTTTATCAAGTACTTTTTCGAAAAAAATTGTTTTTGCTATACCAAACAATCGCCACAAATACCTAAGAAATTTAGTTAAATTGTCCTGCGTGGCATTTTTTCGCGGAAGAGGGCTTGATTATAATGTTTGTTAATGTTATAACTAAGCTGTGCAGGTGTGTCGCTGCCGGAGGCTTCTGCCCTGCCGACCCCAAGGATACCGCCGGGGTGTGATAAGACAGTGTCCGGACTGGGAAAAACCGGTAAATTTCCGGCTAAGATTTTGTCCCGTAGAATTGTAAATAATAAATTTACAATTCTTTTATGTTCTTAAAGGAGAGGATGGTTTATAATGGATTTCATGGAAATGTATGCCCAGAAAAAGATGACTGCCGAGCAGGCTGCTTCTCTGGTCAAGAGCGGCGACTGGGTGGATTACGGCTGGTGCGTCAACACCCCCGTGGCCGTGGACGCCGCCCTTGCCAAGCGCCTGCCCGAACTGGAGAACGTCAATTTCCGCGGCGGCATCCTGATGTGGGTGCCTGAGATCTTCCAGATCGACGACCCCGCTGCCCACATGACCTGGAACAGCTGGCACATGGGCGGCATCGAGCGCAAAGCCATCGCACAGGGCTTCTCGTTCTACTCCCCCATCCGCTATTCGGAGCTGCCCCGCTACTACCGCGAGAGTCCCGACCCGCTGGACATCGCCGTCTTCCAGGTGACTCCGATGGACGAGCACGGCTACTTCAACTTCGGCCCCAGCGCTTCCCATCTGGGTGCCGTCTGTGAGAAGGCAAAGAAGATCATCGTGGAGGTCAACACCAATATGCCCCGCTGCCTCGGTGGTATGGAAAACTGTGTCCATATCTCCCAGGTCACCGGCATCGTGGAGGGCGACAATCCGCCCATCGGCCAGATGGCCGCTGCCGGCCCCGCCTCCGAGGTCGATTTGAAGGTCGCAAACCTCGTTGTGCCGCAGATCCCCAACGGTGCCTGCCTGCAGCTGGGCATCGGCGGTATGCCCAACGCCATCGGCAGCCTCATCGCCCAGAGCGATTTGAAGGACCTGGGCGTCCACACCGAGATGTACGTTGACGCTTTTGTGGACATCGCCAAGGCCGGCAAGATCACCGGCGCACACAAGCAGCTGGACAAGGGCCGTCAGGTCTACGCCTTCGGTGCCGGCACCCAGAAGATGTACGACTACCTCAACGACAACCCCGAGTGCATGTCTGCTCCCGTCGATTACACCAACGATATCCGCAGCATCTCCGCACTGGACAACTTCATCTCCATCAACAATGCGGTGGACATCGACCTGTTCGGCCAGGTGAATGCGGAGAGCGCCGGCGTCAAACACATTTCCGGTGCAGGCGGCCAGCTGGACTTCGTGCTGGGCGCATACCTTTCCAAGGGTGGCAAGAGCTTCATCTGCCTGTCTTCTACCTTCTTTAATAAGAAGACCGGTCAGCTTGAGAGCCGCATCCGTCCCACGCTGGAAAACGGCAGCATCATCACCGATACCCGCGCCAATCTGCATTACCTCTGCACTGAATACGGCTGCGTCAACCTCAAGGGTCTGACCACCTGGGAGAAGGCCGAAGCCCTCATCAATGTGGCACACCCCGACTTCCGCGAGGAGCTTATCAAAGAGGCCGAGAAGATGCACATCTGGCGCCGCAGCAACAAAATCTAAACATCGCCGTACCGGCTCCTGCCGTCTGCGGCAGGAATGGAGTCACACATGATGGACAAAAAGCCGCACATCAAGCCCTATGTCTACGGAATGCTCGCGGGCTTTGGTGCGATAAGTCTAAGCATCCTGTTCTTCTTCTTCATCTACCGCTTCGACGGGTTCGGCGACGCGGTCTCCAAGGTGACCGGCATCCTGATGCCCTTCATCTATGGTGCCGTCATCGCCTATCTGCTCAAGCCGGTGTGCAACACCATTGAGGGCTTTCTGCACCGCATCTTCCCCGAAAAGCTCCACAGCATGGCCAATATGCTTGCCATTGCGGCGACGCTGCTGTTCGGTGTGCTGGTGGTCTATGCCCTCGTGATGATGGTGGTGCCGCAGCTCATCACGAGCGTCACCTCCCTCTACTACACCGCGCAGACCAGCATCACCCGGTTCATGCGGTGGGTGAACACACAGGAAATCTTCTTGGATAATGAGACACTGATGGGCTATTTCAACAATGCCTACGATGCCATTGCTGACAACCTGACCACTCTGCGCACCACCCTGCTCCCCTCGCTGCAGAATATACAAGGCATCCTGAGCGGTGTGGGCGTCGGCGTCATGAATGTGGTGACCTGGTTCAAGAACCTGCTCATCGGCCTTATCGTCGCTGTTTACCTGCTGGCCAGCCGCAAAAAGTTCGCCAAGCAGGCCAAGATGATCCTCTACAGCGTCGTCAAGCCCCACTGGGCGCAGCTCATCCAGGAGGAAGTCCTCTACGCAGACAAGATGTTCGGCGGCTTCATCAACGGCAAGATCATGGACTCCGCCATCATTGGCGTGCTCTGCTACTTTGCCTGCATCATCTTCAAGTTCCCGAGCGCACTGCTGGTGTCGGTCATCATCGGCGTCACCAACGTCATCCCCTTCTTCGGCCCCTTCATCGGTGCCGTGCCTGCAACGTTGCTCATCCTCATCCAGAGCCCCATCAAGGCCATCTGGTTCGTGCTCTTCGTTCTGGTCCTCCAGCAGCTGGACGGCAATGTCATCGGCCCGAAGATCCTGGGCAACACCACCGGCCTTTCGAGCTTCTGGGTGCTCTTCTCCATCCTGCTGTTCGGCGGTCTGTGGGGCTTCGTGGGCATGATCGTGGGCGTGCCGCTGTTCGCCGTCATCTATGACGTCATCAAGAAGCTGGTCTTCCACGGCCTGCGCCGCAACGGCCAGCTCGACCAGATGACCGTCTACCACGACGAGTTCGGCGATCCCGGCGACCCGGCTCCCGCACCTGTGGAAGATGAAGAAACGGAAACCGAAATCGTTATTGATTCCGGCGAAGAATAAAATAACAAGATAAAGCCCCCATCCTCCCGGCTGCCTCAGCCGGTGAAGATGGGGGCTTTTCTGCGCATTTTTATGTTTGAAAGACCGATAAAGTCATTTCGCGTGAGCAATGGAATACGCCGGTTCCCAGTCCTTGTAATTCTCGTACCGGCTCTCCCTGAGGGTGACGTGCGACCAGATCTCGTCGGCTACAGGCTGCCAGTCGGCAGCATATGCACCGCATTTGTCGCAGAGATGGTCTACGCTCTCGGGCGACTGCAAGTCGGTGCTGTGAGCACCGGTGTCATGCACCATCTGGCGCAGAAGCTCGGGGTTTTCCAGCATCGGGCAGGGACGCAGATGGTTTTTATTGAAGGGCTGGCCGTTGTGGTAGGCCATGAAGAGCGGGCTGCGGAGAATATCGAGGATGCTGCTGTCGTGGATGTTGGCATTGGAATAGTGGATAAAGACGCACGGTTCTGCATCGCCCGCCGAATTGATATGAAAATAGTTGCGTCCTCCTGCGATGCATCCGCCCACAAACTCGCCATCGTTCTGGAAGTCCATCGGATAAAACGGAATATCGCTCTTTTCCGAGCGGAGATACCGGATGCGCTCGATCATGTACTTGCGCTGAGCAGGCGTGGGCATCAGCTCTGGCGCAGCCTCGTTGCCTACCGGCATATAGTGGAAGTAGAACCCGAAGTGCGCGCCCTTGTCGCAGAGCATCCGCATAAAGTGGTCGCTGGTGACGGCTTCGAGATTGTCTCTGGTATAGCAGATGGAGGTGCCAAAAAGGATCCCGTGGGCCTTGAGCAAGTCCATCGCATTCATGACAGCGGCATAGTGGCCGTCGCCCCGCCGGGCATCATTGGTAGAGGGAGTTCCCTCGATTGAGAGCATGAAGGCGATATTGCCCAGTTTTACGACCTCTTCACAGAACGGCTCATCGATGAGGGTCGAGTTCGTGTAAATCGCAAACTGCACGTCGTTGTGCTTTTTTGCCAGACGGAGAATATCCGCCTTCCGCACCAGAGGCTCGCCGCCGGTGAGCATATAGAGATAGACCCCCAGCTCCTTGCCCTCGGTGATGATCTTGTCCATATCCTCAAAGCTGAGGTTGTTTTTGTGGCCGTACTCGCCCGCCCAGCACCCCACGCAGTGCATATTGCAAGCCGAAGTGGGGTCGAACAGGATCAGCCACGGGATATTGCAGTGGTACTTTGTGCGGTTCTCGCGGATGGTCTTTGTCCCCCGGAAGAACGCCTCATAGCCAAGGTTGAGCGCCGTGGTGCGTGCCACGTTGGGCGCGGTCTGGTCGAGCACACAGTTGATGAGCTTCGACCACTTGCTGTCCGCATCGGTCAGCACTGCGCGGGCGTGCTCATACGTCTCCTCGCTGAACGAGTCGCCATAGAACTGCTTGGCGACGTCCACCATCTCGGCAAACGCCTTCTGACGGTCTTTGCTGACATGAGCCAGTGCCACATCCACCATCGTTCCGACAGCGGCACGCTGTACCTTATGGTTCAACGACTCCAACGCGATACTCATAAAAGTCTGCCTCCTTGTGTGGGTCTTTGCCAGCCCTTTGTTTTGACAATACTTTAACATTTTTCCAACAAAGGTTCTATAAACAACAAAAGCAGGGTGATAGTTTTTCTATCATCCTGCTCTGCCTGTTCAGATTTTTATCAGTCGTCGGTTTTTGATGCTCTGCCGTCGGTGCTGAAGCGCAGCAGCGCCCGCTCCAAATCACCGTGCATCATAGTGTTGAGCCGTTCGGCCATGATGGCCGGTTCGGTCTTCATATCTCGGCGTATCCATTCCAGCACCATGCCCACAAAGCCATACTTATAAAAATCAATGATGAACTGCTTGTCCTCTTCCTGCACCGGGATGTTTTCACGCTCTATAAACATCCGCAGCAGAGGGTCAAGCATTTTATAGAGATACTGCTCCACCTGTTCCCGGCTGATGGAGCGGTAGACATTCAGCACCAGCACCCGGTTGGCCTGCACCTTTTCCAGCATATCGCGGAAGGCGTCGCTCCACGTCTCAAAGTCCTGATGGCCTTCCAGTGCCTCTGTGGCATCCTCCACCAGGATCCAGTCCACCAAATCGTAAATATCCTTGAAATGGTAGTAAAAGGTCATGCGGTTCACACCGCAGTCCTCGGTAATGTCGTTTATCGTTATCTTATTCAGCGGCTTGCGGAGCAGCAGCTTTTTGAGCGATGCTTCCAGCGCGCGTTTTGTCGTCTGTGCCACGAGAATGCCCATCCTTTCGCGTTTGCCCCGTTCTGTGCGGAGTTTCCCAACTTCTATCTATTATGATACCTCATCCGCCCGTGCAGGTGCAAGCACCTTTTTCGACTTTTTCATGAACTTTTTATGTTTTCTTAAGATTTGGACAGCAAAAAAGCCTGCTCCGCCGCAGCGCGTCTATCAGGAGCTTTCCGAAAAGCTTTGACATTTTCCGGCTCTCCTCTTGATTTCTCCCCCGGCCCTGCTTACAATGGAGACACAGAGGAGGCATCTCCCCTGTTCTTTTGATTGGGAAAGAGGTTTTTTCTTATGCTGAATACCATCGGATTCTTAGGCTGCGGCAACATGGGCGGAGCCATCGCCCGGGCTGTCTGCAAGGCGGCAGACCCGCAGAACGTCTGGCTCGCCAACCGCACCGCCGCCAAGGCAGAGGCTCTGGCCGCTGAGCTGGGCTGCAACACCACCATCAACGACGAGGTGGCAGGCCGTTGCGACCTCATCTTCTTAGCCGTCAAACCCCAGATGATGGAGGAGCTGCTGGCACCGCTCCGCTTCACGCTGGCCGAACGGCCCAGCCGCTTCGTGCTGTGCAGCATGGCGGCGGGCCTGTCCATCGCCCGCATTCAGGAGATGGCGGGCGGCGACTACCCCGTCATCCGCATCATGCCCAACACGCCCGCTTCGGTAGGGGCCGGTATGATACAGTACTGCACCTCCAACGTCACCGCCGAGGAAGAGGCCGAGTTCCTGAAGCTGATGGCCCCCGCCGGGCGGCTGGATGCTGTGCCGGAGGGCCTCATCGACGCGGCCAGCTGCGTGTCCGGCTGCGGCCCGGCCTGGGTGTATCAGTTCATCGAGGCGCTGGCCGACGGCGGCGTGGCCTGCGGCCTGCCCCGTGCCAAGGCGCAGGAGTACGCCGCCCAGATGGTCCTGGGCAGTGCGAAGCTGGTGCTTGAGAGCGGCCAGCATCCCGGCGCACTCAAGGACGCCGTGTGCAGCCCTGGCGGCAGCACCATCCAGGGCGTGCGGGTGCTGGAAGAAAAGGGCCTGCGGGGCGCGGTGATGGACGCCGTCATCGCCTCCTACAACAAGACAAAAGAGATGGGAAAGGGTTGATCTATGCGCATCGTAGTCAAAGTCGGCACCTCCACACTGGCCCACTCCACCGGACGGCTGAACATCCGCCACACCGAAGAGCTGGTGAAAGTGCTCAGCGATTTGAAGAACGCCGGACATGAGGTCATCCTCGTGTCGTCGGGTGCCATCGGCATGGGTGTGGGCAAGCTGTCGCTTTCCGCCCGCCCTACCGATATGTCCTCCAAGCAGGCTTGTGCCGCCGTGGGTCAGTGTGAGCTGATGTACACCTACGACCGGCTGTTCAGCGCCTACGACCACACGGTGGCGCAGATTTTGCTCACCGGTGTGGACATCGAGCACGCCAGCCGCCGTGAGAACATCCAGAACACCCTCACCCGCCTGCTGGAGCTGGGCGCACTGCCCATCATCAACGAGAACGATACCGTCGCCACCGACGAGATCACCTCCATCGGCGACAATGACACCCTCGCCGCCATCGTCACCTGCTGCATCAAAGCCGATCTGCTGGTGCTGCTGAGCGACATCGACGGCCTCTACACTGCCAACCCCCACACCCACCCGGACGCAAAGCTCATCCCGCTGGTGGAGGACATCACGCCCGAGGTGATGGCGCTGGCCGACGGAGCCGGCTCGGCGCTGGGTACCGGCGGAATGTCCACCAAACTCCGGGCCGCCCGGATGGTGACCTCCAGCGGAGCTGACATGGTCATCGCGAACGGCGCCCACCCCGAACTGCTCTATGACATCGCCGAGGGCCGTGCCGCAGGCACCCGCTTTGCGGCCCACAGACAGGAGGCATAACATGACCACACAGGAAATTCTGGAAGCCGCCCGCGGAGCCAAGACTGCCGTTGCCCTTTCGGACAGCGGCACCCGTGATTCTGCCCTCTACGGAATGGCCGACGCCCTCTGCGCCCCTGAGTCCATGGACGCCATCCTCGCCGCCAACGCCGAGGACATGGCCGCCGCCAAGGGCCGCATCAGCGACGTCATGCTGGACCGCCTCGCCCTGACGCCCCAACGCATCAAGGCCATGGCCAAGGGCATCCGGGACGTTGCCGCCCTGCCTGACCCGGTGGGCCGGGTGCTGAGCCGCATTGAGCGTCCCAATGGCCTCGTCATCGAGAAGACCGCCGTGCCGATGGGCGTCATCGCCATCATCTACGAGAGCCGCCCCAACGTCACCAGCGACGCTGCCGCCCTCGCCATCAAGAGCGGCAATGCCTGCATCCTCCGCTGCGGCAAAGAGGCGTGGCGCTCGGCCAACGCCATCGTTCAGGCCTTGCGGCAGGGTCTGCGGGCAAACGGTCTGCCTGAAACAGCAGTCGGCCTCATCGAGGACACCACCCATGCCTCGGCCAACGCCCTGATGACCGCCGTCGGCTATGTGGACCTGCTCATCCCGCGCGGCGGGGCCGGACTCATCCGTGCCTGCGTCGAGAACGCGAAAGTCCCCTGCATCCAGACCGGCACCGGCATCTGCCACATCTTCGTGGACGACACCGCCGACCAGACCAGGGCGCTGGACATCATCGAGAACGCCAAGGCCAGCCGCCCCAGCGTCTGCAACGCCGAGGAAGTCTGCCTCGTCCACAGCGCCATTGCGAGCGAATTCCTGCCGAAGCTGGCCCAGCGCCTCGGCCCCGACCGCACCGCCAAGGGTCTGCACCCGGTGGAACTGCGGCTGGACGAGCGCGCTGCCACCCTCATCCCCGGCACCCCCGCCGGGCCGAAGGACTTCGACACGGAGTTCCTCGACTACATCCTTGCGGTGAAAATCGTGGACAGCGTGGAGGAATCCATCGCCCACATCGCGGCTCACTCCACCGGCCACAGTGAAGCCATCCTGACCCGGACTGACGCCCACGCTGCCCTCTTCACGGCGGCAGTGGACAGTGCCGCCGTCTACGTCAACTGCTCCACCCGCTTCACCGACGGCGGAGAGTTCGGCCTTGGCTGTGAGATGGGCATCTCCACCCAGAAGCTCCACGCCCGGGGACCCATGGGCCTCGGCGAGCTGTGCAGCTACAAGTACATCATCCACGGCGACGGTCAGACCCGGTAATTTTCGGGTTCTTCCGGGATGCATCACCCTTTCGGTAAAAATTTTCTCCACAGGCCGGGGTCAAATGCCCCGGCCTGTATTTTTGTTTCATCGAGATGGACCGTTTTTCTCTCAAGCACACTTTTGGCTGAAAAAGTTTTGCAAATTCATCCGAGAATAATTCCTTGTATCCAAATTTTCTCCATTCTCCACAAAGCTATAGTCATACTTTTGCCATTTTATCTTGCAAAAATCACAACAAACCTCTTGACATACGGGCCTTCTGCGGGTTAAATTTAAAATGAAGGTGTGATTCGACACAATCTCACTGGTTTAGTCTGTTTATCGAGAATTGTTCTCCGCAAGACTTCAACTTTTCAGGCCGTTTTACTGCGGAGAGCACTCTTCCGAGCATATCCGCCCACTCACAACACTATACTTAGAATGAAGGAGAGAGCGTTATGACGATTGCTATTCTTGCACATGATTCCCGCAAAGAGCTGGCGCTGCAGTTCTGCACAGCTTACAGCGGCATCCTATCCCGCAACACAGTCATTGCCACCGGCACCACCGGTCGGATGCTGGCGCAGGCCACCGGCCTGCCCGTACACTGCTACCTCTCCGGGAAGCTGGGCGGCATCCAGCAGATCTCGGCCCGGGTGGCCTGCGACGAAGTAGACCTCGTGCTCTTCTTCCGCGACCCGCTCAAGGCCGAGACGGGCAGCAGCAGCGAGCAGAACCTGCTGCGGCTGTGCGATATGCACAGTGTGCCGATCTCTACCAACATCGCCACCGCCGAAGTGCTGCTGCGCGGCCTCGACCAGGGCGACCTTGACTACCGTGAGGGCATCCATCCCGACATCGTGGAGCCGCTGCCCGTCCATCGGGCCGTGTGCTGAGCCTGTTTTTAAGACTTTTCCGCCATTTGTGGTTTTGTGTATAGAGGGTTTTCGACAAAAAAAGACACCGCAGAAGCTTTCACACTTCTGCGGTGTCTTTTTATCTTATGCGCTCAGGTACCACTGAGGGATAACTTATTCCAGACCGCCCATCTGCTTGATTGCCTTGATGGCGTAGGTCAGGGTGCGGCCCATAGCCACGCCTGCCATCAGGCAGGGATAGTTGTTGGCGAAGAAGGAGCCGGACATATCGCCGGTGACATACAGGCCGGGCATCGGCTTGTTATCGTTGTCCAGAGCCTGACCCTTGTCGTTGATGGCAATGCCCTGCTCGGTGGTCAGCAGAGAGGCACCCAGCCAGCAGCCGTAGAAGGGAGCGGTGCGGATGGCGCTCAGACGGTAAGCGGGCTTGCCGAAGTCCTCGTCGTTCTGCTTGTCGTACAGCTCGTTGTAACGCTCAACGGTAGCGAGGAAGGTGTCCTTGGCCTCACCGGTGAAGCCCAGCTTGTCGGCCAGCTCTTCGATGGTGTCGCAGACGAACAGGGTGCCAGCTGCAACAGCCTCATCGACCTTGCCCTGGAAATACTTCTCGCCGCCGGCACGGGTCTGGGCAGAGCAGCCGATGGTGTGGAAGCGCTTTGCATCCTCCAGAACATTGGCGTCGCAGATCTGTGCGTAGACACGACCCGGCTGATGGGCAGCAGCGTAAACAATATCGTTGTAGGGGCTGCTCTCGTTGGCGAAACGCTCACCGTTGCGGTTGACCTTCAGGAAAGGCTGAGTGCCGGGGTTGTACTGACGGATGGGGCCGGGGAAGGCCTTGCCGCCGAAAGCGGAGTCGCTTGCCACATAACCACCGTCCACGCCGGGAGCCACGATGCCGCGGTCGAACAGCATGGGAGCAGCTTCCTTGTCGAAGTTTGCGCCGGCCCAGACAGCGGCACGGATGCCGTAGCCCTTATCGGCCGGAGAGTAGGAGCAGGCGGTGGTGACGGAGGTGCCCAGCGGATCCAGCTTCTCCATCATGTAGGGGTTGCCGGGGAAGCCGCCGCAGGCCAGCAGAACGCCCTTATTGGCGTTGTAGCGGATGAAGTGGTCATCTTCGGTGCTCTGGGCGATGATGCCGGTGATGCGGCCAGTGGAGTCCTTCTCCAGCTTTGCCAGAGAGGTCTTGAAGTCAACATCGTAGCCCAGCTCACGGATGTAGTCCAGCAGCAGCTCGTTACGGGCTGCGCCGGAGCTGCGGTCATAGGTGTACTCGATCTCGGGGTACATATAGTCGGTGTTGTGCTCGGCGTTCTCAGCAGGCCACTTAGCCTCATCGCCGTAGGTGTAGACCATCTTGACACCGTACTTGTCTTCCATGATGGAGCGGATGAACTCGATCATCTCACCGGACTCGTTGATCCAGGTCTTGACAACGCGCTGGTCGCACTTGCCGGAAGCGTAGCGGGAGATCTCGCTCAGCAGCTTTGCACGGTCCATCTTGATGCCCTGTGCCTGTGCGCCGAAGCCGTCCACAGCGCCGACCCAGTGACGGGTATCCTGCACGTTGCCGTTCTGCTCGATGACGCGGAAGTTCAGGCCATGAGCAGCAGCGTAAGCAGCTGCGCCCATACCGCCGTTGCCAGCGCCGACGATGAGAATGTCGGTGTCCACGGTCTCGGTGATGGCAGCTTCGTCGATGTCAGGCTCCTTGCCCAGCCAATCGTTTTCGTCACCGGTGGGCAGCTGGACGGAGGTCACAGTAGCTTCGCCCTTGGCCTGAGCGTAACAGCTCTTGGCAGCCTTCATGACAGCGTCGGAAGTGATGGTGGAGCCGGAAACACCGTCGATCTCGGCAGAGCCTGCAGCCATCAGCTGCTCACGCAACTGGTCGGCAGCAGCAGCGCCGTAGGAAGCGGTCTCGCCGGAGGTATCGACCACAACGTCGGTCACAGCACTGTCGGAGAAGGTCATGGTGACCTTGACGGTAGAAGAGATGCCCTCGGCAGTACCCTCATAGGTGCCGGGGATGTAGGTACCGGCTGCACCGGAAGCAGCAGGTGCGGCGGTGGAAGAGCTGGCAGCATTGCAGGCAGCCAGAGCACCGGCAGTCACACCAGACATGGCAGCTGCGGCAGCGATCTTCAGAAAACCTTTGCGGGAGATCTTGTTCATTTTGCGTGGTTCCTTTCTTCGTGTCTTTTTCTTCTTCTCTATTCTTTCTCATAGCTCCGCGCAGCGGCAGACCTTCTTGCACTGCCGCACACATCGTTCGATAATAATTTAACACAAATTCAAGGGTCTGTCTTTTAAGAATCCTTAAACATCCTAGCCATTTCTTAGTCCAATTCTGGACATTCTTGTTAATTATTTGCTTAACAAGTCCAAAAAGAGCGCCGACCGCTTAAGTTTCCTTAAGAAGTCGGCGCTCTCATCAAAACGATTCTTAAACCTTGCCGCCGTCCGGCTGGAAGACATAGCCCTTGCCCCAGACATTTTTTAAGTAGACAGGCTTTGCCGGGTCGGGCTCTATCTTGCTGCGGAGGTTGTGGATATGTACCTGCACCGTCCGCACATCGCCGAGGCTTTCCTTGCCCCATATCTTCTGGTAGAGCTCGTTGGCTGTGAAGAAGGTGTTTGGGTAGCGGACGAAGAGAGTGAGGATGCGATATTCCATGTCGGCCAGATGGACGCTGCGGCCATCCTTCTCCACGCTGTGGCTGTTGGCATCCAGCGTGAAGGCCGAGCAGTGGTAGCCGTTGACGCTGGGCTCTGCGCCGTCCATCTGCACCCGGCGGATGTTGGCCATGATGCGGGCCAGCAGGATCTTGTTATTATAGGGCTTTGCCAGAAAGTCGTCGCCGCCCATTTCCAGCGCGTGGACGATGGTGTCGGTATCGTCCAGACAGGATGTGAAGATGATAGGGCAGTGGTGCCAGCTGCGCAGACGCTGGCAGAGGTCTACGCCGTTGGTGTCCGGGAGAAGGATGTCCATCAGGATGACATCGAACTTTTCCCGCGCATGGCTCAAAGCGTCGCCGCCCGTCTCTGCACAGACCACCTCAAAATTCTGCTGACTTTTCAGAAAATAGCATGTGGTGTCGCGGATCACGGGGTCATCTTCCACCAACAATACGCGGATCATCCTGTCAGCCCTCCCCTTTTTTCGCACGATTTGTTATACTATAGTATACCTTATTTTTTGCACATCTACAAGGGGAGGCATCGCCATGAAGCAAAAATGGCCCATTCTGATTTTCTCCGCCCTGCTCATAGCCTTCATCGTGCTGGCCGGTATCTGGGGCAACGCGCAGTTCGAGCATCTGCACAGCGGCAGTGTGCTCACAGCCCAGCACGCCGTCCAGGGTATCGCGCTGGACGGCTGGCGGCAGGAAGCCCCCGGCCAGTGGCACTTTACTTTCACTGTGGGGGAAGACATCCCGTCCCTCACCCTCTGCGTCACCAACACAGCGGCGCCGCTGGCCCATGAGGGTCTCACCAGCCTCGAGCGCTCGGGGGAGCTGTACGCACTGGACGTCGCGCCCGGCGAGACGGTGGAGCTGGTGTTCACTTGCGGCCGCAGCCCCCAGACATGGCTGATGACTTCCGCCTTCGCCTCCCGGGCATTCCGCTTCCGCACCATGACTCAGCTCATCGCTCTGACGGCCTTTGTGACCATGGGGATGGTGCTGCTGGCGCTCTACCACTATAAGCACCTGCCGGAGCTGGGGTACTTTCTGCTCTACCTCGTCATTATGAGCGTCTGGGCGCTGATGGTCTTCTTCTTCCCGGCCATCCGGAACCGTCTGCTCCAGCGCATCCTCCGCTCCTTCTTCTCCCTCACTGTGCTGGCCTCGGCACTGCTGGCGGCAGGGCTGCTGGGGGTAAAACTGCCCCGCTCCGGGCGGGGGCTCCTTGCGCTTGCCGCCGGATGCGTCGTCTTCTTTGCGCTGTCCATGAGCAGCTATCCCCCGCTGCGGGTCGGGATGCTGGTAGCGGGCATGTGCCTCTGCCTTTATTACTTAATGGCCGCCGTGAACGCAGACCATGAGGGTGCCGCTCTGATGCTCCTGCCCGGTGCTGTCACCACCGGCTTCCGGGTCTGGGCGCTGATGCCCGGGCTGGACAGCGTGCTTTTTGTGGAGTCTGTCCCCTTCTACCTGCTGCGCTGCGCCCGCCTCTACGACCTTCCCTTTGCCATCGGCTGCATGGTGTTCGTCTGCCGACGGTTCGCTCTCCTCTTCGACCGCACCGAGCAGCTGGCCCGGGAGCTGGACGCCCGGGTGGCAGAGCGGACAAAAGAGCTGACCGCCGAGACCGAGGCCCGCAAGAGCATGATGCTCAACATTTTTCACGACCTTCGCAGCCCTCTCTTCGCCGTCAGCGGCGGGCTGGAAACACTGGAATCGGCCCCCGAGGCCCTTCCGGCCTTGCTTCCGGCTCTGCGTCAGCGCATTGAATTCCTGCGGCGGCTGACGGAAGACCTCTTCCTCGCGGCAAAGCTCGAGCAGAAGCAGATCCTGCTCAACGAAGACCGCGCCGCCCTCAACGAAGAAGCCGCCGCCGTCTGCGCCGCCTGCCGGAGCGAGGCCGACCAAAAGGGCGTTGAACTCCATGTCAGCGCCGACACGCCTCTGCCTGTCTGGGGCGACAGCGTGCGGTTACAGCAAATTATCCAGAACCTTGTCACCAACGCCATCCACTATACTCCCGCCGGGGGCAGCATCCATGTGGACTGCCGCGCCGAGGACGAAACGGCCTGTGTCAGCGTACAGGACACCGGCTGCGGCATCGCACCGGAAGACCAGAGCGCTGTCTTTGACCGATACTTCCATACCACCGCCGACAAAAAGCACGACTCCACCGGCCTCGGCCTGACCATCGCGCAGGAGCTGGCCCACCTCCACCACGGCGAGATCACATTGCAAAGTGAAGTCGGCAAGGGCAGCATTTTCACGCTGCGGCTTCCCTTACTTACAGACTGAGCGGGCAAGGCCGCTGATAAGATCCATCGCTTTATAGCCAAAGAGGACATCACGCAAAAACCTTGCATGATGTCCTCTTTTTTATTATCGAAATTTTCAAAAATAGTGCCGGTCAAAACTGCATCTTTGCGATATGCTGTTTGAATGTTGCGCTAATTTCTTGACTTGCGATAAAAACGCAAACTGCTATATTTCAGCAGCTCCGTCAGCTTTGCCAGACGATGCACAGCCTCGTCCAGCACGTCGGTGCCGCGGGCAAAATGCATCCGGATGAGGTGGTTGACCGGCTCTTTGAAGAAGCTCGAACCGGGGACAGCCGCCATCATGGCCTCGGTGCCGCCGCAGGTGACGCAGATTTCCGTGTTGGGGTCCACCTCTTAGTCTCCCCTCGAGAGGGGAGCTGTCACCGAAGGTGACTGAGAGGTTCAGTCCTTAAAATACGCATTCTGCACAGCCAGCAGGACGCCTGCGCGGCTGGCGGCGAAGTTCAGGCCGCCCTGCAGGTAGCAGGTATACGGCTCACGCAGCGGGCCGTCGCAGGAAAGCTCGATGGTGCTGCCCTGGGTAAAGCTGCCGCTGGCCATGATGACCTCGTCGGTGTAGCCCGGTTCCGGAGAAGGTTCCGGGGCGGCGTAGCTGTCCACGGGGCTTGCGGCCTGAACTCCCCGGCAGAAGCCGATGAGGGCGTCCGCCGTACCGGCATCAAAGCAGGTGACGATGTCGTTGTGAGCCTCGCAGTAGCGCGGGATGGGCTTTTTGCCCACCAGTTCCAGCAGGCACTGGGCGTAGATGGCCGTCTTGATGGCTTCGCAGACCACGCCGGGGGCGTAGTAGAAGCCCAGATACATATCGCGGGGTGTCTCGAGGGTACAGCCCAGCTCCTTGCCGAGGCCGGGGGCGTTCAGGCGGTAGGCGCAGAGCTCCACGAGGTCTTTCCGACCTGCGATATAGCCGCCGGTGGGGGCAATGCCGCCGCCGGGGTTCTTGATGAGGCTGCCCACCACGAGGTCTGCACCGGCCTGGCAGGGTTCTTCCTTCTGGGTAAACTCGCCGTAGCAGTTGTCCACAAAGATAATGATGTCGGGGTTGGCGGCACGGGCGGTGTCGGCGACCTTGCGGATGGTGTCGAGGTCGAAGGCGTTGCGCTGCAGGTAGCCGCGGCTGCGCTGGATGTGGCAGACCTTCGCGCCCGGGGCTTTCTGGGCGATGAGCTCATAGTCCGGGGTAAAGTCGGCCTTCAGCGGGGCCTCGTCGTACTTGATGCCGTAATCCATCAGGGTTCCGGTGCCTTTGCCCTTGCCATCCAGACCGATGACGCCTTCCAGCGTGTCATACGGGCGGCCCGTGGCGGCCAGCAGGGTATCGCCTGCCCGCAGCAAACCAAAGAGGGCCACAGCCAGCGTGTGGGTGCCGCTCTGGAACTGGCTGCGCACCAGTGCATCTTCGGCACCCATCACCTCGGCAAAGATCTGCTCGAGCTTGGCGCGGCCGCTGTCCCACAGGCCGTAGCCGGTGGTACCCAGCATATCGGTGGAGGACATCTGAGTGTCCGCAAAGGCTTTCAGCATCTTGAGCTGGTTGTAGTCGCGGATGTCCTCCATCTGTTTGAAGTAGGGCTGGCAGAGCTCGAGGGCTTTTTCATCCAGCGCCAGAACTTCGGGTTTGTAGTCGAAAAAGTGATTTAACATTGACATTATAATGAATCCTTAATTGTTATTGTACTTTGAAAAATTGCGTTCGCGCAGGGAAGCTGTAGTTTTCGTCAGGTCTTTTTGAGCGGCATTTCGCGCCGGTAGCGCGGGGGCAGTTTTCTCTTTCGGTCAAATGGCTTTGCGCTCCGCGCGGGCCAGAGGCAGGGAGGGGTGTTTCGACTCCCCCCTCCCTACCTCTGGACTCCACTCTCCCCG
>ENA-UESH01000893-UESH01000893.1-human-gut-metagenome-genome-assembly--contig:-NODE-893-length-24024-cov-185.985593_pt1 | contig 24024 bp, 42 predicted proteins | sample MGYA00243001_ERZ508002 | MGnify/ENA primary metagenome ERZ508002 (study PRJEB26167, sample SAMN06115447) | human gut metagenome | host: Homo sapiens | place: China:Anhui | collected 2015-08-07... | reverse complement strand
GACACCTCAAAGGACACGTAAGTATACTGATAACCAAGATGTTAACAATACCCCCGAGACACCTCAGAGGACACCTCAGAAACAGAACAAAGAAACAGAACAAGAAACAAAGAAAGAAAAACTTTCCCCCGTACCCCCTATAAAAGAAACAAATAAAGAAAAAGAAAAAGAAATGGGGTTACGCACGCGCGAGGAAAGCAACTTCGTTCTTACTCCTGAAACACCAGCAGAAGAGAAGAAACCTACAAAGAAGAATTCGGAAGAAGAATATACTTTGACTTACAGAGCACGACTAACATTTGATGATTTCTATAAAAGCAAATATGGCGAGGCGTATTATTTTTCAAAGAAAGACATGAAGATGCTTTCAGAACTGCTCAAGAAAATCAAATACTCCCGAACAAAAAGGACCAAACCTTTGAGTGTTGACGATGATAGTCTGCTATCGGCATTCAAGGAACTGCTAAGTATGATACAGACGAAGTGGATTATAGATAATTTTTCTATCAGCAACATAACATCGAAATATAACGAAATAGTTCAAGATATAAAAAACAACAGAAATGGAAAATCAAATTGCACGACAGAACAAGAAAGAAACAGACTTGATAGCGAACGTCAGAGAGCAGCTATCATGGCTAACGTCAAGAAACTTGACGAGCAACGAGAACAATGGATCAAAGCAGGTAAGCCAGAAAGCCAAAAGCCTGAGAGACAATTACCAGGCTACGACCCTTTTGACTTCCTTTAATACAGATTTGCAGGATGTTATCTGTGGCGCTTGCCGTTCCGTTGACCAATGCGAGCAGATTAAGTCACCTACACTCTGTATCTTAAATGAGGCTTATCCGTCGACTTATGCTTCTGACGGAACAATCAACGAGGGAGCAGCAATCTCGTTTATGAATGCACACTTGCTGGTGGTATCCGACTTTGTGGGAGCCAAGAATAAAATCACACCTAACCAGCTCAGAGCCGTAGGCGAACAGATACTCACCATGTTTCCTACACTTACGATGGTAGAGTTCATTCTGTTCTGTGCTCGTCTTAGAGCAGGGCAATATGGTATCTTCTACGGTTCTGTAGACCCTCAGAAGATTTTGGTAGCATTCAAAGAATTTTTGAAAGATAGAGACCATGACTATTGCGTCAAAGAGGAAGTAGATCGAAAGGCACGTGAAGAAAAGGAGAAATCCGAAATGAAGGAAAAGGCCATGAGTGGAGAAGATTTACAAAAAGCTTTCGATGAAGGCAGATTGCAATATATCAAGAAACTTATGGAGACTAAGAAAAATGGCTTTATAGGAAAAATATCAAATGCAATTAAAAATATTGCAAAATAATTTGCGTAACTGATTAATTATGCCTATCTTTGCAGTGCAAATAATAATAAAACACTTTAATTCAACAAGTTATGAACGAAATTAACATTTACGGAATTTTGAAGTACAAGCCAAAAGGCGCAAATTTATATTCACTGAGGTTTGGTGATGTTATACTCGCCTATCTTTCTAATAACGAGTATAGTGAGGAATAACTTATGAGTTGGTATGACGACAATGGAGACAGACTCTTAAATAGAGCAATGTGCCCTATTCCAAAATACTTAGATACGAAATATAAAGAAGCTCATCAAAAACATAGTTTCGTTAATCACGAAGGTAAGACTATCGTTATAGAAGAGATGAGTGACCGCTACTTGGAAAATATCATCAACTATATAGTCAGAAGCGGTGACAAAAAAGGAAAGTTGCATTACTTTCAAGAAGAGAAGGCTCGTAGGCAGAAATATAACATCAAAATCGAATAGAACAATGAGAACAATTAAGTTTAAGGCTAAACGCCTTGATAATCAAGAATGGATTTGTGGATTCTTCTACAAGGAGAATGGTAACACCTACATTATCGAGGATAGACAAAAGGAATGTATGTTGAATAGAAACATCCCCTACAAGGTTGCCCCTGATACCGTCTGCCAGTTCACCGGCTTCCTCGACAAGAGCGGTAGGGAGATTTATGAGGGCGATATTCTTCGATCGGACGAATACCACTTCAGTTGCATGGAGGATGATGCGCGTGATAATTACTTCGGCATTATAGAGTGGAGTGATGAAGAGGCGATGTTTCTGCTCACCTGTGTCAAAAACCCGAAATCCGCTGTGCGTGGCATTTCTGACGGCATCTCTGACGAAATCACGCAACAGAAACTTGAGGACTGTGAGTTGGTCGGCTGCATCCACGACCCAGAATGGCAGGAGAAGTTGAACCTAAAAGACGAATAGCTTTATGAAAGCACGATTAGCAAAGAAGCTCGCCCATACCCCCGCCAATCGCCTCTCCCGCCGCTGGATTGACAGGCTTGCTGGTAACGATACAAGACTTGAGACTGCGATAAGAATGTGGAGTAGAAAATCATATCATGGTGTAGAATAATTAATTCTATCAAGCAATGAAAACGAAAGAAAATATTAGTAAAGCTTTTGCAAATAAGACTAACAAAGGCAATCCGCATTACATTGAAAAGACAGTGGTCATGAACATTAAAAAGTTGCTTGACCCAAAGACAAAGGAGTTTGCCAGGAAGAATTGCCGAGACTTATTCTTTACTATCGTATTAGTCTGCCGATATATTGCAGAACAGGAGTTCCTAAAGGTATACGACTGGTACGACGAGCGAAACCTTATCAAGTTTCAAAACAAGAAATGGTTGGAAGCCATAAAAAAAGATTTTGATAAATACAATGACTATCTTGCGAAACACATGGAGACGAGGGCAAGAGGATTGGTTAGTGATTCATGTAACAAGGCATACGAAGGTCTGGAGAAACTATTGTTTGACTTGACGCTTACATTTAAGTTTTACTATGAGCGAAAAGGTTTAAAGGACTGCGACATTATAGCTCAGATAGAGACGGCAAGAGCCATGATAAACTTATACGATGAGGTATTCAAGGCACACATTCAGATTTACAAGGACGAGTATCATATAGACTTTAGCAAAAGCTATAAGGAGGCGACATTAAATGTGGCTGTAGGTGCCATGTATGCCTTTGCAGACTCAAAGGTTCATTACAAGAAGAACAATTTACACCCGACACGAAACTACGCATCAGAACAAGCATACAAAGCTATAAACGAGAAATTGTCAGATGATGGCTTCCGGAACCAATATTGCCTTGATGCCTTACGGTTAGGCCATTTCGACAAGGAAGTTAAGAGCTGCGAGTTGGAAACAATGGGAGTGGAAAGATTAGAAAACAAGTTTAAAGTGACGAAAAAATAATGCAAATTTACAAAAATAATTGCTCAAAACATTTGCGTATTTGATAAGTTATTTGTATCTTTGTAATGTAAATAATAAACATAACATTCACTTTAAAAATACAAAGATTATGGAAAAGGAATATGATTACGAGCAAGCCGTAGTTAAGTTGGTAGGTAAAGACCAGCAGTTCGTATTTGGAGCAAAGGAACCTATCAAAGTTAATAACGATACCATCACGAGAATTACAACATGGAACAACAAGATAGATGCGTACAACGGTTCGTTGAAACTTGATGAAGACAAGTTGACAAACGATTTGTTATCGGCAATTTTCTGCGTAGTCCTTACCATCAGAACAAAGGCGACAGAAGAACTGCACAAGACAAACAAAGAGTTGTTAAGTCTATCTGGTTACAACGTCAAATACTATAGCGTAAAAGGATGGGAAAAGTCCTTTGCCTCTTACTCTCTAAATAGACTTTTGGAAGTGTTAGAAAGTTACAAAGATACTTTGAAAAGAAAACAACAAAATGAAGAAAACAAATAAGAAGAGACATCCAAGAGGAACCATTAAAATCATTCCTCTTGGAGATTTTATTAATCCAAAGAAAGCTGATAAATACTCGATAGGATTCGATGTATATGCGCCATATGACACCATAATTCCAGCTCATTCAAGGGCAATGGTGCAATTAGGTTTCGGTGTGCAGCTCCCATACGGAGTAGAATGTAAAATAGAATCACGTAGTGGATTTGCAGCAAAGGGGTTTGAAGGTTACGGAGTATGGAAGGAAAAAAGAAAGCTCTTCGGCCTCATAACGTATTGGAAGAAGTTCAACGGGAAGCATCGTTTTAATGCTGATGTAATATCAGGCAAGATAGACCCTGGCTATCAAGACCAACTGAACGTAGTTGTCAAGAATGACGACGGAGAGTTTACAATCAAGAAAGGTACTCGTATAGCACAGCTGACATTTTACAAAACTTATAGCAGTAAAATGATAGAAGCGAAAGACTATGATGAAAACTATCCTAACAGAGGTGGAGGAATCGGGCATACAGGTACAAGGTAAGGCTACTTTTTCATTTTTAATAAAGGGACTAACACTGCAAGGCATGATGCAGTAAGTTAGTCCCCGTTTTTGTTACTTTAGCATAGAATAAAAGTAACTTTGTGGCAAAAAGAAGAATATGTCAATATCGAGCATTGTAGAAATCATAACCATCATAAATACAGGCGTTATTCCAATATTGAGTGGTGCATTATTTTTTAGTATTCGTAAACGTAAAGCAGCAGCCGAGGCTTCACAAGAGGAAGGTAAGGCTATAGCCACCTCAGCCGATGGTTGGAGGAAACTTTGCGAGAAACGTGATGAAGATGTACGGAATAAGGAAGAAGAAATCAAGGTTAAGGATGGCAAGATAGATTCTTTATACGACAAGATTAACATCTTACGAGATACGATTAGCGGACTCGAAAGTAAGAACCACGATTTGCAGATGCTCAATGCAGAGTTAGATTGGAATAAGTGTGAAGTAAACGGCTGCCCCAAAAGAAAGCCTCCCAGAAAGCGAGAAGAGCTTATCAGGAGGGTTGAAATGGAAAACAACCAATACATAGACCGAACCGATGGAGAAAATGAAGAGATATGAAAAAGATAGCGGATTATTTCACTAAACTCATAAAGGTAAACAGCGGACATTCAAGTAAGGCATTCTTCTTGGTATCTGTTACGCTTATAGGTTGCCTGATGTTGCTGTCTGTAGTATTTATCCTTATTTGGGAAGTTATCACTTATGGGACGATCAAGACAGACCTCATGGGTATCAGTGCATACGTTGGCAGTATCTCTACCCTATTTGTCTCTGCAGGTCTGACAAAGACCATTGGAGAACGAGGAGAACATAAACAAGAATTTAAAACAGATGAATAATGGCAGATTCAAGACAATTATCAAAGTTCGTTCTTAGCTTTGAGTCTAGCAAGTACACCAACCATAGGTCTGATAGAGGTGGACCGACAAAATACGGCATTACACTTGCAACGTGGAAAAAGGTTGGTTATGACAAGAATGGCGATAGAGCTATTACAGCTGAGGACATCAAGCTATTGACGGAAGACGACTACAACAGAGTCTTCAAACTCAATTATTGGGATGCTTGTTGGGGTGACCATATAAAGAACCAGAGCGTAGCAAACCTATTGGTAGACTTTGCCTACAACAGCGGAGTAAGCCGAGCCGTGAGATATATTCAAGGTTGCGTCGGCACAAAGCAAGATGGAGTCATGGGACCTGCTACGATTTCAGCCATCAACAATTACAGGAAAGGTCAGTGGGTGCTTTTTGACGCTTTAAAAGTAAAACGCATAGCTTATTTTCATCAAATAGTGAAAAATGACCCGTCGCAAGAGGTTAATCTCAACGGATGGCTTAGACGAGTCAAGAACATTCAATATGGAAAGCTTATTGCCGACAACGGAAAAGTAATCGCATAAAAATCAGTATATTATGATAGAAGAAAAGAAACTTTTTACATCAGAATCCGTATCAGAAGGACACCCTGACAAGGTTGCAGACCAGATTTCCGATGCTATTCTTGACGCTTATATAGCAAAGGATGCTGATGCTCATGTAGCTTGCGAAACTTTGGTTGCTACCAACCAGGTAGTTCTCGCTGGCGAGGTAAAATCGACCGCTCATGTAGATGTGTCTAAGGTTGTACGTGAGACCATCAAGCGCATTGGCTACACGGAATATGGTAACAACTTTGACTTCGAGAGTTGTAGTATCATCAATCTTTTGCATGAGCAGAGCGCAGACATCGACAGGGGTGTTATCCGGCAGTCAAAAGATGAGCAAGGTGCCGGCGACCAGGGTATGATGTTCGGTTACGCAACCAACGAGACTGAAACATTCATGCCTCTCTCCCACTACATCGCCACAAAGATTGTCAAGGAACTTGCTTTCATTAGAAAGAATGGGCGTGGCATGAAATATTTGCGTCCGGATTCGAAGAGTCAAGTAACCGTCGAATACAAAGACAGCAAACCTTTCGGCATTGACACCATTGTTGTCTCAACTCAGCACGAGGACTTTATCAAGCCATCGAAAACGATGTCGCAAGATGAAGCCGATGCAGAAATGCAGAAACAGATAGCATACGATGTTGAGAACTACGTGCTTCAAGAAGTTAAGGAACAAATTGCTGACGATAATGTTGTCAAGATGTTTGACAAGGGATTCAAGTTGCTTGTGAATCCGACTGGAAAGTTCGTCATTGGTGGTCCTCATGGCGATACAGGTCTCACAGGTCGTAAGATTATCGTAGATACATACGGAGGTGCTGGAGCGCATGGAGGAGGTGCCTTCTCTGGTAAAGATAGCAGTAAGGTAGACCGATCAGCAGCCTATATGGCTCGCTATATCGCGAAGAATATGGTTGCTGCAGGTGTTTCCGATAAGATGCTCATTCAGATTTCCTACGCTATCGGTATGGCAGAGCCAGTAAGTATCTGTGTTGACACCTATGGTACTTCACACGTAGAAATGACTGACGAAGGTGTTGCAGAATGGATTGCTTCTAATTTCGACATGCGTCCAAGAGCCATCGTTGAGAAGTTGAAACTTAATCAGCCTATCTATGAAGAAACTGCTGCTTATGGGCACATGGGCAGAATTCCTTGCAAGAAACGCAAGAAAATTGAAGGTCATAGTATCGAAGTTGAGCTTTTTACATGGGAAAAACTTGATTCTGTTGATTACATCAAAGAGGCTTTTGGCTTATGAAGATAGGAATATTAGTAGCTATGTCTAAGGAAATGGAGATGCTAAAAGGATTCATTTCCGAAGGACAAGCCGAACATGGCAGAGTATTTGACTATTTGATCGGTAATGTCGGCAATAATGAAGTGGTCATACAGCAGTGCGGAATAGGCAAGGTCAACTCTGCTTTGGGAGCTGCTGAAATGATTACCCTCTACGAACCAGACTTTATACTATCTACCGGAGTAGCAGGCTCACTGGACGAAGAATTACATTCGGGTGAGACTATCATGGGTGTATGGTATCATTATCATGATGTGTTCTGTGGAAAAGAACTTGTCAAGGGACAAGTACAAGGAATGCCAAGCACATTCACACCTTTGGAGGTTGGCATCAACACCGAAGGTGACTTATGTGCTCGTATTGGAAAAATACTCGGACACAACATAAGAATAGCTGGCGTTATCAGTGGCGACCAGTTCATTGTCGACCCGGTAATAAAGGCTAAACTTAAAGCAACATATCCATTGGCTTCCGTTGTAGACATGGAGAGTTGCAGTATCGCACAGACCTGCTACCGCTATAAGGTTCCGTTCGTGGCCATCAGAATCATAAGTGATAATTGTGAAGAAGAGCAATATGAGAATTTTTGGAAATACGTAGCAAAATGGTCGTTTGACAAAACAAAGAAAATCTTGGAGGAATTGGTATGAGTAAAATTGCAAGTTTTAAAGTGGACCACACTAAGTTAGACCGTGGAATCTATGTTTCTCGCAAAGATGTTACTTCCATGGGTGAGACCATCACAACTATTGATATTCGTATCAAGAAGCCGAACTACGACATGTTAACTCCAGAGTGCGCTCACACCATTGAACACATTGGAGCGACAATCCTACGCAACGACAGCAAATGGAAGGATAAGGTCGTTTATTTCGGACCTATGGGATGCCTCACAGGTTTCTACCTCATTCTCAATGGCAACTACGATAGTTTGCAAGTGATAGACCTTATTAGGGATATGTTCATAGTCATTGCTGACTATGAAGGTGTAATACCAGGCAGTTCACCAAAGGAATGTGGCAACTATTCCTTACACGATCTAAAGCAAGCGAAGTCAACAGCAAACGAGTTTGTGGACTTTCTTTCTGACATCAAGGCTGAGAATTTGAGTTACCCATATTAAATTACATCATCATGGAAAAAGTGTCATAAACAAGTTATTCAAAGTCCTACGTATGGAGCGAAGTAGCCAGGAGTCCGGAGTATTACGTTTCGGAACGCATAACATTATGAGCTTTCTTGGAAATAACCATGGTGTGCTATCCGTATTTGTGCTTTCCTGCATAGCATGGTTTGCAATCATTACTCTTGTATCTTGTGGAAGTAGCAAGCAAATGTCCTCAGAGCAGGTCAACGAGAACGAGACGGAACAGACCAAAATAGATTCGTCGGAGCAAACCAACTCCACCACATCATCAGACAATACTAAGTCCGCAACTGATTCCGTCCGCACGACCACAGAGCTGAAGAATGAGTTTTCCGAGAATAGTGAGACTGTCACTATTACAGAAACAACCATCTACGACACAAGTGATACTGCCAAGGATGCCAAGCCAAAGGTAAGTAAGACTATCAGGCAGACGAAGATAGAGAAGCGTGGAGCATCAACATCATCTGCGCAAAAGGAAACGACAAATAAAACTTCAACAGTGGTTGCCAACGAGAAAGAAAAAAACAATACAAAATCCGAAAGCTCATCGTCTGCGACCACGAACAAGAGAAAAGAAACAAAACGTTCAACCGACAAGAAACAATCCGTGTCCGAATCCAAGCAGACACTTTACATCGCTCTCACCTTTTTGGGGATTGCACTTGTCATACTGGCGAGCGTTTTAGCTCGTTGGGCATTCAGTAAGTATCGAAGGCAAAGCCTGAAATAAAATGTTCCATAGTTTTAAGGTTTTGTAATATACCCTCGCCAAAATGATTGGACGAGGGTATTTTCGTATGTAAAAACTTCCAATTTTGATAAAATAATTGCTTAAAAACTTGCGTATTTGATAAAAAACACTTATCTTTGTATTGTAAATAATAAACAATAATACTTTAAACTTTCAAGATTATGGAAATGTTTTATGTAGTAAAAAAAGGAAGCAGTAAGCCTGTAAAAGGCTTAGCTGACAAAGCAAAAATTAATAAACTTGCTGCAAAGTGTAACAAGGTAAACAATACAGACGCTTTCGTTGTTTGCAAATACGAGAACGGCATGATGGTAGAAATCTAAAACAAGAGAAAAAAGCAAATAATAAATCATTTTTAAATTCAAAGATTATGAAGTATCAGAATATTTTAAACGCTATCGTAAATGATGTTCAGTCTAAAATGCTTAGACTTGGTGTTAATTGCCAGTTTACCCTCGGAGTAGCTAAAGATTACAGAAACGAGGAATACATCAAGATTACAGGCAGCAACTTCTTTATGCAGCCTATGATATTTAAGAACATTCATGTAGAAGGTATTGTCAAGTCGGTTGTCAACGAAAAAGAAGATTCCGTTGATTTTATAGTAAGTTTGGAGTATCGTTATACCACATGGGATAACGGAGGGAACGGCACAGATATTGGTAAAATCATCTATCGTGTTGAAAACAAATGGGCTGAAAAAGACAATGCCCGTTTAATGGAAAAGATTAAGGGGCTTGAAATATAGGAGGAACCGGTATGAAGACAGAAGAAAAAAATATGATGAATCCCGTGAATTGGGGTAAAGAAGAAATAAAGGAAGCTACTAAAGGAGTATTGCTTTCCTGTGCAGGATTGGTGTTGACTTTGGTGGCTATGTGGATATTTTGTTAGGAAATTGTATATTTTAAAATATTATTTTAGGGTGTGTCATAAATTCGTGACACACCTTCCCAAAACAAATAACTGCAATTTAGAAAACAATGATTATGGATAAGAAAGATAATACATACCGCGAGTTGGTTGGCCCTAATTGGGAAAATAGCTGTCATAATTGCATCGTTGGCGATACCTGTATGTTTGCCAAGAAAGGTTGGATTTGTAATCAATGGGAACTTAGAGGACAAGATGAATCAGATAGCGAAGACTAACTTGATTATGGGAGCAAGAATTAACACGACGCAAGGCTACATGGTTGCTACTATCGAGGAGACTAACAAGGACGCATTTATCAAGCGTGGTGAGTACAAAGAAACCGAGCTGGATAAACATAAGCGTGAGGTTGACTTCCTAATTACTAGTATTGCAAACCGCTACGAAGTGACATTCAACCACAATGTAGAACTGAAGGAAAGCCGTAGCATCAAGAAGAGTGAGTACTTCGACAACATCTACTATGTTACAGAGAATGCACTGGAGAAACTTAAGAAGCAATACACGTATGAGTGTGATTTATAAATACAAAGATAAACAACATGGAAAAATTCGTAGATGACAACGGATGGGGAACCATCCATACCTTTGAGATTGTACAAGACTTTCCTTATGGATACATCGTTTGGAATATCGGTCGCACAAACTTCCCTCATGAGGGGTATATTCCTCTTTGTGTAGCAGACGAGAAATGCTACGTTGACCTCAACACCCTAAAAGCCTTGAAAGTAGCGAACGAAGAGTTTGCCTTGACTGTTCTGAAAAAGGCAGGTAAACATCACATTACAAGGAGAGGTTACTTTAAGATGGCAGTTGAAGCCGGGGTAATTATGAGAAGATGTAGTAACTGTATCTTTGGCAACGAGCCAGGGTATTGATAATTGTAATAGTCACTAATTTAAATAATAGAATCATGGAGGAATTGTATTTTGATAAGCTCGGAAACTTCAGTGAGAAAGATTGTAAGAACATCAAAAAGATGATGGATGGTAGTACATTCTACAACTATGTAGTTGGTTGGTCTAATTGGGAAGGCAATTGTAGTCTTATCGTAAAGGCAGACTGCTGCAAACAAGACAAGGAAGAATCAAAATGTATGTTCCTTTATGCAGCTATCAGCAAAGGAGCCACAGCATTCAACATGGCAGATTTCCTCGTTCGCTACGGAAATGCTCACATCAAGAAGAACGAATGGGATGAGCCGCTTGTCTGCGAGAAGAAAGGTGATCTTCTTTTCTTCTACTTCCATGACTCGCAAATAGCCAAGACCCTTTGCGACAACTATCATGAGTTCGTAGATGAGTATGGAAGAATAACTGTTTCTGTGTCACAGAAGGAAATGAATATCATTTTAGGTTCTGAAGCAAAGAGACAAGGTTACCGGCTGATAGTTTTAAGCTAGAAAAAACTTTCATTTCTGATAAAAATAATTGCTTAAAAATTTGCATATTTGATAAAATTATTGTATCTTTGTAGTGTAAATAATAAACATAGTATTCACTTTAAAATTCAAAGATTATGGATGGCAGATTTATAGGAGTTGGCTACAAAAAGAGATTTAATTTCTCGCAATTTCTTTCGTTTTATGTTTCTTCATACAACAAGAGTAACAAAACTAACGTAACAACATCAGAAATACTTAAAAAGTGGTGGAAGTATATTAATTCTACCGACAAGTATTTTGGATTTCACAACAATGAAGCTGAGTTTAAAGCTTATATGGAGAAATGTATAGCTGAACCTCGGGAAAGATTAATGATTTGCCCTTGTTGTGACTACATTTTGCTTTGGTTCTCATTTGGCAAGAAATTCGATATAGAATACCCTACCCCGAATTTTCGAGAGCAACTTCTTGCCTGGATGAAGTAAAAATAAACATTCACATTTAAATTCAAAAAATAATGAAACCATTAAGCTATTTCAAGACGAGAGTTATCAAGCTAGAGAAGCTGATGAAGCAAGCAGAAGAAGACTTGCAGGGTGCCGAGCACGATTTGCGTGAGCATCCTTGCAAGGAAACATGGGAGGCAGTAGAAAAGCTTGAAAAGAAATATGCCTTGCTCGACTCAGAGGCTTCCGGCGTAGATGATGCAATATCAAATTACGATATGTATTGCTACTTTGAGGAGCAAGAAGAGTTAATGCTGGATTACATGCAAGCACAAGTTTATTAATTCATAAAGATACATGGACAAGAAGATTATTAAGTCAATGTTTGACAACATCTGTGCAAAGGACGTGCTAAGACCGATAATGAACGGCATACACTTCGAGGAAGAACGTTGCTACGCTAGTGATGGGCACTTGCTGATTATCTATAACGAAGGTAGCATTCGTTTAGCAGGAAAAACAATTCTTTTAGAAGGAATAGAACAAGAAGGAAAATACCCTAATGTCGATTCTGTGTTTCCATCTGAGAATGCTAAGCATACAGAAATACAGATTGACGTAGAGCAGTTGAAGGACGCTTGTATATGGCACAGCAAGAAACCATCGGCTATGGATATAGATCGGGTCGTTATCTGTGGTGTCGGACTGAACGTGAATACTTTGCTTCGCTTTCTTAAAACGGTTTCCCTCTTTGGAAAGGTGCAGACCTTTTCTTTCTATGACAGATTGAAATCTGTACTGGTAGAGGGTGAGAATTTCAAGGGCATAATTATGCCAATGGAATATAGCGAGAAGGATATAGATTTCGTGTCCAAGTTTGAAGAGACGTGTACGGTATATTCCTACGAGAATTTCATCAACGACTATATATTCAACTCATGGAAAGACGAAGAACCAAAGAAAGTTCTGAGTTGGTTAGATTAAAGAAAAGCTTTAACCAATATAAATATATATCTATAAATCAGAGATAAAAAATATTCATATTATACAAAAATAATTGCTTAAAAATTTGTGTATTTGATAAAATTTGATTATCTTCGTAGTGCAAATAATAAACATAACATTCACTTTTAAATTCAAAAGATTATGCAAGTAAAGACTATTTCGTTGGCAGACATTTGCCCAAGTTCATTGAATCCACGTAAAACTTTCGACCAGGAAAGTCTTAAGGAATTAGCAGATAACATCAAGGAGAACGGCCTGATTCAGCCTATCACCATCCGTAAGGCTCCAAAAGAGAGTGGAAAGAAATACGAAATCGTATGCGGAGAGCGCAGATACCGAGCATCATTGCTCGCAGGAATGGAAGAAATTCAAGCCATCGTGCGCACGGATCTCGACGACAAGCAAGCGTTTGCTGCCATGATTATCGAGAACTTACAGCGAAAAGACGTAGACCCTATTGAGGAAGCAGCCGCATTCTCGAAGCTTACAAAGGACAAAACCATGAAGGTGAAGGAAATTGCCAAAATGCTTGGTAAGTCTTCCTCATACGTTATCAGCCGAATCAATCTCTCTAACATCACACAAGGTTATATTGACCTGATGCGAAATGGAACGCTTTACCTTGTCCACCTTCTGGATATTTGCAAGCTCACAAAGGGACAACAAGAAACCCTCTACATGGAGAAGTTCACACCAGAGTGTATTGAACGTTGGACGAGAAAGATTCTTCCGATGGACGTACTTCACGAATGGATTGATGAGTGCGTGATGAAGTATCTTGATACTGCACGTTTTTCGTTGCTCGACGAAAGTTTCTCATGTGGCAAGAACTGTGAGGGCTGTCCTCTAAACACAAAGAACAAGCCTGAGGAATACAACGAGGGCCGTGACCGCTGCATGAACCCATCATGTTTCAATAAGAAAACCCAAGAGTTCATCTTCCGTGAGGCAAAGCGGAGCGGTCTGCCATGTATCTACAAGGGTGACGGCTGCGAAGACATCATCAAGGCAGCGCATGATGCCGGTATCGAATTGAAGGATTATACCAAGCGAAGCTACGTGTACCCTTTAGTAGAGCCAGACAAGACAAAGTTCTCTGATGAGGAAAACTACAGAGTTCGCAAGGATAACTACGACAAGGCAAAGGCGGTCTTTGATAGCAACTTGGCAGATGGTACAACAGAAAAGGTTTACGAGGTATGTTTCAGTGGCAAACTTTCTGGAGAAATCAAGTATTCTTTCATGGCACCAAAAGGAGCCTCAGAAGAAGAGATAAAGACTGCCATCGACAAAAAGGCTAAAATTAGCGAGAGCAAGACAATGATTCAACGCTACAAGGAGCAAGCCAGACAGGAAATTACCGAAGGCTACCGTGAAACTTTAGCCAAGAGCGAGTACTCAAAGCTCAATACTCCATTGTCAGCAGACGAGACAAAGATATTCCATGCTGTCCTCATGAAGTTTGTTCCACAGGCCTTCAAGAAAGAAATCGGTATGGAATGGGAGAACACAGAAACCTCATTCAAAAAGAACGTTGCTATCATCGAGAAAAACCGCAATTCTATCAAACGAGAGTTTATCAAGGCGATCCTATCAGAGAGGTCTGTGTGTTACTCACATGACTTGGCAGGAATGCTCGGCATGTTAATGGAGAAGCAATTCCCGAACGATCTTGGAGAGATTACCCAAAAAGCGATGGATGTATGCGCCAAGAAAACAGCTGAAATGGAAAAATACATCGAAACACTCAAGACACAGAAGTAATTATGAAATGTGAGTTGTTTTATTGCACATGGAGGTGGGAGAAATCTCACCTCCATTCAAGCAAAAAAACTTTCATTTTTGACTAAAATATCTTGCAAAAGACTTGCGTATTTGATAAGTTGTTTGTATCTTTGTAATGTAAATAATAAACATAACATTCATTTTAAAATTCAAGATTATGGCAACAAATAATTCAAATTCAGCAAAGGTTAGCAACAAGGTTGTTTATACTTCATGGAACAAAAAGCCGTTTGTAAAGCAAAGTTGTTCTTTCGAAAGCCTTATGGAAAGAGCCAACAATGCAGGCTATAAGGTTCAAATGACTTGCCGTCATCGCACAGAATTCCTTTTGATAAAGGTAACGAAAGTTGGCGATATTCCATTATATAACATTTACGACACCGTTATTATTTCCCTCGTATCAAAGGAAGAAGAGGAGAGTTTCAAGAAGAATAACATTTACGGAGTAAAGGAGAATTAAATTATGACATACGCAGAATTAAAGGCAAGGCAAAGCAAAGAGTTGAATAGCTTTCCAATAGGAGCAGCATTTACTCAACAGAGTTTCGAGGAAATGATGAAGAAATGGGGGTTGACCACTAACAAGGAAGACCTGAAAAAGATTCTTTCAATAGGTTGTGGATGCTACATCCGCAAGTCAGACGAGGCAGAGTTTGACAATCTCACGACAAAGCACAAGAAAGAAAAGATAGATTTTCTTTCTACCGAAGAAGGCTTGAAGAGTGCATTGCAATATGAGTTCGGGAACCAGGAATGCGGTTATACATGGAACTTTGAGGATGGAATAAAGGCACTCGGGTTCAATGTAAAGAAATTCCTATCCAACAAGCACAAAGCAAAAGTCTACGAGGAAGCAAAGCAAGAATACATCAATAAAATGGAGGACTGAGGTATGGTGTACAAAACCGATTTTGCGACGGAAACATTACACTTACAAGGAGTTGGCATCAAGCCTGCGGTAAGAGCTGCAGAATTAGAGAGTGGTGACGTAACGATGTGGAATTACGGCAAAAAAGAAACTATCTTGGGAATTGTCAAGGAAACCGCCAAGACTATTGTCTTCAACATCAAAAGCAACGATAGTGGTTATGTTGGCACGAGGAGATTAGCAAAAGACCGTCTTGTCGTAAGAATAGATTGATAGACATAAAGGAGCTGGCATCATGTTTTTAGTAAATTAAAAATTGGGGCATTAAGGAATGTCCTTTAAATGATTAATAGAATTGTTTCAAGTTGATTTCGCCAGCTCCTTCTTATACGGAACATACGGCCATAATCAAGAGTGATTGTTTTATTATTTACAAATTAAAGTTCCGTAAGAGGGAGCACATCTTTCAAGGTGTACTCCCTCATTTTCTGTTCATAAAAATCTTTCGTTTTTGATAAAAATAATCTGTTATTTACTTGCATATTTGATAAAAAATACCTATCTTTGTAATGTAAATAATAAACAAATAACATTCACTTTAAACATTCAAGATTATGAACAAGATTAGAGAATATGAGTTGGCTATTGCAAAGGAAGTAGCAACCAAAAAAGAGTATCACACCTTACAAACAATGCAGGAAGAGTATTTCGCTCTGTATAATGCTAAATGCGCAGAGATAATAAATAAGCATTTGCAGGAGATTGGCAGCGAGAAGCGTTACGATACTAACAAATACTCTTGCACTGAGTATTTTATAGTGGATGCTTTTGAGGAAGGTAGCAAGGAACAGCTGGAGCTCATTGACTTCTGCGAGAAGAACGTTCCTCTTCCTGAATGCGAAGACATATCAGATTATTTCCCATATTTTAGCTATGAGGCCTTTATGAGACTAAACATGCCTTTAAATCTAAAAAGAAGTGATTTCTCATCGGAGGAGATATTTAAAAAATATAATGAGCATGTGTTTTCTGCAACACATGACTTCGATTAACAGGATTTGTCTTAAATCATAGTTAAAATCAAGCATATATCAAATATTTTTCGTACCTTTTCATATAGATAAAGGTAGTACTTTTGACTATTCAGAGCCTACCTTACAAGTTGAACCAATTAAAATTATAAAGATTATGAATACAACTATTGAATTAAGAAAGAACGAAATCAAGAACGAGGTTAAGAACTTGTTTAACCAGTTCGGTGGACTTGTAGAAAATATAGTTTCTGTGTGCCCTGATTGGAAGTTTGTGAACGTTCAAGATTCTCGCAATCAGATAAAAGTCAAGTTTGCCTTAACTTGCGATGAGAACAGAGAGTTGACTGTCGTGTATAATGAATGCAAATGCGGATTCCATGGAAATGTTGAGTTCGCAACAGAAATAGACGCAGCATCCAGTATTGATATAGATAGTACTAATAGTAAAGCTAAGTATTATATTGCTCTGGGTGTGTTTCTGTCCAATAAAGACTTGCAGGATAAGTTACAGTCAGAGATGAAGAACTTCCTACACAATATAGAAATTAAATATAATGAGTACAATAAATTAGACCAGGAGGATTAATTATGGAGACACTTTCTGAGTACATGCTTCGCAGATTCCGTTCTGCCTACCCATCAGTTCCTATTACAATTTCAAAAGTCAAGGCTTATCTTGACACGGTTGATGATTGGAGAGAGTTGGACGATAGCCATTTGGCATTATTATACAATTTTAATCTTAAAAAATAGAAAGGGAACAATTATGAGAAATTCAAATTTCAATCTTATCAAGTCTTTTGGCCATGTTGGTGACAGCGAAGAAGAACATAAACTTTTAATGATGGAGGGAGAGAAGAAATGAAGAATATTTATCATATACATCAGTCTTCCAATTCCTATTGGGAAAGCCATTGGACAGATACAGATTATTATCTTTGCGACACGGAAGAAGAGTATCAGCAGAAGTTGGCTGAATACAAAAAGAAACGAGAAGACGTAGTTTCTCGTTATGAGGCTAACAAATCCGACATGGCAGCAGAATACTGTTATTACAATTTCTGTTTTCATAAAGAAGGGAAGATACACGCTAATGAATATTATTACGCACATGAATGGTGCGGAAAAGAGTTTGATGCCTACGGATTTGGTTGGCACGAGAACTTAGAGAGAAGTTCACATTATAAATATTTTCTAAAGCCAGGTTCTGTACATAACGAGAATGTCAGTTCCGCAGTTGGAAGGTTTACTGGCTACGGAAGCTAACAGGTATAGAGATGATGCATGGATATTTTTTTGAAACAAAGATTCTCAAATATAAATAGCATAATAAAAAATATGGATTCAATACTTTACACTACGGATGGAGAGCGAAGAAAAGTAACCCCATCCAATGGCACAGACTTTTCCTTAGAAGAACTTCAAGGATTTGTTGGTGGCTACATCGAGATAGTCAGATTAGGTGCAAACAAGGTAATGGTAATCAACGAGGAAGGAAAAATACGCAACCTACCTCTTAATATTAAAGCAACAGTTACAATTCAGCTGCATGGTCGCAATGATGTGATTGTAGGAAACGCATTAGTATGCTCAACAGATAAAATCAAATAAGCTATGGGAGAATATATAGGAATTGACGTATATGGAAGAGAAATGTATCTTTCTCATGCGTGCAACAGAGTTTATTGCCAACACGTAAAGAACGGAAAAGTTGCCCGCACGAACTCTGTAGAAGTGGGTAATGACATTGTAATGATGTTTGGTTCAAAGCATACAAGCGGAGCATATATCTACGATGAAATCTACAGAAGATACCGAAAGAAACTTTAAGAGGCTACCTCCATAAAAAACAGAAGAGCTTATCCTCACGGACGAGCTCGTTCTTATGCAAATAATAAACTTTTCACTTTAAATTCAAAATTATGAACTGCCGTTAGGCGGAACACAAAATTAAATTAAGTTCAAATTTAATATTGCAAAGATAGTCAAAAAATACCGATAAATGAAAGATTTTTGAGGTTAATTGCAAAAATACTTATCAAACACTTGTACATAATTGTATTTTTGATTATCTTTGCAACATAATTGCAAACTTCTGCAAAACGAACAAGAAAGCAAATAATAAATAGTGCCGTCATTAATGGCAAACACTTGAATACGAAATTATGAAGATAAATGAAATTATAGAGGAAAGAATGCACTATCGGGGTGTCAATCAGACGATGGTGTGTAAGGAATGTGGATTGGTCGTTCAGAACTTCAATGCATTTTTAAAAGGAAATCGCAACTTGACAACAGAAAATCTCGTGAAAGTCATGGAACTCTTGAATCTAACTTGGAAGAAAGACGATTCAGCCTTCTCACCCAATCTAATAGAGGACAAAGTGAAGGCATGTCTTAAAGATTGCAAGGAGAAAATGGTAACTATCGCCAAGACAACAAACGTGAGCGGTAGCACACTTTCGACAATAGTAAACGAGAAAAGGAAGATGTCGGCAAAAGTGTTGTATGCCTTGATTGACTATTTCGGATTTGAGGTTGCAACAATAAAATAAAGAACCATGGCACAGCAAAACAATAATATAGAAGCAAAGAAACGAGACGACATAAGAAATCTGTCCGGTAGTTGGGATTTTGACCAAAACGTAGCCGACGTTTTTACGGATATGTTGGAACGCTCCATACCCGACTACTCTGTCATGCGAAAGTTGGTGGATAATGTTGCAGAGCATTTTATCAAGCCAAACACTCGGTTCGTGGACTTAGGTTGCGCCAATGGTCTGTCCGCAGAAGGCATTATCGCTAACCATTCGAAAGAAGTTATCTCCTATCTTTATGATGTTAGCGAGCCGATGCTTGCAAAATGTCGTGAACACTACAAACAACAGATTTCAGAAGGTTATGTTCGTGTCATGAGTTTAGACCTCGCTAAGCACCCAATTGGTTACCTTAGTTTTAGTGGTGGTTGCTCTGTCATTCTCTCTTGCCTAACCTTGCAGTTTATACCAATAGAGTATCGCCAAGGAATCATAGAGAGTGTTTATAACAGCCTAAACGATGGCGGTGCCTTCATCTTGGTGGAAAAAGTACTCGGCAACTCAGCCGAGATTGGTGAACTCTTCTCTTCAATCTATTACGACATGAAGCGAGAGAATCAATATACGGAAGAACAGATAGCTGGCAAGCGTAAGTCCCTGGAAGGTGTGCTCTGCCCTCTTACCGAAGAAATGAACATCAGTATGTTAAAGATGGCAGGTTTTCGAAAGATTGATACCTTCTGGAAGCACCTAAATTTTTGTGGAATCATCGCAATTAAAGATTAATAATATGGCAACGAAAAAGAAAATAAAAGTAACACAATTGAAAGTGAACCCTGAGAATCCACGAACAATCAGTGAGTTCATGATGGGCAAGCTCACTGAGAGTCTTCTTGTATTTCCTAAGATGTTAGAGCTCCGCCCTATCATCTTAAATAAGGACAAGGTGGCTCTCGGTGGCAATCAGCGTCTCCAAGTTCTCTTGAACATTCTCAACATGGAAGATGCTGAGATTGAGGAATATCTGGAAAACCAGTCTAAGTATCGCCTCGCTCCCGAGGAGAAACAGAACGAGTTGAAGTCCTTTTGGAACAAATGGAAGGACAATCCTGTCGTGCCGGCAAAGATAGCAGATGACATGACACCTGAGGAAGAAAAGGAGTTTCTTGCCAAAGACAACCTTCATTATGGAGAGGACGATGTGGAGGTTCTCAAAAAGGAGTATGACCGTAGTGATATAGAGGAATATGTAGGTTCTGTGCCTTGGAATCTGTATGATTACGACGAGAATAAGATTAACGATGCAGAAGTAGATACAACCGTTGTTCGTTCCAAGTCATTCAAGTGCGGATATATCGAAGTAACCATCACAGATGAAGAGTACAAAATGCTCGATAATGCTCTTACAGATTATTGTGAGCAGAATTTTGGAAGTGGTGACGGATTTCTCTCATACTTGTTAGGAATTGAATATAAAGCTGATAATGAAGAAAAAACTGAGGAGGAAGAATAATGAAGATAAATATAACTGAACTGATTGCTAATCCTAATAATCCAAGAAAGATTAGTAAAGATAAGAAAGCGCGTTTAAAGCAGAGTATTCTTTTGTTCCCAAAGATGCTTTACTATCGTGACATTACCATTAATAAGGAGAATATGGTACTTGGAGGTAACCAACGTACAGATATTCTTAAGGAGATTTTAAAAAGTTCTCCTATGGATTGGATTTTGACAATGTCGGAAAACGAAAAGTGGAAGCTGCTTTCTCCATCGCAGCAAGAGCAAGCTGTTGACTACTGGAAGGAATGGGTGAAAGACCCTGTTGTCGAGGTGTCCGTAGCAGAAAACTTAACAGAGAAAGAGGAAAAGGAGTACATATTTAAAGACAACGAAGAGTATGGAGAATATGATTTCGATCGTCTCACAAAAATGTATGACCAAATCAATCTTGTAAACTTTGGCTTTGACGAAGGCTTATTTTATGATGCTTCTGAAGACGATACAGTTGTAAAAAAGAACAAGCTGTCAAAGAGTGCAAAGAAAATTAATGTATTGATGTTCGGAAAGAATTCTGTAGCAGTTACCAAAAATGAATATGCAGAACTTGTAGAACAATATGAGAATTATGTAGATGAGATTGGAGTAGACTTCGGTTTCATAAAGTTTTTGTTTAACAAACTTAATCAGGAATAATTATGGAGATTATCAAGATTTCAGACATCAAGCCTGCAGCTTACAATCCACGAAAGTTAAGCCAAGAGGCTTTCGTAAATCTGCAAGGCAGTCTTAACGACCTCGGCTTTATTCTGCCGATTATCGTGAATCGTGACAACAAGACCATTGTTGCCGGCCACCAGCGTACAAAAGCTGCAACAGCTATTGGTATTCATGAAGTACCAGCCTATTTCGTATCAGGAGTACAGCTCGTAGACGAGATTCTTTTCAATCAAGTTCACAACGGAATTGAAAGTGAACCAAAAGAAAAAGGTTCTTATAAAGGTAACCTGGAAGTCGGTAAGTTCTACGATGATATTTCCAATAAAGATTTTGACATACCAAACAGCGGAGCATCATACGTTAAGGACATGTGTATGCTTATCACCCGTTATGGTGATGCACTTAGTGCTATTATTTGTGACGGTCAAGTTGTTTTTGGAAATAATTATGTAAGAGCAGCCCAAATCCTCGATATTCCAGTGCATGGCTATATCTTGGATAAAAAGTACTTGGAAAAGTACAATTTTTATTTCTCAAAGGATTATGGCGTTTACAGCTATGACCATCTTGACCGTGAAGATTTTGTTCAAGGACTGGCTCAACCTCCAAGAGCAGCCGGTATGGAGTGGTCAACCCTATATCGCGTGGCAACTAAATGGATTCTAAAGGATCAAAAAGATGTTTCTGTATTTGATTTTGGTTGCGGTAAAGCTATGTGTGTCGACAAGCTCAAGAATAAATATGGCTATAAGAATGCGATAGGCTTAGAGTTTTTCAATCATAACCGCAAGGGTATCAGCGTAGAGAAGGGGCAAGAGATGATAACCAAACTTATCAATTTTGTCAAGAAGAATGGAAAATTTGATTATTGTATAGCAGAAAGTGTTATCAATTCAGTAAATTGTGTTGAAGCTGAGCGTTCTGTTATTGCTATTCTCATGTTGTTCTGTAAGCCTGGAGGTAAGATTTTCTTCTGTGGCAGAAGCAAGGAGACAATCCTTAGTTTAATGACACAGAAAAGAAATACAACAGATGAAATGTTCTCGGCTCGTTTTCTTGACGAGAATGGTTTAACAGCGATAATGCTAGAAGGTCAGTGGTTTTATCAGAAATTCCATTCCAAAGAGGACGTACAGAAACTAATTGATGATTTTGGATTTAAGGTATTCTATTCTGACAGAGACTCATATTGGCGACTCGGAGTAGAAAAAACAAGAGAGTTGAGTGACGAAGAATACATAGCAGCAATTGATTACGAGTTCAATATGAAGTTACCGAACAACCAACGTTACCATCGGCACAATGATGTCCGTCAATTGTTTGGTTTTCCAACGGTTGAAGACAATGGCAATTAATGCTTTTTTGCTAAAAATAATTGCCAAAAAGTTTGCATATTTGATAATTTTTTAGTATCTTTGTTGTGCAAATAATATGCAATATTTACTTTAAATTATCGAAATTATGGTAACAATTAAGTACTTCAAACCAAAAAGGAACTATAGGTACCTTTGGTTAAAACTCGTCAGAGATATAGACCTCAGCCAGCATTGTACAAAATGTCTGATAGGTAAATTCGACAGAAGAATATGGGGTGGAACTCCACTTAACCCAAACAGAGAGCTTAAACTAGAAGAATCCAGACTTTACTATTTGTGTGGGGTATGTGAGGATTGGATTTGGTCTCATAACCTTCATGTAGCCTTTGCTCCAGCATTGGGGCACTACATCAATATCGACGATGAGTTTTGTACTCTAAGAATAGAAAACGCTCGCAGAATCAATATAACCAACGAGTATATCGATTGGAAATTGCCGCAAGCAAAAAAGCAAGAGTTTAATACGTGTAGGAACTGGTGGTTTGCCAACATGATAAATGCTGGTGCAATCAACGGCATAAAACCACCAGTTCACTATAAACAATTAAATATGTTTGATGTATGAAACTATTAAAACCGTCAATAGATGAATTTCGTGAAGTAATGGAGACCGCGCACGGCAATATGTCGGATGCAGCCAAAATACTTCATGTTACAAGACAAACCATTTATAATTGGTGTAATGGAGAACCGGAATTCAAAGAAATTGTACAAGAACACCGTAAACGTTTGTTTGATGAATGTCTTGGTCAAGCAAGAATACTCGCCTTAGGTCTTCCCAAAATCGAGAAAGGAAAACTTGTAGGCTGGATTGAGAAACCAGACGGCCAGATGCTCCGTTATTTCTTGCAGACACTAGGAAAGGACGAAGGCTTCGGCACCTCTGTAGACATCACATCAGGTGGTGAAGCTCTACCTCAGGTTATCAACTTGATTTGTGACACGAAAGCTTCTGGACCGTCTGCGCCACAAAGTAAAGATGGAGAATAAGATATACGTAACGGAAAACAGAACAGATTACGAACTGCGTTTTGGTAATAGTACCTTACTCGTTCACTTTGTAAAAAAGATACCGAGTGCAGAGTTTGATATGAAATCAGGCTGTTGGCATATTCAAAAGACAGACAAGCTTCTTATTGATGCTTTCTGTGATTATGCCAAAAGCCGTTTCGTTGTTTCAGACGTCGTTAATCTTAGCGACCCATCAGAGGCAGAAGGTATTGCAGACAGAATGCCTACGTTGCGATTTCCGCACCATCTTCTGCTCGAGCCTTACGACTACCAGAAGAAAGGCATTCAGTATATGGTGGTCCACAAACGCACATTCAACTGCGATGATATGGGACTCGGTAAAACGCTTCAGACCATAGCAGCCGTTGACATAGCTAACTCCTACCCTTGCCTTGTAGTTTGTCCGGCAAGCATGAAAATAACTTGGCAGAGGGA